>Ga0308395_1000383_pt1 | contig 35944 bp, 32 predicted proteins | sample Hotspr20SampleP4_FD_202097 | JGI IMG/M metagenome (GOLD analysis project Ga0308395, IMG submission 202097) | Hot spring phototrophic mat microbial communities from Mushroom Spring, Yellowstone National Park, Wyoming, United States - 20050930_P4 ... | reverse complement strand
AACCTGTTTAATAACTCAATTGCGGAACTGTGGGGAATTGGCATCTCATACCGTGAAAGTTTTCACACTTGGGGCGAATTGGGCATGCGTTGGAGCGCATATCTTGATGCTTTTCGCCGATGGATATCTGGTAGCTCGGCTCACAAGAGCGACAGCGCGCAGCACACTGATAGCACTGCACTGCCAAGTGCTATCTCCCGCATCTCTCTGCCCAATCTCAACTCTGCGTTGCCTGCCCCTAGTGGCAAGAAGTTACCTATTTCAGACACTGATACTAGCAGCGCCCTGCTACCAATAGACTCGAGCGCTGTGCTACGTCGTCGTTCTAAATAACTTATCTACTGCATCACACTTGACGAAAGAATGTTTAACTCGCTCTCATGAAGAAACACGCGAACTTGCACGTCAGTTTGCTACAACACTTCAACCCGGTGATATTGTGGCGCTAATTGGCGAACTGGGTGCAGGCAAAACTGAATTTACGCGTGGCATTGCCGATGTCTTTAATGTCGAGGTCGACATTACAAGTCCGACCTTCTCACTACTCAATATCTATGTCGGAAGTGTGCGAGGCAGGCCCGTAGAAATCTACCATTTCGATTGGTATCGCATCAACGATGCAGAAGAGCTGTATAACATCGGCTTTGAAGAGTATTTCTATGGCGAAGGGGTTTGTATCGTGGAGTGGGCTGACCGCTTCCCTAAGCTAATTCCTAAACATGCACGGCAGGTTAGAATTGAAACTGTAGGTGACACTGAACGCCGCATCGTGATTGAAGGTGGATTACCAATTGCGCGTGCTACTTCTTTTTGGCGTCAGTAAACGCTCTGCACAGTTCGTGGTAGAGCCTTTAAGAGCCGCAGGCGATTGCTCTTTAAGCGCAAACGCACTACTGCTGTTACTTCTGAGCCTGCAGGAATTTCCCCTATGGTCGGCGTATCGAGCAGGCGGAACTCTGCTACGGTGTGATTAGGCTCCAACGATTGTCTCTCGACCCTACATTGCCAAAGACGGTCTTGATACAAAATCCATGCTCGGTCGATAGCTATGGCTGGCATGCGGTTACCTTCTCCCACGAGCCGAAGTACCCCCAAAAGATGCTTTTTTGAGGCACTATCTACGGTCGGCATGTGGTCATACCATAGTTCAGCAGTTAAGCTCACCTTCACTCCGTGAAGTGTTACTGCCAAGGGCGCTTTTTCCAAACGACTTCTCGAATATGGGATTGATTGTGCCTGTACCTCAGGCCAGATAACACTTATACTAATCAGCAGTGCTATGCAAAAATATCTTGGTGTGCATGTCATTTGTGCATTGTGTGGTCAGCACTTTATTGCGCTTTTATGCAGACTGCGGTCATATCATCATATTGTTGTTCCTCTGACTGGAATGCCTTGACAGCCTGCAGCACAGCCTGCAAAATGTGTGATGCACCTTCCTTGCGATGCTCCACTAACAATTTTTCCAAGCGTGCCTCACTAAACTGCTCATGCTCACGATTCATGGCTTCAGTAATACCATCGGTGTAAAGAAAAAGCACGTCGCCAGCTTGTAGCAGATGATGCTCTGTCTGATACGGTGTTAAGGTTGGAACAACTCCCAGAATTACTCCTCCTTTTTTGAGCGTGGTGTATGTGCCGTCAGCATGCACCAAATATGGCGGGTTATGTCCAGCATTGACAGATACGAACTTGCGTGTCTTAAAGTTTAGAATTCCGCAAAAGAACGTGGCAAACTTATCGGCTGGTGTATTTTCATACATGATGGTATTGATTTTTCCCACCACCTTTGAAAGATTGAAGGTTTGAGGATGATAGGAGAGCAGGTAGGCTTTGATGGAAGCCTGCAAGTTTGCCATCAGCAGTGCCGCTGGAATGCCTTTGCCAGTTACATCAGCGATGGCAATGAAGAGATGCTCATCATCCAGCATCATCACATCGTAGTAATCGCCACTGACTTGCAAGGTTGGGATATTGATGGCTGCGATGTCATAGTTTGACATCACTGGTAGCTTTTGTGGCAAGAGTGCGGCTTGAATTTCGCGTGCAACTTGCAGTTCCTTTTCAATAGCCTGCTTTTTGAGCATTTCTTCAAACAGCCGTTGCTGCTCGAGTGCGTTTGCCGCCTGTGATGCTGCCAGTGCCATAAAGTCGAGGTCGGAGCTGGAAAACATGGTCTCACTGTAGCGCGCACTGGTCAGGAGCAATCCAAGCGTATCTTCGCCAGCACGTAGCGGTACGGCTATCCGCATTTCAGCGTCGTACAGTTCTGGATAGTGCTCACGTTTGAGTTTGACTGGTGTGCTTTCCATGAACAGCCGTTGCAACTCTGCCTCTGGTAATGGCGGCGACTCCATGCCTTGACACACTTCTGCACGAATCTTGCCATTGTGCCGCACATAAACAGCACAACTTTTAATGAGCATCTGCCCTGCTACAGAACGCAGCAACAGACGCAAAATATCGGTGCGACTCATGCTGACATTATACTCTTTTGCTAGCTCAAGCAAGGTCCGCAGCTTTTGTACAGATTGATCCAGTGAGCGGCTCTGCTGGCGCAGTTCAAGCAGTGTGTAGGCATTCTCAATGGCAATGACAGCAAGCGAGACAAATGACTCAATAAATTTTTTTTCTGCTTCCGAAAATGGCGCCTTGTTAAGTTTCTCACCAAGCCCCAAGTAGCCCAGCTCTCGCTTTGGAGAAATCATGGGGAAAAGTGTCAGTCGAAACTGCTCAGCGAAGGCGTCCTTGTCGTAAAAGGTCTCTGGTGCACCAGTAAGTCCACGGGCAAGCTCTACACGGTAAACTTTCTCCAAGTTTTCCTGATACGATTCGCTGATGATGCAGGCACGAGTAAGCAGTAGCTTACCCATGACCGTTCTCAAAATATGCGAGAGAATAAACTGTAAATTGTCTGACGAGTTAAGAATTTTGCTTGTCTCAAGCAGTGAATTCAAGTCGAACTGGAACACAGTGGCGCTGTTGCCCTGCGTGGAAGGCTCTGGTGAAGATTGAGAGTGCACATCTGACATCTTTCCTACCGTTTATGGTAAGATAGCTCTTAGTAGGCAAAAACCGTGCACTTATGCGTCAGAATTGGGAAGGTGTTTGGTAAGCGTTAAGCGGTTGTGTGAACCGTGTGCAGCGTATTCAATTTCATCGACCAAAAGCCGAATGAGCTTGATGCCCAAGCCGCCACGATGACGTTCTTCAAAGTATTTTTTCATGTCGGGTGTTACATGCTTGCGTAGGTCGTAGCTTTTGCCCTCGTCATCAATCATGACCGCAAAGGATTTGCCGTTGGTCTCGATTGCAATGTGAATCTTATGTGTAGGGTCGCTGTTGTAGCCGTGACAGATGACATTGGTGCAGGCTTCGTCTGTGGCTAAGACAATTTTTTCAGCCTCGCTTGGCGGAAAGCCAAATTTCAGTGCCGCTTCTCGCACAAATTGGCGTGCACGCTCCAGTTCCCCAGTCCGACTCTGTATGGTCAGCGTTGCTCGTATCTTGTCTGACATCACTACAGAAGGATTATGGCGCTGCAGAAGCTTTGAATTTTTCAATTGCTTCTTTTTCGTCGCTGTAGATCTCGTAGAGCATTGGAAACCCTAATAGGTCAAATATCTGATAGATTTTCTCGGGCATATTGGAAAATTTGATGTCCCCACCTTTGCTGCGAACCTCATCAATAAATGCCATGAACACTCCCAATCCTGCGCTGGAAATGTAGTTAAGTTTTGAGAAGTTCATAATGAGATTGTAGCGCTGATTTTGAATCAGCTCTTGAATGGCACGTTCAAGTTGTACGGATGTGTGTGCATCTAAGTCACCTGAAAGGTCTACAATCGTTACAGACTCCACGGCTCGCGTGCTTGCTGAAAACGATGCCATGCTAATTTGCTCGGTTGTGTTAGTTGCGTCCCATGCTCAATTGCGCCTGACAGCGTGCTAAAGAGCTTGGGTGAATATAGGGAGTGTTTGACCACTTTTTCTACGTCTGCTTATCGAAAAGGTTTCATGTACCTGTGGCACAGCGTTTGACCACAAGAATCGTTAAGTCATCCCTGATACTTCCTTGCTCTCCAGCAAACGCATTGACGGCTTCAAAGAGTGCTTTCTTAATCTCGGTCGCAGACTGTTGCCGCATTTGGCTTAACACCTGCAACAGGCGCTCGAACCCAAACTGTTCATCGTTTGCATTGACTGCCTCAATGAGACCATCGGTGTAGAAGACCACAACATCGCCGGGCTGCAATGCTCGTTCCACTTCGCAGATGACTTTGTTGAATGTTTGCCCCCTATCTAAGCCTAAAGCTAAACCCTGCAGCCTGACAATTTCTGCCCCGTTTTCCTTCAGGTGCACCATTGGGCAGTGCCCTGCATTGGAAATTCGCATAGTATGCCGCTCCGTATCAAAAATAGCGTAGAGCGCACTGACAAACGACTTTCTATCCAGACTGCGTGATAGGGTTTCGTTAGCATGCTTGAGCAGTTCAGCTGGACTGTTTGGGTATAGCCTGCAGAGCGATTGAAAGATGCCTTTGAGTTCAGCCATGTAAAACGCCGCCGATGTACCTTTGCCTGAAACATCTGCAATCATCACACCAAATTTGCTGGCATGGCTATTTCTCTGCTCAAGCAGCATGTAGTCGTAAAAATCGCCTCCAACTTCAAATGCTGGATACGATACGCTATCCATTTCATAGCCTTGCACTGCCAGCGGCGCACTTGGCAACAGTCGCAACTGAATCTTTTGTGCCACTGCCAGTTCCTGCTGCATGCGCTCCTTGTCAATGACCTCGCGAATCAAGCGCGAGTTTTGCACCGCAATGGCAGCTTGGTCAGCAAAAGTTGTAATAAGCTCAATATCATCTTTGATGAAGCCATACTCCACATCCTTTGCAACGGTGAGCACGCCAATGAGATTGGCACGTGAGATGAGCGGCACAGACAGCGTAGAGACGATTTTTTCTTCTTCAGCACTGCGTCTTCTCCTCAAACGCCGCGTCCATAGCTTGAGAGGCGCTTTCTCTTTGACAATGCGCTTGTCAGTTGCTACATCATCGACACGAATCTGACGAGGGTTACGTAGCATTTCTTCCCATATAAAACTGGCTTTTTCAGCAAACTCGTGTAGGTTCTTCTCAGAGATATTTTGCCGCACAACCGTCTTGAAGAATCCTTTGCTTGTCTTCCACTGCAAGTTAGGCAGGCGTCCGGCTGTGTCAGCATCCACTGCCTTTGAATCAAAGGGCTGATAGATGTCGAACCAACCGCAAGCGGATTTGCCTGCTACCCCACATGCATAGCCAACTAAAGATGAATAGATTTTTTCTTCATCGAAGACTTCGGCGGCAAAACGGCTCATGGCATAGAGATTTCTCACTTCCGAGGTTTTGCGCTCCAACGCCTCAGAGGTTGGCAAGTATGCAAGCAAGCTGAAGAATGTGGTCAGCAGATACAGTGTCAGAAACCCTGATACGCTTATCAAAAAGTTGCCGACCACGCTACTGTATGCTTCCAAATGTTCAGAAGTATCCGATAGTCCTAATACCGCCAACTCGCCTACCATGCCCAGCACAAGAAATAGTGCACGGATTTTGTCATCGCGGCTCAATGGCAACACCCATGAGAGCCGAAATGCATTGACCAGCATCATAACCGCAGCAAGTAGCGAGACTATCACGGTCATAAACCCATCATTCGATTCGCCGGGTAAGTTTCCTAACTCTGCCATGGCTTTGACCAACAGCAATGCGACCATCGCCAAAAAGTTTGACTGCGTATTTTTTGTGCGGCGAAATAAAATCAGCCTTTCCAGCAACACCAGTGCTGCAAGTAGCACTGCTCCTAAAAAGATGGTTACCAGATGCGTCTTGAAGACTGCTTGCAGAGACTGTGCGCGCAACACTTCCGTAGATGGCATGATGTCGTAGTTTGATTTTGGCGCAACCCAATTGGTTAGCACCATTGCCAACGCCAGCAGTCCCAGCGATACAAACCCTTGCCAGAAAGCGTTGACAGGCTCTATCCAGATTTGTGAATCTGGGGCAGCGCTATGCTTGATGCGATTGCGAATAATGATGTAGAGGGCTCCAAATGCAACAGTTGCAAGCACATCCTTGAGAATATATGGCTCGCTTGAAAGCATGAGGGCTTGCTGTGCATAGAATAGGGCAATGTCAATAATCAGCAAAAGTGCTTCACAGGTTAGGGCTAATGCCGAAAGAAAGTATATTAGCCGTGATGAACTTTGCATAGCGCTGAATATACACTCTATTGCATAAATTCTTTGTGCAACGCCTCGCCTGCAAGAAGTGTTAGAATTGCGTCACAGGCTTTCTCAACCTTAATTACCTGTCTGACTATGCAACTTGCCAAAATTAAACGCTATCGGGATAATGCCTTAGAACTCACGTGGAGCAACGGTCAAGTGACTTACATTACGCTTCAGAAATTGCGTGATGAATGTCCTTGCGCCAACTGCAAGGGCGAAACTGTGCTATTTGAAAGCTATCAGCCGACCAAACTGAAAGTGTTTGTGCCGGGCATGTATGACCTCAAAAAAATTGAGGTTGTGGGCAACTACTCCATTCAACCGCATTGGGGCGATGGGCATCAGACGGGTCTCTACACTTTTGATTATTTGCATAAACTTTCTTCGCCAGTTGCCCCTGAGTAACCCCCTACGCCCGCTTTGCCGCTTTGATTGCATGTGTGCTCAACTTCTTGTATCTTTCTGCAGATTAAGTCACATTTAGTTCAACATTAGAAAGGAGAAGTTTATGCCTCAGCATTCAGCATCTCATGCACGCATGCTCTCGCAAGAGGAACAAAAACGGTTAGCACGCATCATCCAAGCCGGAAAAGATTTGCTCTCAAAACTGCTTACTAATCAAGCCGAGCTTCACTCGCTGCTGAATGGTTTGAACGGCGGCTATGTTGCTCCGCAATTCGGTGGCGATGTCATCCGCGATGGTGCGCGCGTGCTACCAACTGGTCGTAACATCCATGCTATGGACCCATGGCGTGTTCCTTCGGAATTAGCTATGCAGCGTGGGCAACAGATTGCACAAAAACTGCTTGCCGCTCACTGCAACTCCGCCAGCAAGTTTCCTGAAACAGTGGCACAAGTGCTCTGGGGCATGGATACCATCAAAACCAAAGGCGAGCCCATTGCTATCGTCTTAGCTCTGATAGGCGCACGCCCTGAAAAAGATGCTCATGGCAAAATTTCTGCCTACAAACTTATACCACTGTCTGAACTGGGGCGTCCCCGCATTGATGTGCTCATGATGGCTTCTGGCATTTTCCGCGATACCTTTGCCATGCAAATTGATTTCTTAGACAGGCTGGTCAAAGATGCTGCCCAAGCCGATGAGGCTCCAGAAATGAACTTCATCAAAAAGCATGTTGAGGAAATTATAGCAGAAAAGCATGTAAGCTTCGAAGATGCTACAGCGCGAATTTTCACCCAACGTCCCGGCGACTATGGCAACTATGTCGATGACATGATTGAAAGCAGTTCTTGGCAAGATGAAAATGAACTGGGTGAGATGTTCTTCAAGCGTAATGCCTATGCTTATGGCGGTACGAAGAAAGGCAAACTCTGTGCCGCAGTCTTAGATTCTTTGCTGACCAAGGTCGAGCACATCTCGCAAGAAATTGATTCAGTGGAGTACGGTATTACCGACCATCAACACTACTTTGCAGAGTCTGGCGCCATGCGTCAGGCAGTGGCTAAGCGCACAGGCAAGCAAGTCCAAGTCAGCTACATTGAGTCTTTCACCGCTGAGACCACGGTACGCAGTTTGGAATCTACTTTGCGTATGGAAGCTCGCACCAAACTGCTCAATCCGAAGTGGTATGAGACCATGCTCAAGCATCAAGCCAGCGGTGCTGCCGAAATCTCTAGTCGCTTCACCTACCTTTTGGGCTGGTCAGCCACAGCAAAAGCTGTCGATAAATGGGTCTTCGATGAATCTGCCAAAACTTACCTTCTTGATGAACAGATGCGCAACCGCTTGATGAGTCTCAACCCTGCCGCTCTCAAAAATATGGCTGGGCGCTTGCTCGAGGCGGCTGGACGCGGGTTGTGGCAAGCCGATGCCGACACACTTGCTCAGTTGCGCGATTTATACGCCGACTTGGAAGACCGTCTCGAGGGACTTGTTACCTCGTCATGAAAATAACCTGAGCTCCAGAACTTATACGAGGTATTTTGCGTTATCTTGCTGCTTCTTGAGCACGCTCATGCACTTCTGCTGACATTTCTTTGCTTAAAGACTATTCTTGCCTAAAACTTACGGCACCATGTTGTTCAAAGAGCAAGTTCAGCGCTACTTTGAATCCTTACAGGATCATATTTCAGCCTCGCTTGAAGCTCTCGATGGCAAAGCCCGTTTCATTGAGGATGTGTGGGAACATCACACGGGGGGCGGCGGCAAGACACGCATCATCCAAAATGGTGCAGTTTTTGAAAAAGGCGGGGTGAATTTCTCTGCTGTCTGGGGACTTTTGCCAGAGAAGATGGCCGCTAAAATGAATACCGATGTCACACCATACTTTGCCACTGGGGTTTCTGTAGTCATTCACCCTTACTCGCCAATGATTCCCACCGTGCATTGCAACTACCGATACTTTGAGCAATATCATCCCGATGGCTCTGTGAAAACGGCATGGTTTGGTGGCGGTGCTGACCTTACGCCTTACTACCCCTTTCTCGAGGATATCCAACACTTTCATCGTGTTCATAAAGCCGCTTGCGACAAGCACCACCCTGACTTTTATCCCAAGTTCAAGGCATGGTGCGATGAATACTTCTTTATTGCGCATCGCAATGAGACACGCGGCGTTGGCGGCATTTTTTTCGACTATCTCAAAGAAAACTTGAGTGCCACATTTGAGTTCGTCAAATCCTGTGGCGATGCTTTTACGCAAGCATATATCCCCATCGTAGAGCGGCGGCGGCATGAGCCCTTTGGTGAGAAGGAAAAACACTTTCAACGCCTGCGGCGCGGTCGTTATGTGGAGTTTAACTTGGTCTATGACCGTGGTACACTTTTTGGACTTGAAACACGCGGTCGTGTTGAGTCAATCTTGATGTCACTTCCTAAGGAAGCCGCATGGGAATACAACTATACACCGCCGCCAGACTCACGCGAAGCCGTGCTTCTGCGCTGTCTCAAGCCTCGCGATTGGCTCAACGAGACCGCTCTGTGAGCGTGCATGTTTGATGCTTTTCATGCCTTTCCTCATTCCAAGCGCCCGTGAGAAATCCACTCATGGATGCTTCGCTTAGCATGACAAGACCGAAGATGTCATTCCGAGCGGTAGCGAGGAATCCAGCATGGATGCTTCACTTTGCTTCGCCCGGCACGACAACCCGTCGGCATTCTTTGTTACCACCCTGAAAGAATCTTGTTCAGCATATCATCGGCAATGGTTGTGATGGCGCGTGAAATCGCTTCCTGTTGAGCTTGGAAGTTACCGATTGGATAATCCTGTACACCGTTGAAATCTTGCTTGAAGAGGATTTTGTTTTTGACTAAGTCACGGTATGTGGCTGAAACGCGAATGGTAATGCGGTTTTGTGTGGCGCGTTCGGTCTGCCCGCCAATCACGCTTGGCACATCTGAGTAGGCTGTGACCACAGCTTCAATGATGGAGTTAGCTTGCGCGCGCGATTGCTCGATAATCAGCGGACTTTGTGTTTGCACACGCTTGGTTAGCTCTTGTGTCAGGCGCTCACGCAAGTTAGGCACACCGCTACGTGATTCATCATTGAAAATAGGAATTGCAATCGTTTTGATATGAGGCGGTAAGGCAGCACCTGTGAAAGAATAGCAGCCAAAGCTACTCAGCGTAAAAAGTAGCCACAGGACTTTTGTGCCCATGTGTATTAGTATTCTTCTCGGTTGATTTTTCCAAGCCATTTTCGGAAAGGATAGGTCAGTAGCAATACTCTGGCTCGACTCGGACTTAGTGCTGAAAGAAATAGCCCAGTTTTGCCGTCGCTCCATTGGCTTGCCATTTTGGTAGCCAGTTCAGCTGCCACGCTGGGTGGCTGTGCAAAAATATCTTGAATGGTGCGAAAGCGTTCCAATCGCTTTTGCATTTCAGGCGTAGGATGGCGCGTACCTAAAATTTCAGTGCGCACCATGCCTGGGTTGAGCAGCATGATTTCTATGCCAGTATCTTTGTACTCCTCCGCCAGCGAAAATGTCAGGCGCTTGATAGCGGCTTTTGTGGCAGCATATGCGCTTATGCATGCCGTGCTATCAAACTTCTTCTCACTTGAGCCTGCTCCTGCCATGTTAATAATCTTTCCGTGCCCCTGCTTTAGAAAATAGGTCAATGCCGCTCGGCACCCATGATATGTGCCCTTGAGATTGACCTCGATAGGCTCATACCATGCTTCAGGTGGCGCATCTACGATTTTTCGGTAAGGTTCTGCCACACCAGCGTTGTTTATCCACACATCGAGCTTGCCAAATTGCTCCAATGCAAATTTTAACAATTCTTCTACTTCGCCATAGCAAGCCACGTTGCAGGTTTTACCGCGCACATTAGGCGACTGTAGGACTTTGAGCGCTTCTTGCAAATTTGATTGGCTACGCGAGGAAATTACTACCTGAGCTCCTTCCTCTAAGAATTTCTGCGCAATAGCTTTGCCAATGCCTTTCGTCGAGCCCGTAATGACGGCAACTTTCCCCTCAAGGCGTTTCATGTATCTGTAACTTAGGAAGTGTGATTGACTGACCTACTTTAGCCTCTGATGTCAGGTTGCCACCTTGCTTGAACGGCCTACTAACCTTTGGACCAACGTCTTCAGATTTTCTTTGCTTCTGCAAACAGTGTTAGATAGCTCTCGTAACGCATGGGCGAAATGTCGCCATGCTCCACAGCGGCGCGCACCGCACAATCTGGTTCAGTAGTATGTGTGCAAGAAGAAAAGGTACAATTCGGTGCATATTTTCTAAACTCAACAAACAAATGCCTCAATTCCTCTTGGGCAATGCCTTCCAAACTGAACTCTCTTATGCCGGGCGTATCAATTACATATCCATACTCACCTGAGTGTGGCTCTGACACCACTAACATGATGGCATTGCTGGTAGTGTGAGCGCCTTTGCGTGTTTTTTCACTCAATTCTCCTGTTGGTAACGAACTACCTGTCAGCTGATTGATGAGCGTGGTTTTTCCAACGCCAGAGTGACCGCTCAATACAGATGTTTTGCCGATGAGCTTGCTACGCAATTGCTCTATGCCTTCGCCCGTCTTTGCTGAAATTGCAAGCGTATCGTAGCCCAGTTCATTGTATAGCTTCAATAGCGACGGTGCAAGATGCTCAGCATCCAAATCAACTTTGTTTAGCACAAGCAGGGCAGCTAGTCGCTCAAATTCTGCAAACGCAAGGTATCGGTCAACAAGCTTTGGTCGGAAGGGTGGGTCGGTGATAGATGTTACAATTACGAGTTGGTCAATGTTGCTGGCGATAACATGTTCGGTTTCGCCGCTGCGGTTGCGTCGTCGTTCTCTGTTGCGTGAAAGTACGCTGCGACGTTTTTCTACAAAAGTAATGATACCGTTATGCAGAGCTACATCATTACGCTCTTCCAACGGTCGGAAGCGCACCCTATCGCCAACCACTGCCAGCGTAGAGTTCGGATTCTCGCTGAGCGTGGTACGAAGAGTTTTGCAGGTGTAAGTCTCTCCTTGTGGCGTATGCACAAGGTAATAAGGTCCCTGCACTCCGTAGATTACCCCGTGCCAATCATTTTCGTCAAATGTTACGAAGTTTTTTCGACGTAGTGGTGGACTGAGCTTCTTTGCCATACTAGTGCGCAACTAACCAATTTTCTCCAATCCCAACTTCCACAGCTACAGGTACAGTCTTGAGCCCAGCACGCTGTGCCGCCTCTATCATCTGCTTTTTTACTATTGCCGATAGCACATCGAGTTCTGCCTTCGGCGCATCGAAGAGCAGTTCATCGTGAACTTGCAATACCATTTTGGACTCCAATTTTTCTGAGCGAATTTGCTCATCGATTTGAATCATTGCCAGTTTAATCATGTCTGCGGCTGTGCCTTGAATCGGCGCATTGATGGCAGCACGCTCTGCCGCATTTCGGATAGAAAAGCTCTTATGCTTGATGTCTTTAAAATATCGACGACGCCCCAATGCAGTTTCAACATAACCCTGCGTTCTAGCCTGCTCCAAGACCCGTGAGAGAAATTCAAAAATTTTGGGATACTTGGCTTTGTAATTTTCAATGATGGCTTTAGCTTCGCTCTGGCTAATATCCAATCGCTGTGCTAAACCGAACGGTTGAATGCCATAGAGCACACCAAAATTGACTTCCTTTGCCTTGCGACGCATCTCTGGCGTAATGTTTTGCGTCTCAAAAATCACCTTTGCCGTTGCACTGTGAATATCTTCACCATTCTTGAAGGCACGCTGCATAGTTTCATCCCCTGACAGCTCTGCCGCAATACGCAATTCAATCTGGGAATAATCTGCCGAAAGTAGCATGTAATCGGGGCGACTGGCCACGAATGCTCGGCGGATTTGTCTACCAATCGGCGTACGAATAGGAATGTTTTGCAAGTTTGGGTTCGAAGAAGATAGCCGCCCTGTTGCTACCACACTCTGATTGAACGAGGTATGCACTTTGCCCGTTTTCTTGCGAATCAGCGACGGCAGTGCATCCACATAGGTGGATTTTAACTTTTGTAGGCTACGGTACTCCAAAATTTTTCCTGCAATCGGAAATTCTTCCGCCAATTCTTCCAAGACTTTTACATCGGTAGAGTAGCCCGTTTTGGTGCGTCTTTTAACGGGAAGTTTCATTTTCTCAAACAGCACCTGCGCAATTTGCTTGGGCGAATCGATGTTGAAGATTTCTCCAGCAGCAGCATAGACTGCTTGCGCCGCTTCTTGAATAGCCACATCTAAGGTTTTTGAAAGCTCGCTTAACACACTGGTATCGATTGCAACCCCAGCATACTCCATTTCAGCCAGTATCCGCAGCAGTGGAAATTCAATTGCTGTGCAAATGTTCATCAAAGCTGGCTCGTGCGATAGCTTTCCATGAAGTATGCTCTTGAGTTGCAATGCCATATCTGCATCTTGGCAAGCATAATTTTTGAGGTCTTCAATGGGCACTTCCTCGATTCTCTTCTGCAGTCTTCCTCTTCCCACAAGGTCGGTGTAGCGCACAGTGCGCAACTTTAGGTATTCGGCGACCATGTCGTCTAAGTTATGCGGCTCATCTGGATTGAGTACATAGCTTGCCAGCATGGTATCGAAATATGGCGGTGCCAGCGTGATATCGTAGTTTTTCAGCACGGTGTAGTCATACTTGAGATTCTGCCCGACTTTGCAAATGTTAGGATTTTCTAAAATCGGCTTCAGGCGCTGCAAGGCTTCTTGCATTGAGAGTGTATGGCGAAAATCTATAGCATAAGCTTCGCACGCTTTGACGGCAAAAGAAATGCAGACCAACTGCGCTTCCAAAGCATCCAGACTTGTGGTTTCTGTGTCAAGTGCAAACTCTTTAGTATGCTCAAGTTTTTGTAGTAATTCTGTTAGCCCTTCTGGTGTGTTGATGAGTGTGTAGTTTCCTACAGACTGCGGTGTCGGCAATTGGCTGGTATAGTCTTCCCCAATGTTTGCCCCAAAATCAAATGAGATGTCATCGTCGGGGTCGGCTGCACGGTCTGCTTCTGCAAGCTGGCTACTGTCGTCTATTACGATGCTTTTGTCGCGTCTGAGGCGGGCAAGAAATTGCTTGAATTCTAATTCTTCTAGCACTGGTATCAGCAGCTCTGGCAACGGCGGTTTTCGCTCAAGTTCTTCAATAGCTATTTGAATTTGCAGGTCGGTTTTAATTGTTACAAGGAACCGACTGAGCTGCAGCTGGTCTTTTGCTTTCAGCAGGTTTTCGCGCAATTTTGTTTTTTTGATGAGGTGCGCATTCTGCAGTAACGCTTCTAAGGAGCCATACTCATTGAGAAGTGCTGCCGCTGTCTTAGGTCCCACTCCATCTACGCCAGGGATGTTGTCGGAGCTATCACCCATCAGCGCCAGCATGTCAATGATTTGCTCAGGATAGACGCCGTATTTTTCTTTGACTTCCTGACGACTATAGTGCTCAAATGCATCATCGTCTTTAGATGGTTTCAGAATGTGGATATGCTCATTGACAAGCTGCGCAAAATCTTTGTCTGGCGTGACAAGAAAGATGTCGCACTCGGTCTCAAATTTTTTAGCCAGCGAACCCATGATGTCATCGGCTTCGTAGCCCGGCATCTGTACGGTCTTTACTCCGTAGCCTTCCACGATACTGTAGATTTTTTCAAGCTGCATTAAGAGGTCATCAGGCGGCAGTGGGCGATTAGCTTTGTATTCAGGATACTTTTCGTGTCGGAAAGTTTTTTCTTTACTATCGAAAGCAACGGCAATATAGTGCGGCGCATAATGTTCAATCAGTTTGATGAGGGTGTTGGTAAAACCAAATGCTGCACCGGTTGGAAACCCGGTTTTGGTTTGCATGCGTGCTGGCATGAGCGCATAGTAAGCACGATAGACAAGAGCCATACCATCGAGCAAAAACAAAGCCGGACGAGAGTATGGCGCGTTGTTAGGCATTTCAGTTACTTTGTCAGTTTCACACTTAGCGTGCCGTCATCTATGATGGTTAGCGGTGTGTTTAGGAAACCCGTTTCGGTAAGTGACTTGATTATGGCAATAGCATGATTTTGCACATCATAGACAAGGATAACCCGTCTCAATTTGCCGCGTGGGAATACTCTTGCCACGCTGCTCAAAACCACCGCTTTGTTCATCTATTCCAACTTCAACGATGGCACATATTCCTATAATTCCCTGAATGTTTATATGCCATAGGTCGGAAAATTGCCCAGTGAAGCTCCTGCATCAACGACGCTGTGAGCCAACTTATCAAGTTTCCACGATTTTCGTCCTAAAACATTTCCGTCTTGCACATGCTGTGCATCCTTGCCCTTTGCACCAACTAAGTCACAGTGTTTCTCGACGCTATTAATCACCTGTGCGGCATACTTGGAGTGCTCTTGATACGAGGCTTCAGAAAATCCCGAATGCAACGATAGCAATTTTCTTGTTACGGATTGTTTATTTCAGCTAGTCCTTTTTTCGGAGCGCATGCAATGTCTTGTTCAGCCAGTAGCACTTTAAGTGTTGATATGCAGCATTGGCATAGCGCTGACATGATTGTTATCTATACTCATTACTCTAAATTCCATCCTGCCATACAAATTTGTAGTGCAAAGGGGGCAGATAACCAAAGCATGAAAAGCGAGATGACAGAATGGACGCGGTTACAAGGTTTCAGCATTAGACCAGCGCCTTTTCGGTAGTGTTGTCGAAAAAGTGAACTCTAGTTACATCAATTACGCATTCAAATTCATCACTGAACTCGTGCGGCGTACGTGCGTCAAGACGTGCAACCAGATGTTTGGTCTCTTGTACTGTTGGCAGTTGCAGATAGACGAAAATCTCATTTCCCATTGGTTCAACTATCTCAAGGTGTAACTTTGCACGAGCCGCTACAGCAACTTTCTCTACTTCGTTGACATCATGAATATCCTCGGGGCGTATACCCATCGTGATGTCGGCACCGATATACGCTTTCAACTTGTCTGCAATGTTTTGGGGCAGGCGCACGTCCAGCATACCAGTTTTATCCCTGAAGCAAAGTGCGCCATTTTGATACAGCGACCCTTGAATAAAATTCATAGCTGGGCTACCGATAAACCCTGCTACGAACTTATTTGCAGGATTATTGTAGAGGTTAAGCGGTGTATCAACTTGCTGAATGACGCCTTTGTTCATCACCACAATTCGGTCTGCCATGGTCATTGCTTCCACTTGGTCGTGTGTGACATAAATCATCGTTGCGCCCAGCATGCGATGCAGTTTCGAGATTTCTGTACGTGTCTGTGCGCGTAGCTTGGCGTCAAGGTTCGAGAGCGGTTCATCAAAGAGAAAGACTTTCGGATTGCGCACGATTGCCCGCCCTAATGCTACGCGTTGGCGCTGCCCGCCCGACAGTGCCTTTGGCTTTCGGTCGAGATACTCCAGCAGTCCAATCGTCTTTGCCACCTCTATGACACGACGCTTGATTTCTTCTTTGGGTACGCGGCGCAACTGCAAGCCAAACGCCATGTTCTCAAACACCGTCATGTGCGGATACAGTGCATAATTTTGAAACACCATGGCAATGTCGCGGTCTTTGGGCGGAACATCGTTCATGCGCCGACCATCAATGAACAAGTCTCCACGCGAGATTTCCTCCAGCCCTGCAATCATCCTCAGCGTCGTCGACTTCCCACAGCCAGATGGACCAACCATTACGATAAACTCTTTGTCTGCAATACTTAGGTTGAAATCGTGCACGACTTTGATGCCCCCTTCGTAGATTTTCTCGACGTTTTTGAGTACGACAGTTGCCATGGCTTGACTAGGATGTTGAGTTGATAGAGAATTGGAAAAGGTGCAGTTGTATTGCTTCGGAATATAAGTATTGAGGCTGGCGACTACAAGGGTTAAAACTGTGGCTGAATCAGTAGCATGGCATTTAGGTTCGCTAGGGGGGAATACGCCACGCTACCGTGTGGGGTTAGCGTATGGATAACTTCGATTAGCTAAGCAGTAACCACGCTGCCATAATCACCAGAATGATGAGGCACTCCAGAATGTCTTTTTGAGAAATCGCAGCTTTGGAGCTTTGTTTTGATGCTTTATTCATACCCGTTCCTTCTCAATTTTAGATTTTTTGCCAACGAGATGATGGCTTTGGGTGTGTAGGGTAGCAATCGGCTTTAGCTTCACAAAGATAGGCTTTTTGTAGGATAGTCCCAAAATCTTTTTACTCGGCAAGCACCTGTTTGTAAAACTTTTCATACAGTGGAACGATGCAGGCGGTATCGTAGCGCAGGGCTGTTTCACGTGCGCAGTGTGCCATACGCGCATAAAGCGATGAATTGCTAAGCAGCTCAATTGCTCGTGCTGCCAGTGCTTCCACATCTGCTTTGGATACAGTATAGCCGTTATCACCATCCTTGATTAATTCAGGTAGACCGCCAACCCTGTAGGCTACAACTGGCACACTGCATGCCATTGCTTCAAGTGCCGCTAACCCAAAGGATTCCGTTTCACTTGCCATGAGCATTAGGTCGGAAATGGAGAGTAGCTCGACTACTGCTTCTTGCTTGCCCAAGAATCTGACCCGCTCAGTTATTCCCAACTCGCGCGATAGGTGCTCTGCCTCGGAGCGTTCAGGACCATCACCGACCAGTAGCAATCGGCTTGGCACTTTTTGTTGAATCAATGCAAATGCTCGAATCACATCCTTTACTCGTTTGACTGGGCGAAAGTTTGAGATGTGAATCAGGAGTTTCTCATCGGCTTTAGCAAATGCGGTGCGGTAATGCATGCAATCTCGGCGCACAAATTCTTTCGTATCCACAAAGTTTGGAATCACGACCACTTCTTTGAGTGGATGAAAATCTTGCATGGTCTTTTCTCGCAAATACTGCGACACTGCTGTGACGCCATCAGATTGATTGATGCCAAGTCGCACTGCGCCACTTAGGCTTGGGTCTATGCCAACCAGTGTAATATCGGTGCCATGCAGTGTGGTAATAATTTTCGTTGTTTTGCATACTCTTGTCAGTGTGGCTTGGTCACGCTGAATTTCGCGAGCAAGAAAGGCACTGATGGCATGGGGAATGGCGTAATGAACATGTAGCAAATCCAACTCTTCGTAGCACATCACTTCCGCCATTTTTGACGCCAGCGAAATCGAGTATGGCGGAAACTCAAAAAGCGGGTAGGTGCTGATTTCTACTTCATGATAGACGATGTTCTCTGAAAATTCACGCAAGCGAAATGGCAAGCTGTAGCTGATGAAATGCACCGTGTGTCCTTTTCCAGCCAATGCTTTACCAAGCTCCGTAGCCACTACGCCACTGCCGCCATATGTCGGATAGCAAGTTATGCCAATTTTCATGGCGTATTTATCGCCCGATGTGTTACAACTCTTCGGCTGCAATTTAACATTTGACGCAATTCTACAACTTGCACTGGCATGTTATCATTTCAAAAAATGGCAATTCATCCCAAACGCCCGTTTTCATGGCAGGTTTAGCACATCAAGTCGCACTGCTTTAGCATTTTTCTCAAATGACTCTCTGCCCTCAAATACCAGTTGTCTCAATTTGCCTTGCACAACAAACTGTGCCCGATTGTGAGTAAAAAGACTACGAAACTTCTCCTTCGTGAGCGTTGAGGTGTAGCGTGCTGTGTTTTCGGAACGCGTGGTAAACATCAATCTGAGTGAATCGCATACAATCGTTTTGCCTTCAACTTGAAAGAATGCGCGCTGAAGTGCGTAAATGTCAGGTGAAGGTGATTCTAATGTGAAGTTGCATGTAACGAGCATCGTATCGTTTTCGCGATATGTAAAATCAAGCTCGGCTCTTCCATCTTCACCTGTAAATTCAACGCTCCTAACGAAGTACATCAAGCCAAATTGCGTGGAAAAAGATTGAATTAGCATTGATGTCTTGCAAGCCGCAAGGCAATTAGCCAGAAGAAGCAAGCAGAGCAGCGTATATGAGTATTTCATTGTTCGCTGAAACAAAAAGGAATCGCCTCGTGAGCGATTCCTTCGCTTACCACAATGACCTTGAGTCCTATTCGCCTGTTACAATCACATTGTAGATTACAACAATGCCCAAATAATTGCTCGTCTGCATATCAACTGTCGAGACTTTGGTAATACCGGCGTTCTTTGCTGCCTTTTGAATACTGGCATCACCAAAGCCAATAATGCCGAGAATTATTGTGCTACTTGCTTGACCAACCTTTGGTCCGATAGGGTTGCTGGAAACCGCAACTGGCGTCACTATGGTACATGCACTCAACATAGCTGCAGTGAGGAGTGCAAAAAAGAACATTGCAGGTTTTCATAGTTTGCTTTGGGGTTAGTTTAGACGAGCGAGATGCTCACCACAAATCTAAGAACTTGAACGCAAAAGAACCTACGCCTTAGCAATTATTTAACAAGCAACATCTTCTTCGTTGCCACAAATCTGCCTGACTGCAAGCGATAAAAATACATGCCCGTTGAAAGCTCATAGCGAGCAGCGTTGGTGTATGAGCCTGCCCCTTGCCTTGCACCGACCAGCGTGGCAACCTTTCTGCCTAACACATCAAAGAGTTCCAAGCGCACCTCGCCCGATTCTTTGAGCCAACATGTGATGACGGTCGTCGGATTAAAATGGATTTGGATAGTTCTGTAAGAAGCCTGTATTCATGTGGCGGTCATAACCGCGAGCGTAACCGTGCCCAAATCAGAATCGTGTCGTTCAAATCGGTTCGGCGGAGATATTGATGCACGTTGCCGACCTTGACTTTTTGAATCCACAAATCAGTAGTGTGTTTCTTCGCTCGTCGTGCCTCTGCTGCGTAGCGACGGCGTATCGGAGAACGACGCCAGCTCAACGCCATCTTTCAAGATTGAGAAGCCAGTGGCCAAAATTGTGTGGAATGCAATCTGAACGGTAGGGCATCGGCAAGGGATGCAATGCTTGGGGCGGCACGGCTGAATGGACATGCTCGGCAACGCGCAGAGTCACTCGGCATGTCTTCAGTTTGTCATGCTGAGCAATGCGAAGCATCCACATTAGAGTGTCTCGCTATCACTGAACTAAGCGAAATACAGTTGCTGATTACTTTTTTGTCGCCACAAAGAAGAGTTCATCTCCTTCAAGTTTATCGTCATATTTCACATTGCTTTCAGCAAATTTCCTAATCTTATCAAAATTATATGGGGAGGAAGTGAAGAAAGTATTTTCAAATCCTTGATTGAGAAGAGCAGGCTCTAAAAATTCTTTATTCAGCGCTAAAACATGGTGCATACCAAAGCCGTGACCCATGATTTGCGACATGGACTCACAATTCGGGACAAATGCGATTAATTTTCCTTTGGGCTTCAACAGTTTTAGAAATAAGTTAAACAAATCTCTGGGGTAAGGCACATGCTCTATGACATGAGAGGTATAAATTGCATCAAAGCACTCTTGATATTTTTCCAATTCGTGAAGTGAATCAATCATTCTGACTCCTAAATGCTTTTTAGCATATCCGCCTCTTACTTTTGAAATTTCATAACCATACACATCGTAACCTGCGGCGGAAAGTTGATAGGAGACATAGCCCCAAGATGCACCAAAGTCAAGCACTTTACCACGTTGAATGAAAAGATTTAATAAGTTTAATTTTTCGGTAAAATCAACGGGCGTGCCTTTGAAATTAACTTGCTTCCACTTCTCAATGGTTTCAAGTGAAGGCATGTCGGTTGTAATTCCCTCTTGATAATCTTGCTGATAGTATTTCTGATTGTATTCAGGGGTTTCTTTTGGATAGCGAAACATCAAGCCGCAATTATGGCATTTGCGAAGTTGTATGATGAGCCTACGTCGCGCAATAAGTTCATTATCGAAACTGCCACAGTAGGGGCATTGGCGCGGCTGTCTTGCTAAGTAACTTTTTATGAGATAGAGAGAAAATGCGCTTTTTTCTGACATATTTTCGCATTGAATTTTAGATTTTCAGACATCCAAAAACATGTGCTCACAAACTTTGAAAGTGATAATGCATGGCTAAGGGGCGTGCGCCGATTGATTTGAGACTTCAAAAATTTGCACCCCGTCTTGGTCATATATTTTCGCATACCTTGCTAACTTTTCTGCTGTTCCCCCAAGCTGTCTTTCATGCTCACTCAAAAAGATATAATCAATCTTATACTTTCTAAGAACTTCTTGCTGCAAATGCACATCATCGCTTTGAAAAAAACGCATCACATCATCTGCTCTTTCTTTTATGACTTCCCCATAGCCCAGCAAGGGTCTTTTTTTAGCACCGTTGAGAATATACAAGCCTGTTTCCACACTACATAACACATTTCGTCCCTCTTTCTGTTTGAGAAATTCATATGCTTTCATATGGCTCTTTGGCACATATCCCATATATCCTCCTGAATCAGATGTCCAGCGCCATACATACGCCAGTTGGGAAGGCAAGGACAGAACCAGAATAGCTGCAATTATCACATCCGGTTTTAGCGACTTGAACCCATACTCATAAAGTAGAAATGCGCACAAACCTGACAGCGGAATCCATATTCCCAATTTGAAGCGTGCGGCATAGACATTTGTGCCGAATTCTAAAATTCTCTTTACTGGTTCCGTGAGCGCCCCCAGATTCAGTGCACCTTGCTCTACAACTTTCAGCGCATCATGGTGCGGCGATACCGATATGGCGGTAATAGCTAATACCCAACTCCCCAATAGCACAGCGGTTCGTGTTTTTTCTCCAGCCTGAATCCAGTTTAGAATATCCATTCGTTTCCAGAAGAATGCACCTATTAGCAACGCCGTGCTTAATACAAGCCATAACGCTCGGCTTTTCACCGCATAATCTCTGATGATAAATTCCGACAGACCAATTGTTGCCGCCACGCTCGCCAGCAAGATGAGCACATAAAATGCGCGATGCCGTTTCTGCTGCATGAGTACTGCAAAAGATGCGGTCACCAGCAGTGCGATACCCGTCCAGATTGCCACAACCTCAGCGTTATAGAGCTGCACAGTGTATTGTGCAACAGACAATTTTACTTCTGGAATCTGCTGATAAAGTTTCCAGAGTATTGCTGCTACGATTAAGCCCAATAGTGTTGTCCCGCCAGCTTGAAGTACTTGCCTTGTGCTGTGACTTTCAGGCAGTGTTTTTTCGCCAGCTATAGCATGCACTACTGTCCAGATTACTACCATGACTCCATAAATCAATGCCGAAGCAGGATGAATAAAGGTTGCCATAAAAAGCATGCCACTTGCAAACCATATTTTTTTCTTGTCAATTGTTACTTCCGATGTGTCATACACGCCATGAAGTAGAATTAGGGTGTATAGTCCGAAAAAGCGTGCCATCAAGTAATATGGGCGGTTCATGCTTGTGAAAGTCACCAATTGATTACCCTCGTAGAACTCAAAGCTAAGTACATGATGCTCCCCAACCCAGTTTGGCAAAAAAAATGCATGTTGCCATGAACCCGTGCTGATACCTTGCCATAGCCAATTGAGCGTCAGCCAAGTTCCTGATATTCCAGAAGCAAAATAGGTAAGTATGAGCGCTGCACAAGCGATTTGTTCGTTCTTCAGAAATGTGTAGAAGAATCGATATGCTGCCCATGCACATAGACCGTTCCACAGCATTTCTATCAGCATGAGCATAATCGGACCAGGAATTCCCAGCAGCATAGCCACCCAGCCATATGGCACGAAAACATGTGCTAAGGCACCGGCTCGTAGAAAGATATTGACATCTCTCTCGAGCACAATTGATGACAGATAGTTTTCTTTTGGTGATTCTATTGTCCATACCCAGCCCGATGGGTCTCTGCCCTGTATAAAGGTGTAAGTATGCGAGTCTGGCGTATTCAAAATCTTGAAGAGATGCACAGCTGGTGACCACAAGGTGGCGAATACTACTATTATCCAAACCAGCCTTGGCACTTTGGTTTTTTTGGCACTCTTTATCATGTACTTATCTGGCTTCTTTGTTCAAGTAGTCAATATAGACCCAGTCTCCCCAGAGATTTTCACATATATGATTTTGTATGCCTATCAGGCTAACAAGGGTAGATTTGATTGGGAAGAAGTTAATGTGCGCATCGAGCGTATAGTAGTAGTATCTCTGGCGTGGCACCACTACAATCAATTGTCGTCTGGCAATCCGCTTGAGTTCTGCCACAGCTTTACTAAGATGTCGAACATGCTCGAGCGTATGGTGACAGGTTACAATATCAAAGGATTTATCGGCAAAGGGAAGATTTTCTACGTTCACCTTATGGTATGTGCCGCCCACTATCTCTACATGGTCTAATAAATCGCATGCATGAGTTTCATACTTTTTCAGTGCAGCTACTTTGTTTGCAAAATAGCCCCCTCCGCAACCTACATCTATTAGGGATTTGGCTTCTGGGTCTAATGCTTGCATGATAAATTCAATACACTTCGTGTTTAAGTCCGTCTCTCGGTCTCGCGCCAAAGAATCCAGTTCTTGGTAAAATTTGGCAAACTCCTCATCCGACCACTCATAAACCAGTGATTTGAGGTTCATAATTTTGTCAATGTTTTTGCGCTTGAACCAGATGTAGAACAAGGGATACATGAAGAACTTATTATCTCGAATAATCGGTGGCAGGCATTCATCGAGTATGAAACGTATTACATTGGTCAGGTTACGGTTCATAGTTCGATAACGCTTTGAGTTGCTGCACTTTCTGCCTCTGTTCAGCTGCAAAGCGAGTGTTGATGCTTCGTTTTATAGCAAACAGACCAAAGAGCATTTTCATAGAGTCCTTGATGGGTGAAACCCGTGAGTTTGGCGAGTTTATCCAAGTCACGCCCACTTCTTTCACAGAGAAGCCCAATTTCTTTGCCCAGAGCAGTACCTCTACATCAAACCCAAAGTGTTTGGTTTGCACACGCGAAAAAATTTCCTTAGCCGCACGATGCCGGAATGCCTTGAATCCACACTGTGTGTCTCGAATGCCGTCTATCACTATCCACCGCACAATACGATTGAAAATTTTTCCCATTGCTTCGCGGTAAAATGGTTGATGCTTCACCACATTCGAGTCAGGCTGACCACGCGAGCCGATTGCCACATCAAAGCCTTGCTCTAATGGGCGCATCACTTTGGCAATCTCTGACAAAGGTGTTGAGAGGTCTGCATCCATGAATAAGATAATCTCTCCTTTGGCACGCATCACGCCATGTTTGACCGCTGCTCCCTTTCCTGCATTTTCGTCAAGTCGCTCCAAGACCAATCGTGAGGTTGGCGTCTCGACTTCAAACTTCTGGACAATTTTTGCCGTGTCATCTGAACTCCCGTCATCTACCACAATCACCTCCCAATCTGAAAAGTGCTTTGGCAGATATGACACAATTTCCTGAAGAGATGCGCCAATGCGCTTTTCTTCGTTAAAAGCCGGTATCACAATTGAGAGTTGCATTAGTATGGTGATAGGCGTGGGTTTAGTTCAATATACATCGCTTGCTCTTGTGCTGCTTTTGCCTGCGCTGCATAGTAAGCAGGTGGTTTAAGCGCAAAACCAGCGAGAAACCAAAATGGAAATGTCAGTGCTGTCCAGCGTGATGACCAGCCAAAGATACCGTAGGTATAGAATGCTAAAATTGTCACCCAGACAAAATACTTCATCACCAAGTTCTTGTCATACTTGCCTGTGGCACACCGCTGCAGGTTCTTCAAAATCAGAATCCACAGGCTTAGTATCAGGATGAGATACACGCCAAGTCCTAAGTATCCAAGGTCATACATGAACTCCAGCACATCTGCATGCGCTGAACCGGGCTTCCCATCATAGATAAGGTTGATATCCAAGGAATGGCGCAGTATGCCTCCTCCAAAAAATTTATCGGCAAACGATTGGTTCTCGAAGCTATCGAGCAGCCTATACCAAATACCTGTTCTCCCGCTCAAACTTGCTGCCCACAATCCTCTCTCAAGAATTACGAAAATGTCGGAAAAGAACTTGCGTGAGAAATCAGTAAAGAAAAAGAGCGGTAGTGCTACAGCAAGGAACAAGCCCAGCAACCCCCACCGTCTATTAAGCCACAACCATACTACTGTGACAATCCCAGCCCCCAGCACCACACCTCGTACGAAAGATGCAGCTGCCACCACCACAGCCATCAATATAAACAGCCAATATCGCTGCCGATTTGGCTCATCTGATTTGCTCAGAAAGTAGTAGCAAAGTGGAACGAGCACATAGAGCGGCATTGCCATCGTGCCAGAGTCCGCATAGAAGCCAGCATACCTAAATGCTTTTTCCTCAAGGCCGACATCAGCATAAGTCATTTGTGCCACACCAATATCTGCCAGTTGAAAGATGCCCGTTAGTTGCAGGAGTAGTCCGATGAATGGGACGATGTATGACCACACATACAGGCGACCAAAATGGTCAAATTTCTCGGCGGTATCAAAGTAATACCAGCCTGCACCGAACATCACAAATGGAGCAATCAGTTTAGCGAAGAGTACTGAAGCACTTTCTGGAAATGGTGAGCGTAAAAAGCCAATCGTTACAATGACTGCAAAGAACACCATCAACGGCGCAATTTTTGTACTGAAAGGATACTTCCTGACTCTACCGTATGAGAGTGCCAGCAATACGAGTGCTAGTATGGCTGGCAGTAGCGTATAGACGATACGCTGAATGTTTAGCTTCACTCCACCCACATAGATATCCACAAACCAAAATATGTCAATAATCTTTTGAAAGGCGACTACATACATAACCAGACGCAGCGGAGACAACACAAAAGTGTAAACAATCAACGCTACGCCTATGATGACAATTATCAACTTGACCTCAGGTGTCAGCATTTTTCTCCACAGTGATGTTTAGTGTTGATACTCCTGCAATAAGCCCACCTCAATGTTCTGGGTAACGCACATTAGCGACTACAGCACACTCTGGTATCGTCACATTCCTGTATGCGTGCCCACACAAGGATACTGTGCAGCCTATTACTTTTGGGCAGAAGTTCTTTCTTTATGGGCTGGTGATGAGGAAGACTTGCATTCGCAAATCTAAGTCATTTGATGATTTCCTGCAAGTAGATGCGCATTCCACTTCACCTTCCATACTTTGCCCTAATCTCTCCTTCTTCTTGGCTTGAGAATTTAGGCTAAACTCTCGCATATTCCTTTGGCTCCCCACACACTTATATCATCTACCGTGTCTTCCTGCTCTTGCCCCGTTAGTGTCTTAGCCTTCTTCACAGTCTTATTTGTAATACAGTTGCGTCACCAGCTCTCCCTTGCAGATGTTTTGTAATTTCGCTCACCCATGCTCGGACACCATCTATTGTCTTCAGTAAGTCTGTCATCCTTCCAGTTCAGGTAGCTTTGATAACTTATCAAGTGCAGCTATTACGAAAAATTTCCTGATATGCGCATTGTATATTTTTATGATAATTTTCCCAAGTAAATTGCTTTACATACTCAGCTGCACTTTCACCCATCTTGCGGCGCAGCTCTTCATTTTCATAGAGTAATAAAATCTTCTCTTTTAGTGCTTCTATGTCCCGAACTGGCACGACAAATCCGTCTATTCCGTTGCGGGTAATTGCGCCAGCGTTCTCACTCGCAATAATAGGCAAGCCACAAGCCATTGCTTCATATATGACTAAAGAGGATCCCTCAATGAGTGATGGAAGCACCAGAATTGACGAATTTTGATACACTCGCACCAAACTTTCGTTTGGCAAGGAGTGGATATGCTTGAATAGTCCTTCGTAACGTCTTAAAATTGGTTTAAATTCGTTGTCAATCGGACTAATCAGAAGCAGTTCTACATTTTTTAGGTTTAGTTGCTTAACTGCTTCCAAAAGATAATGAACACCTTTTCTGACTCCTATAATCCCGACAAACAAAATTCTGAACACATTATCTCTTTTCTCTCCAACAAAAAAGCGATTTGGATTATAACCATATGTAATACACTTTATCTTTTCTCTCGCTTTCCCATATCTTACGAAATCATTCGCTATCTTTTCTGTTGGCACAAAGATGTAGTCAGCCTCACTAATTTCTTGCTCTTTTCTTGCAATATTCATATCGTTTTTCAGAAGAAATTTTGGAATTTCCAACTTCAGACTTTTGTATTCATCAACCAAAACCTCACGAATTGTGGCATAGTGAAAAATCGGGTAATCTAAAATTGTGATTGCACCTTGTTTTTTCGCTTTTCGCAATGAATAAAGTACCGACCCCTCAAACCCATGAAAGATATCGCATTCTAAGTCTTGCATGACCACCATCCTATCAAATAATTCTCCTCTAAGACTCATCATATTGTGGCTTCCAAATACATATTTTAAGGGAGAGCGTTCCAAGAGTTCGGGCAAGTATAAAGAGGTTATTTTCGTCTCATCCAGCCCATCACGGAATCGATTACTCCTCTTTCTAGTAAGTGACTCTGGAATCAGTGAGCGCAGCACACGATGTTTTAGCGATGGATGAGTTTCATCATAAAATAGCGTGTAAAACCGCTTCAACCATCCCGCTGATTGTAACGCAAATGCTGTCTCATATGCATGATGACGACCAGCATGTGAGAGAATGACATGCTTCATGTTTGTTCCTCATACCCATCCAGATTTTTTGCCCTCGATAATTCTCGGGCGGTTACCTGAAATGTGGTCTAAACGACCAAGTGCTTTACCTGCTTACTGTGCATAAAGTGCCTTTCTTCAATCCGAGTGTATGCGCCCTGCACCCTTGCACGATAGTGCTCCCAAGTGAAATGCTTTACATACTCGGCTGCACTTTCACCCATCTTGCGGCGCAGCTCTTCATTTTCATAGAGTAATAAAATCTTCTCTTTTAGTGCTTCTATGTCACGAGCCGGCACAACAAATCCATCTATTCCGTTGCGCGGTTGCATACCACAATTTTCTGAAACAATTACGGGTATGCCGCAAGCCATCGCTTCACAGGTTACCATTCCAAAACTCTCCACCAAAGATGGCAACACAAATACCGCTGCTGAATTAAATTCTTCTACTAGGGCATGTTGTGCAATACTCGGATAATGCTTGAACATGCCAGCATATTTGGCTAAAACAGGCTCAAAACCCTCTTGGATGTTACCTATTAGCACCAATTCTATATCTGGCACTCGCAATCTCTTAAATGCCTCAAGCAAGTATAACACGCCCTTCCCTACGCCGACCTGACCCACAAACAATACCCTGAAAGTACTATGATGTTTTGGCGCAGTTTTGAACCTTGAAGGGTCAAATCCATATGGCACCACAAAAATAGCGTCGGGTGAAAACTTTTCATATTTTACAAAATCTTGTTTAATTTTTTCAGAAGCAACAAATATAAAATCTGCTTCTTGAAATTCAAGATACTTTCGGCGTACTGCACTATCCTCTTTCTGCAAAAATGTTGGCACAGGCAATTTCGCATCTTCATATCCCTGCTTCAGCCAATATCGGCTTTCCGTTGGATGAAATGTTCCTTCATCGAGTACAGTTATCGCTCCACACTTTCTCGCCTTCCTCATCGCATAAAGCGAACATCCTTCAAAACCATGAAACACATCACATTCTAAGTTCTGCATTGACACGCGTTGGTCAAATAGGCTATTTTTTAGATGCATAATTCTATACCGTCCAAACAGGCGTGGAATCAGGGGAACTCGTTCTAAAATCTCTGGAAAGAAAAAACTTGTTATGTATGATTCCTCTAATCCTTCCTGCTTGCGATTCATTATTTTTCTTCTTAAATTCTCGGGCAAAGCCATTCGCAAAATTTTCTGACTTAGCGGTGGCTTTTCCAAAGCATAAAATGATGTATAGAATTTCTTTAGTAGCCCTGCCTCTTGCAGTGCCAAAGCAGTTTGATAAGCATGATGCTTGGCTACATTTGAAAGTATCACATTCATGTTGTCGCAATAATATCTTTTTCTCTTAGGCTACTGAATTTCCTGCATGCTTCAAAGGTCTTTTTAGCAATTTCCGTATGCGTAAAATGCTCCAAGAAACGCTTTCGCCCTTTCTGTGCAAATTCCTTGCGCAATTGATCATGCTCCACTAACCGTGCAAGAATTGATGCCAGAGCTTCATCATTCTTTTCTGGGAAGATAAAGCCAGCATCGCCAATTACATTCGGAATTTCTGCTGAACTTGAGCCTACCACCACATTCTCGCATGCCATCGCCTCTACCAGAACATGCCCAAATTGTTCCTTCCAGTATGGCATCGTTTCTGAAGGCAAAATAAAAATGTCAGAAATACACATATATTTGATGACTTCATAATGATCTACGGCTGGCAGAAGTGTGACGACCGCTTCAAGCCTATTTTCTCTTATGAAATTCTCTACTACTGGTTTTAATTTGCCGTCACCAAGTAGCAGCAGTTTCCATTTCGTCCTTAATTCCAATTTCTTCAGACGCTTGATAGCACGCAGCAGTGTTAAGATACCCTTCTGTTCTACAATTCGACCAGCATACAGCAGCCCCACTTGCTCTTTTTCTAAATATTTTTCTCTTAGCTCTGGCTGCGATCTGCGCATGTATGTATTCTCGTCTGCCCCTAAAAGTGGAATTACCTCGATTGGATTGCAGTAGCCTCGTGATACTAAAATTTCCTTTGCATCCATGTTCCCAGTAATTGCACCGACTGTATTCTGAAAATTATACTTCTCTATCACATTCCTTGGAAAAGGTAATTTGTATGGCAGATTCCACCATGTAAAGAAAATAACCTTTGTCGTTGGTGAAAATTTCTTCTTATACCAAATCGCTTGCGCCAAAGAATTTGCAAATGCACCGTGCTCGACTAAAATTACATCAGGACGAAATTCCTGTATCAACTTTTTGAATTCGTTTCCATAGATGTGCCCAGTCTCATATTGTGCCAGATATGCTGGAAGTGGAATAAACTTGAGATTTCCAAAGTCAGCTGCTTGCCCAATTAATTCTTTACCAAAGTTATCCTTAGAGCGTTCTGGAAACACCACGCGAAATTCTGAATCAGGATACAGTCTTGCCATCGTGATATACTTATCCCAATTAATACGCGAGAGATAAGTAATACCGACAACTAATAATTTCATCTCGCCCTCTCACTGTTGAAATACTAAATTTGACACAAATTTCTTTTTATGCAACATCTCTTCAGCAATTTCACTTACTTGATGAGTATCAATCAAATTTAGACAAAACGGTCGCTGCGATTTTTTGGGTATATCGTTCTCTGAAACAGTACATTCATTTTTCCTGCATGGTGCGCAGGGCAAATGAACACGATAAACCACTGCATTAGGATTCAGATACGGTCCGAACTCTACATCATCAGTAGCACCAAACCAAACAATATGCTTGATACTTAATGCAGACGCCAAATGTGTTGCACCGCTATCATTGGAGATAAGAAGACTGCATCGCCGGAGCAACTCAGCAGATTCACGCAAAGATAATAAACCGCAAACATTAAACACGTGCGTTTCGTCACAAATGCTCATCGCGTCAACATACTTGCGCTCTGACTTCGCTCCAATGCAAAAAAACTTCCGATGAGGATTATTCTGGCGTAATCGTTCAATCACTTCAATAAATTTTTCAGGTGGCGCAGTCTTAATCACTGAATCAGATTTAACCGCGCTGCCTGCCGCCGCCGCAATCGCAATCAACTCATCAGAATCTTGAATACCTAAACGCTCAAAAAGTTGGTCTATCGTCTTACGCTCCTTCTCGGTTAGAAAAATCTCTAACTTATCGTTTCTTGGAATCGGCGTTTTAGAAATCAAATCTAACATCTCTAAATTGCGAACTGCAACATGGCGCGTGCGCGGAATCTCGTTCAAATCAATATAAACGTAATCGTCTAACATAAAATTGTATTTTGTGCATCGCTCCTTCGGCTCAGTAGAAAACCCAACTTTGTATGCCTTTCGGAAAAATATCAATGGAAACTTCAAAATAAGTTGCGTGGTTGGACAAAATACCAAATCATAGTGCTGGCGTGAAAGTTTCAGATAAAACCAAAATCGCTTTAAGGCAACTTTCCAACTTTTTCCCAAAATATGCTCATTGGACACTGTATAGATATGGTCAAGGTTCGGATTTGTCTCTATCGCATTTTTTGCCCAATCTACCACCACATAATCAATTTTTGAATCAGGATATAGCTTGCGCAAATTTTTCAGAAAAGGGGTCATGCACAGCACATCACCAATCGCCGCTTCACGAATGACCAAAATACGCTTGACTTCCTTCGGAAACTGAGCAGAGAAAAACTTTTTGAGACACTGAAATAGCATCAAGATTTCTTAAATGCGTTTCTGAATAATAATTCAAGATTTTTCCATCGTTGCTCTGAGTTCCATGCTTCTGTAATACGATTGTAACGGTAGTCGAAAAACGCAATCATCTTGTCAAGCCATTTCCGCTTTCTGATTTGTGCTGCCAAAAAGTTTTTAGCTCTTGTTTCAAAGTCAGGAGTTATGGAAAATTCAGGGTCACAGTATTTTTTGTATAATTCCTGCCATTCATAGTGGGTATAGAATGCCACCCAACCGCGAATACCAATACCATATTTCATAAATTTTATTCCTACCTGCTCCCTTGATAGCACGATAAAATTATTCACTAGACTTAATTCGTGTAATTCGCGATTATGCTCTCCATAATCCCATTGATGCTCACACGGAATATCAGTATATTTTCGCAAACACGATAGCCAGATATATTGCTCAGCACGGTAACGCATGATATCTTTTTCCTTAACATCTGGCGGGTGGGGGTGATGACAAAACCAAGTGGAATACTCTTTCGGTTCAAGCGGAATATCCCAAAGTTTTCTAACATCACTCGTTAAACCGAAATGAAACCAGTCACTTGGGCTAAAGGGCTTCGGGACAAGTCGTTCAGGGTTCGGTGTAAAGCTATCGCATGTAATAATGCGTCTCTCAAAAAAATTCATTAGCGATGACTTTTTCGGGTATCGGTCATAGTATCTCAAAAATCTTGTGGAAGTAAAAATCATATCTGTCCGAAACTTAATACAAAACGGCCGTGTTGCGTGCACTAAACCCTCTCTCGTAGAAACAATCTGCCGATTCATATTGTCGTAATACTTTTTACCTTTATACTCTCCTAACAGCACGCCACCCGGATCTTTTGAAAAAACAACCTTGTCAAAAGACAACCCTTCTACATTTGAATTCTCCCAAGTGGATAAAATGACTTCTGCCTTTGGCAAATACTTTCTCACACTTAACAAGCAACGCCGTGTTATTGACGACACAGGACCTTGAACGACTACACTAATTTTTGCAGAGTCGATTGTCATTTTGACAAAATCTCGTGTCAAATCGTCAGACTTCCGAACAGCCTCAAGTTAGCAGGTATCTTTAGCCTACATGTCACATGTTTTTTTGCAATTTTCTCAGTCTCATATAAATCGCACCCTTTAAATCTCCCAAGCTCGTCACAACAGGTCTTACCCAGCTTCGAAGATTAATTGCAGGCTGCTTAAGGCAGTGAATTTTGTAAAGGTATAACCACTCATAATGGTTTGTCCACCTCATCAACTGTGCAAACCCATATGGATATACCTTGTGCTTTTTGAAGGAGAAATGCTTAGTGTCCACCACCAAAAAGTTATTTACAAAAAATTTTTCACATGAAACCGTATCAGAAAAGGAGAAATATGGACTTCTTGAAAATAAATGAGTAGAAATATATTGCTCATTACTCAGATATTGATTAGATAAATGCGGTCTTTCTTCTGCGTATGGAATATCCCAATATAATATCATATCGCTTCTTAATCCAAATGAAGTCCAATCACTCACCACACAGGTTTTGGCATTTGCCAGAATATTTGGAATAATAATTCGTTCATCAAGCAGCTTATACTTTTCATCATAATTCTGATACTTTCTAAAAAAACTGAGAAAGCTCGTTCCAGCCAGTGACATATCGGAGCGTATTTTTAGCACATATTCACGAGTTGATGCCTTAATCCCGTTTGCTGTTGTACATATTAAACGATTCAGATTAGGATTTACATCTGATGGCAAATTTTTGATAGGTGGTGGTTCGGTATTGACAATTAGCTTATCATAAGTAATAAATTTCGAGTCCACTTCCTGCCATGTAGAAAGGATAATTTCAGCTTTTGGTAAGTGATGTCTTATTGAGTCTGCTGCTAATTTTGTCCACTGCATATCTGGCGGATCATGCTCCGTGCCATACACTGGACCTTGAATTACTACCGATATTTCTTTAGAATCTATCATTTTTTCTAAAACCGTTTAGATAACTCTTCCAAAGATTGCCTTAATGATTCAGGCGTTCCCATATCGTAGACTTCATCTGCTATCGATATTTCAACGCTTAAACCTTTTTCAATAAACTTTTGATATACTGGGATTACGTAATACTCTCCCTGCGCTTTCTCTTTATTTTCAATGATTTTTTTTGCTTCAGTGACAAATTCACGCCCGTTTGAGAAGTAGTAGAGCCCAGTGCTTGCATGGTTTGATATTCTCCTTTTTTCAGCGACCTCCACAACTCTGCCAGCATCATCTACCTTGGCAAAACTCCATCGGTCGCCGGGCAGGTCTGCAACAGAAATTAGCCCTGCACAATCATCCGATTTCCTTGAAATATGTTCCTTGATTTTAGATTTTACGAAAGTGTCAGAGCTTGTAATGAGTATATCTTCTGATGAATTTAGGTATTCTTCTGCCGCCAACACCGTGCAAAGCTGCCCTTCAGTCACTTCATCTATTAAAATCAATGTGATGTCATCACCATACAGCTTATTTAAAGTTTTTTTTAAGTCAAAATTTACATCATGTTCCTTCAGTGCTATAAAAATTAATTGAGAATACTCTAAGCCGTCTATGCTTTTCAATGCCCAGTAGAGCATCGGTTTGCCAAGCACAGGAATTAAAGGCTTAGGCGTCGTTTCACCTACATTCTTGAATCGACTTCCTCTTCCTGCCATTGGCACAATAACTTTCATCGCTCTTTTGCAAATTGTTGTAATTTCACACTATCAATTTCTTCCCAGTTCTCAAAGCGCAAGGCTCGGTCATCAATATACACATCTGCATTTGGCTTACCAAAGTAGATTTCATCATACTCAATACCATGCTTTTCTAACCAATCCAGCGTTATTTTACCAATCTTTTGCATTACTAATCCTAAGTTGCCTTCACAAGTTTTCATATGTCGCGCTGTTTGGATAATAATATAATGACCTTCTGCACGCAGTTGTCGAATGCGCTCCACAGCATTAGGAAGTGGTTTCAGGTCTGCATAATTTTCATGTGGTTGCTTGATTGGACAAATTGTCCCGTCAAGGTCAATAACGATCCTCATACTGTAAATGGCTTTCGCAGTTGAGACTCTTGCTGCAACGTATAAAACTCTTTTACTTCGTTGAGCCGCACAATACCAGTCAGAAACATCATTAGCTGACGCTTCGGATAATCTTGATGCAATGGCAACATTGAAATAAATAGCAATCCCTCAATAAATTTAATATGTTGGAGATTATAGCCGCTTTCCACTAATTTCTGGTCAAAATTTTCAATCACAGGATTAAGATTCTGCATATTGAATATCTCTCCTTGAAATCCATCCTCACTCTCTCTCACATCAAAAAGGTCAGAGACGATGAAATCATACATTCCTGCCACACTATGGCGCAACTTTGCCATATCATATCTTGGGTCGCCATAGATGCCTTTCACTCCAAAACTGCCTCTCGGGTCAATCAAACGCACGATTTGATTAGCAAAGTCATAGAGAATGTTTGAAAAACAAAAATCACCGTGAATAATACACGGCAAAAAATCCTGCTTCATTTCTTCTACTACCGTCTCAATAAATGGTCTTAGCAACCCAAAATTCTGATAAGCTCTTCCATTGTAGATAATCTCTTTTCGGTTTAAAAGGTCATGCCAGTATGCACTCTGCATCAGTGTTACTAAGCGCTTTTCTGTCTTTGTGATATACATATCTACGAGCACATCACTTGGCATAACCGCTTTATATTTGCAAAACTGCTGGTGAATTCTTATGAGATGTCGCAGAATAATCATCCAATTTTCTGGATGTAAGTCAGAATAAACATATATCTCTGACAGTGTTGGATAGCCGTAATACTCTTGTGTGATTTCAACTTGATTTCCTTGAGTTTCATAGTGTAAGATTCTGGGTGTAAGTGCTTTTAACTCATCGGGTATCTGTAAATACCAGTCTAATTCATCACGCAGTTTTTCAGTATTTTCGCTATTTTTCTTAATCGTATTTAAGACAGGGTTGATTTCGAGCTGATTAAAGTATCGTGGGCGCATCAAGTTGCGTTTAGCATTCAGCAAATTATCAATGTGTCCGAAATCATACCACTCCTTGGCACGGCGTGTCTGAATGGGTTTCTCTTTCATATACAGCCGAATTGCTGCACTAAGTTCTTTTTCACCACTTTCAAGACTCTGTTTTACGGCTGACTTCAGTAATGGCGTGTCAGCAAAAAAATAGTAACCTGCTAAAGCTTGCCTCGAGAGATATTGATTTTCTTTTTTATCAATTAATTCAGTTAGCCATCCATGCTCATCCATAAGTGCCAAGCACCAACGCTTTGAGTCATCTACTTCACCCACATATACCATGTCCTGCTTACATTCAAAATCATCGCGAATCAGCGTATCCCCCAAGATGATTTGTACTGCTCCCTCGTCGGATAGTGAAGATAGCCCAGCCCATAACGAAACCAAAATATTGCTCGGCTCAACTAATGGAATATATTTTACGCCAGCCTTCTTAGCATATACACAAAGAAGTAACATTTGCAACTTTTTATCTTCTGCACGAACGACTATATGAATATTCTCTCTAAAGCCCTTCCGTATAAGGTCATCTAATATCCATGCAATCACAGGTTTCCCATTAACAGGGATTGTCGCATTAGAGATATTTGTGCCAATCGGCAGATTAGAAATATCTACCTTACCCGCACAAAGAATAATCGTGAAAATAGTCATAGAATTCACCTGACCCTGATGATTTTACTGAAAAATGTCCTTTTCTTCTTTAAATCGGCTTTCAAAGAGTTTGAGGTCAGCAGGCATTCCTAAACTCTACATTCTATCTCTTTGCATAAAAGCTCCCCATTTAACGAAAATTCCTTGCTATGATAGTCGTTATATTTACGCCTAATACTTGTTCAGCTTTAGTTCACCGAAAGATAATTTCCGTTTTTTCTTCAG
>Ga0308395_1000379_pt1 | contig 36055 bp, 31 predicted proteins | sample Hotspr20SampleP4_FD_202097 | JGI IMG/M metagenome (GOLD analysis project Ga0308395, IMG submission 202097) | Hot spring phototrophic mat microbial communities from Mushroom Spring, Yellowstone National Park, Wyoming, United States - 20050930_P4 ... | reverse complement strand
CCATCCTCAATGCGATGGTCCGGGATCGCCGGAAATGGTGCCTTGAACTTGCTGGTTAACTGTGGGGCACTCGGCCCGCCGGTTACACCAGTTTGACAGACAATACGGTTGCTCCCCTCTCCTGAACAAAGTTCAGGAGAGGGGAGGGGGTTGGGGGAGGGGTGAGGTGGATCACATCCTTTCCAGCAGGATGGTGACCGGGCCGTCGTTGTGGATTTCCACCAGCATGTGGGCGCCGAAGATGCCGGTCTGGACGGGGACGCCCGCGGCGGCCAGTTCTTCGGCGAAGCGGCGGACCAGGGGCTCCGCCACCTCCGGCGGGGCGGCGTCGGTGAAGGAGGGGCGGCGGCCCCGGCGCGCGTCGGCGTAGAGGGTGAACTGGGAGACGACCAGCGCCTGGCCGCCCACGTCCAGGAGGCCGGCGTTCATCTTGCCTTCGGCGTCCTCAAAGATGCGCAGGCCCGCCACCTTCTGGGCCAGCCAGCAGGCCGCCTCGTCGGTGTCGGTGTGGGTCACCCCCACCAGCACCACCACCCCCGGCCCGATGGCGGCGACGGTCTCCCCGTCCACCGATACCTTTGCCTGCCGAACGCGCTGGACGACGATGCGCAACTTCTCCCTCCTCGGATGCAACCACCTCACCTCTCCCCCCAGCCCCTCCCGGAGGGGGAAATGGGGGTTGGGGGCGGCGGATTCGCCGCCCCCAATCCCTCCTTTTCTCCCCCTTCTCCTCCCCGAAACGGGGAGGAGAAGGGGGCTGGGGGGATGAGGAGGGGTTCATGGCTTACTTTTGAACCAGATAGCCTTTCTTTGCCAGCCACTCCGTCACATACCGGGCGAAGAGCCGGAAGTCGTCCAGGTCGCTCTGCAGATGGTCGTAGACTTCCCGCAGGTTGACCTGGCGATAGCGATGCACCAGGATGTTGCGGAAGCCCGCCATACCCATGATGCGGCCCGCGAAGGCAGGCGGCAGAATCCCTTCTTTCCCCAGGGCCACAATGATGTCGCGGTACTCTTCCACCGGGTGCTCGGTTTCCGCCGCCAGGATATGGCTGCCCACGTCCAGCAATGCCTGAATCGCCATCCGGAGGCCGTGTTCCACCGCCCAGTAATGTTTGGTCGTGGCCACGAATTCATCGTAGGAGAGACGGCGGTACTGCTCCAGTTCGTCCAGGTACTGGCCCAGGGCCTTCAGGAGGGCAGTGATCGTGTCAATGTCTACCATATCTTCCCTCCTGAATTCGCTTGACCAGGTAATACCGCTGCACCTCCCGGATGGGTCGGGTGTCCAGATAATCGCGCAGGGCCTCGGTCTGGAAGCGCACCCGCAGACGGTCGTCCTGGCAATACAACAACTGGCCGTACCGGCGCACCTGGTTCCGCAGGACGGGCGACGCCTCGGCCAGGTCCACCACCTCCACGTCGCTGCGGCGGAAGACGCCCATGAGTTCGGCGATCAGGCGGCAGCGGAGGTCAAACCGCGCGCGGGGGCTTAAGTCGTCTGCGAAGAGGACGGCAATATCCACATCCGAGAGACGCCCGGCCTTCCCGCTGGCCTGCGAGCCGAAGAGGTAGGCCAGGGTGACCTGATGCTCCCGGAAGAGTCGCTGCAGTTCCGGCAAAAGGGGCCGAATATCCCCGATGGGACCCCCTTCACGCATCGTCGCTCACCCTTTCCGCCCCGCGCAGTGTTCTCCTACGGCAGCCCTACCGCCGCCTTCACCTCGGCGATGGTCTGGGTGGCGATGGCGGAGGCGCGGCGGGCCCCCTCGGCCAGGATGTCCCATATCGTATCCGGGTTGGCAGCCAGCGCGGCCCGCCGCTCCCGGAACGGGGCGAAGTATTCGGTCAGGTTGCGGGCGAAAATCCGCTTGCAGTCCACGCAGCCGATGCGGGCGGTCCGGCAGTCGGCATCAATCTGGGCCACCTCGTTCGGGGAGAAGAACCGGTGCAGGGAGAAGACGTTGCAGACCTCCGGGCGGCCGGGAATGTGGCGGTGCGTCCGCTGCGGGTCGGTGACCATCTGCATCACCCGCTGGTGAATCTCCTCCGGCGAGGCGGCAATCTCAATATGGTTGTTCAGGGACTTGCTCATCTTCTGCTGGCCGTCAATCCCCAGGACTTTGGGGAAATCGGTGTGTTTGGCCTGGGGTTCCACCAGGACGGGGCCAAAGTGGGCGTTGAACCGCCGGACAATCTCCCGGGTGAACTCCAGGTGGGGGGCCTGGTCCACGCCGACGGGGACCGTATCGGCCTTGTAGAGGGTGATGTCCGCCGCCATCAGCACCGGGTAGCCCACCAGGCCGTAGTTGACGTTATCCGGCTGCTGGCGGACCTTCTCCTTGAACGTGGGCAGGCGGGTCAGCCAGCCCAGCGGGGTGACCATGGAGAGAATCGTATGCAATTCGGTCACCTGGGGGACGTGGGACTGGACGAAGAGGATCGTCCCCCGGTCCGGGTCCACCCCCGCCGCCAGCCAGTCCAGGACCATCTCATACGTCCATTCCCGCAGGTATTCGGTGTCCGTCAGGGTGGTCAGCGCGTGGAGGTCCACGACACAGTAGATGCAGTCGTAGTCGTCCTGGAGGGCGACGTAGTTGCGGATGGCGCCCAGATAGTTGCCCAGGTGCTGGCGACCGGTTGGTCGTGCGCCGGAAAAGACGCGGCCCTTCTTGTCGTTCATCTTAACTGCCACCTCCCATCATCTGTCCTTTGTTTCACCGGCGGTTATTCCCAAACCCGCGCAGGGATCCGTTCACCCCGGAACGTCAGAATCCCAATTCCCGTTTCGCGAGCCATGTCATCCACCCCGAAATAGACGCGCAGCCCGAAGACGTAGGGAAGGTACGGCTTCCCCACGCCGCTTGCTTCCAACTGCTGGACGACCTGGGGCTGCTGGAGCCGCTGGAGGAACTTCCCGACCTCTTTGCGCCGCAGGCGTCCTTTGACCTCTATAATCATCCAGAAGCGCTCCCCCGACGGCGTCTCTATCGGTGCCACCACGTCCATCTCGCCGTCCACGTCTATGGCCATCGGTTCCTGAAGCAGCGAGTATCCCTTTTCCTGCACCACAGCCCGCAGGACCTCCTCGGCGTCTACTTCCAGGTCCAGGCCGAAACGCTCGGATAACTGACCCAGTTGTTTCTCCGCCGCGTCCATCCGCTGGGTGAGAGAAACAATGGCCTCCATCATGCGCTTCTGGGCCTCGGCCAGTTCCTGCACGACCTGCTCCAGGCGGTCCAGCCGCTGCTCGGTCCGCTTCTGGGCCTCGGCCAGTTCCTGCACGACCTGCTCCAGGCGGTCCAGCCGCTGCTCGGTCCGCTTCTGGGCCTCGGCCAGTTCCTGCACGACCTGCTCCAGGCGGTCCAACCGCTGCTCGGTCCGCTTCTGGGCCTCGGCCAGTTCCTGCACGACCTGCTCCAGGCGGTCCAGCCGCTGCTCGGTCCGCTTCTGGGCCTCGGCCAGTTCCTGCACGACCTGCTCCAGGCGGTCCACCCGCTGCTCGGTCCGCTTCTGGGCCTCGGCCAGTTCCTGCACCTGTTGCTCAGTGCGTTTCTGGGCCTCGGCCAGTTCCTCCACCCGCTGCTCGGTCCGCTTCTGGGCCTCGGCCAGTTTGGCCAGGGCCGTCTCCAGACGGGTGAATCGGGCCTCGGCGCGCGCCTCAAATTGCCGCTGTGCCTCGGCCAGTTCCCGAACAGCCGCCCGGAGTTCAACGAAGTCCTCCCGGCGCACCGCCAGTTCCTGGCGAAGATCTTTCCGGAGTGCCTCCACAACCTCCACCATCGGCAGTTGCAGTTCAGGAGGCAAGCGTTGAAGGATGGAAACGTAACTCATTTTTCCCTCCTGCTTCATAATGGGACAGGTCATCGTGCGTCATCTTTAGTTTACCACAAAAAGGCAGAGAGACAAATGAAGTTGTAGGACAACTGCTCGCAGTTGTCCTACAATGGGGGACATACCCGGTGCGGTTTGTGTTCAGGCTCTGCGCGAAGGAACGGCTCCTACAGGGTCAGTACAGTGACCTCCGGACGGCAGTTGAGCCGGACAGGGGGCGCGACCAGACCCACCCCGCGGGTCACGTAGAGGGTCATCTCGCCCAGGGTGTAGAGGCCGGCGGGGTAACGCTGCCCGAGATAGGGGAGAACGAGGGGACCGAAGAGGGGGAGACGCACCTGCCCGCCGTGGGTATGGCCGGAAAGCATCAGCGCGATCCGCCCATCGGCGGCGACGGTATCGGCGTAGTCGGGCTCGTGGGCCAGCAAGACCGCCAGGGTGCCGGTGGGCATTCCCCGCAGGGCCGCCTCCAGGGAGGGCCGCCCCTCCCAGACGTCATCCACAGCGGCGACCCACAGCCGGTCGGCGACCTCCAGCCCGGCATTGCGCAACACCCGGATTCCGGCGCGGTGCAGGGCTTCGGTGACGGCGTCCGGGTCGGTCCAGTAGTCGTGGTTCCCCAGGCAGGCATAGATGCCCAGGGGGGCCTGGAGGGAAGCCAGTTCCCGGGCGCAGGCGTCGGCATAGTCTGCCGACCCGCTCACAAAATCCCCGCCCAGGAGGACCAGATGGGGGGCCGCCTCGCGGGCCATCCGGACCGCCCGACGGATGTGGGGAGGGTCAACATGGGGGCCGCAGTGAAGGTCGGAAAGGAAGACAATGCGCAGACCGCTCAGGGAGGGGGCGGGGTTCGGGAGGCGAACTTTCACCTGCTCCCGGGCCAGCCAGGAGGGCTCCAGGAGCAGAGCCCAGGCGGGTCCTGCCGCGCACGCGGCGGAAGCGGCCACCAGACCTCCGCAGGCCAGCCGGAGAAACCGCCGCCGCTCCATCTCCCCCTACTCCCTACTCCCTACTTCTTACTCCTTACTCCCTACTCCCTACTTCTTACTCCTTACTCCCTACTCCCAACAAAAAACCCCGCCGTGCCGTGTGCCGCAAAGTTTTGAACCCGCTTGCGCAGGTGGGAGCCTACCCGGCAGGTCTGCCTTGCTCAGAGAGCTACCGCATTCCTGGCCGCGAGATCGGTTCCCGTTGTATAGGTGTTGGCTCAAAACCCCAGTTCGGCGATCACGAGCACAGCAGGGTTACTCATATTATACCACGTTTTGTCCAGCGCGCAAATTGGGGATGTTTCCTGGAAATGTTCCCGCTTGACAATTCCCGAACCCCTGATATAATTATGCCCAACTCACCATAGCAGAGGTCTTCATACCGATGGCATTCTGCGGTCTCCGAAACTCCCGACGAGCCCGAGCCAAGCGCTCCCCCCACGGGGCTCTGGGGAGTTTCGCGCGCCGCATCTCTCCGCCGGTTCGTTAAAGGGTGATTACCTGATCGGTTGACCAAACTCATTGCAAAAAAGGCCGACTCCCCAGAGCGGGGAGTCGGCCTTTTTTATTCACAGTTCCCCCAATCTGTGATAAGAGGAGGTGCCCAATGGTTCAGTGTCCCGAATGTGCCGCAGAGTTGACCCTGGCCCCGGACCTGGAGGTGGGGGAAATCGTGCTCTGCCCCGACTGCGGCGTGGAACTGGAGGTGCGCAGCACGAACCCCCTGGTCCTGGAACTGGCCCCTCAGGTAGAAGAAGACTGGGGAGAGTAACGATGCGCATCGGTATCCTCTGCTCCCGCGTTCGGGTGGAAGAGAAATGGCTCTTCCAGTCTCTGCAGGAACGGGGAGCCCAGCCGGAATGGGTTCAGGATGAAGCCGTCGTCTTCGGACTGCCGACGGTTCTGGAGCAGTACGATGGCATCCTCATCCGCTCCCTGAGCCACTCCCGCGCCCTCTACGCCAGCCAGTTGCTGACCGCAGGCGGCATCCCCACCGTCAATGCCCCGGACGTCATCGCCACCTGCGGGGACAAACTGATCACCTCCCTGGCACTGGTGCGGCACGGTGTCCCCACGCCCCCGGTGCGGGTGGCCTTCTCCCCCGAGGCGGCGCTGGCGGCGATAGAAGAACTGGGCTACCCCGTTGTCCTGAAGCCCCTGAACGGCTCCTGGGGGCGGCTCCAGGCCAAAATCAACGACCGGGACGCGGCGGAGGCCATCCTGGAGCACAAGCAGACCCTCGGCGGCTACACCCATTCCATCTTCTACATCCAGGAGTACATCCCCAAACCCGGCCGGGACATCCGCAGTTTCGTGGTCGGCGGAGAGACGGTTGCCGCCATCTATCGCACTTCTTCCCACTGGATCACCAACACCGCCCGGGGCGCGCAGGCCTCTAATTGCCCCATCACCCCGGAGATTGACCACATCTCCCGGGCGGCGGCGGAGGCGGTGGGCGGAGGAGTGGTGGCGGTGGACATCCTGGAGGCCCCCGACGGCCGCCTGCTAGTCTCCGAGGTCAACCACACCCCGGAGTTCCGCAACAGCGTTGCTCCCACCGGGGTGGACATCCCCGGACGCATCGCCGATTACGTTCTGGAGGTTGCCATGAAGTCGGAACGATAAAGTTAGGCGTTCTGTGCTCCCACGTCCGGCCGGAAGAGAAGGCCATCTTCCGGGCGTTGGCCGCCCGGGGGGTGGATTTTGACCGGCTGGATGAGGAGAAACTCTTCCTGTACTTCCACGCCAACGGTCTGGCCCAGAAGTACGGCGTGATCTGGAGCCGGGTGATCAGCCACACCCGCGCCCTCTACCTGCTGAGCGTTCTGAACGGATGGGGACTGAGAACGGTCAACGACTACCCGACGGTCCTCACCTGCGGGGACAAGGTCCTGACCACTCAGGCGCTGGCCCGGCACGGCCTGCCGACGCCCCGGACGGCGGTCGCCTTTGGCGTGGAGGCGGCCCTGGAAGCGATAGAGGAGATCGGCTACCCGGTGGTACTCAAGCCCGCCGTCGGCTCCTGGGGCCGGCTCCTGAGCCGGGTGAACGACCGGGAGACGGCGGAGGCCGTGCTGGCTCATAAAGTGGCCCTGGGCGGGCCGGGGCACAGTGTCTTCTACATCCAGGAATACGTCCCCAAGCCCGGCCGGGACGTCCGGGTCCTGGTCGTGGGCGACGAGGTGGTCTACGCCATCTATCGCCGGTCGGTTCACTGGATTACGAATACCGCCCGCGGGGCCGAGTCTGCCCTCTGTCCCCTGACCCCCGACATCGTCACTCTGGCGCTGTCGGCGGCCCGGGCCGTCGGCGGGGGCATCCTGGCCGTGGACCTGCTGGAGGACGCCGACGGGCGCCTCTTGGTCTCCGAGGTCAACCATACCCCGGAGTTCCGCGGCGCGATGCAGGTGGTGGACGCGGACATCGCCGGGAAAATGGCGGACTACGTGATCCAACTGGCGGCAGGAAACATCTGTAGAGCCGCAGCAGGCTGACAGCCTGCGCTACAATCTGAAGTTTGGCTTTTGGGAAAAGGGGATACCCATGGCAATCTGGCGGGGATAAAAAGAATATATTTTTCATTGCGGTGGCTTCGCCACCGCAATGAAAAATATATTTCCTTTATCTCCGCGGGTGAAAAGGTCAAACTTGAGGCTACGTGGATGCAAGTATGCCCGTAGCGCAGGCCGCCAGGCCTGCGTAGCAGGCTGACAACCTGCACTAAGGGGATGAAATCCCATATCGGAGGAGTCTATGCTGAACGTCTCCATCGTTGGGGCCTCCGGGTACGTGGGAGGGGAACTCCTGCGGTTGCTCCTGGGCCATCCCCAGGTCCGGGTGCAGCAGGCTACCTCGGAGCGGTACGCGGGACAGCCTGTCCATTTTCTGCATCCGAACCTGCGAGGGCGCACGGACCTGCGCCTGGTGCCCCTATCTGACCTGCAACCCTGTGATCTGCTCTTCGTGGCCCTGCCCCACGGCCAGGTGGCCCCCCGGATTGAGACCTTCGCCGCCCTGGCGGAACGGATCATAGACCTGAGCGCCGACTTCCGGCTGCGGGACCCCTCGGACTATCCCCGCTGGTACGGCTGGGAGCACCCGGCGCCGGAATGGCTGGACCGGTTTGTGTACGGGTTGCCGGAACTCCACCGGGAGGAAATCCGGCAGGCCCGTTATATCAGCGGCATTGGCTGCAACGCGACGGTGGTCAACCTGGCCCTCTGGCCACTGTATCGGGCCGGGTGGGTGGAGCGGACCGTCGTGGAGGTCAAAGTGGGCTCCTCGGAGGGCGGGGCAGAACCCACCCCCGCATCCCATCATCCGGAGCGCAGCCACGTCATCCGCTCCTACGCACCCGTGGGCCATCGCCACATCGCCGAACTCCTGCAGGAACTGACGGTGGACGGGCGGCGGCCGGAGATTCATTTCTCCGTCACCGCGGTGGAACTGGTGCGGGGCGCCCTGGCGACCGCGCACTGTTTCCTGAACCGGGACGTGGAGGAGCGGGAGGTCTGGCAACTCTACCGACAGACCTACGGGAACGAGCCCTTCATCCGGCTGGTCCGGGTCGCCAGGGGCATCCACCGGTACCCGGAGCCGAAAATTCTGGCCGGCACCAACTACTGCGACATCGGGTTTGCCCGGGATGAGGGGGCCCGTCGGCTGGTGGTGATCGCCGCCCTGGATAATCTGATGAAGGGGGCAGCGGGCACCGCCGTGCAGGCGATGAACATTATGTATGGGTTCCCCGAGACTCAGGGGCTGGAGTTCCCCGGGCTGCATCCGATATAGAGTAGACAAGGATACAAGGATGCAAGGATGCAAGGATACAAGGATACAAGGATACAAAGGGAGAGGCCAGCCTCTTGTCTACTTGTTCCTTGTCTACTTGTTCCTTTTGTATCCTGATGATTGGAGGAGAAATGATCGTCGTCAAAATCGGTGGAGGAAGTGGTCTGAACCTGGAGGCCATCTGCGCCGACATTGCCCGCCTGGTGGCCTGGGAGGAGCAGGTGGTCGTGGTCCACGGCGGCTCCGGCGAGATGGACCTCATCTCCGAAAAATTGGGGCGGCCGGCGCGCATTGTGACCTCGCCTTCGGGGGTCCAGAGCCGCTACACGGACCGGGAGACGATGGAAATCTTCACGATGGTGATGGCCGGTCGGGTCAATAAAATGCTGGTGGAGTGTCTCCAGCGGCGGGGGGTCAACGCGGTGGGGCTCTCCGGCCTGGACGGCCGCCTGTTGGAGGGGAAACGGAAGGGGGTCCTGATCGCCGTGGAGGACGGCAAGAAGAAGGTGCTCCGGGATGACTACGGGGGCATCGTGGAGCGGGTGAACGTCTCCCTGCTCCGTCTCCTGCTGGCCCAGGGGTTCACCCCCGTAGTCGCGCCCGTGGCCATCAGCCAGGAGGGGGAACCTCTCAACGTGGACGGGGACCGGGTGGCCGCCATCGTGGCAGGGGCCCTGGGGGCCCGTGCCCTGGTCATCCTCTCCAACGTGCCCGGCCTTCTCCGGAACTTCCCCGATGAGTGCACCCTCGTCCCCTGCATCCCCGGGGACCAGTTGGAAGCGTACCAGGAATGCGCCCGGGGGAAAATGAAGAAGAAACTGCTGGGGGCCGGAGAAGCGCTCCGTCTCGGCGTCCGTCGGGTCATTCTGGCCGACGGGCGGAGGGAACAGCCCATCCTGCAGGCCCTGGTGGAGCAAAACGGCACGGTCATCTGGGGAGATGGTCATGCATGATGACTGGATGACCCTGGAGGGACGGTACACCAGTGGGGTGTATGCCAAGATTCCCCTTCGCATCGTCCTGGGGGCCGGGGCGCGGGTCTGGGACGCGCAGGGGCGGGAGTATGTGGACTGCGCCGCCGGCCACGGCGTCGCCATCGTGGGCCACTGTCACCCCCAGGTGGTGGCGGCGGTCCGGGCACAGGCGGAGCAACTGATCACCTGCTCCGAGATGTTCTACCATGCCCACCGGGCCGCCCTGCAGGCGGAACTGGTCACGCTGATGCCGGGGATGGAGCGGGTGTTCCTCTGCAACTCTGGAGCGGAAGCGGTGGAGGCGGCGGTCAAATTCGCCCGGCTGGCCACGGGACGGCCGGGTGTCGTGGCGGCCCGCAACGGTTTCCACGGCCGGACGATGGGGGCCCTTTCTGCAACGTGGCGGCCGGAGTACCGGCGGCCCTTTGAGCCCCTCGTCCCCGGTTTCACCCACGTCCCCTACAACGACCCGGCGGCGCTGGAGGAGGCCGTCGGCCCTGAGACCGCCGCCGTCATCCTGGAGGTGGTGCAGGGCGAGGGAGGAGTCCGTCCCGGCGATGGGGCCTATCTCCGGCGGGCGCAGGAACTCTGCCGGGAGCGGGGCGCGCTCTTCATTGTGGACGAAGTCCAGACGGGAATGGGCCGCACAGGTCGGATGCTGGCCTGTGCGCACTACGGCCTGCAGCCGGACCTGCTCTGCCTGGGGAAGGGGATTGCCGGAGGGCTCCCGATGGGCGCGGTGCTCATCGGCCCGCGGGTGGGGAGGTTGCCCCACAGCGTCCACGGCTCCACCTTCGGGGGCAACCCCCTGGCCTGCGCAGCCGCCCTGGCGACCCTGCGGGTGATCCGGGAGGAGTCCCTGCCGGAGCGGGCCGCCGAACTGGGCGCGTCCTTCCTCTCCCGTCTGCGCGGTATCTCCTCACCGCTGGTCCGGGAAGTGCGCGGCCTGGGGCTGATGGTCGGCATAGAACTGCGGCGCCGGGTGCGCCCTTACCTGGCCGCCCTGATGGAGCGCGGCGTCCTGGCCCTGCGGGCCGGCCCCACAGTGCTCCGTTTCCTTCCCCCACTGGTCATCTCCCCGGATGACCTGGAACGGGTGGGCCGGGCGGTAGAGGAGGTACTGAAGTCCCCCATCGCCGAAGACCCGGAAGAAGCGCCTGCCTGCCAGGAGGGGCTTTGATCAAGCGTCTTGACGAAGGCACGCCTCTGTGGCGCAGGCCGCCAGGCCTGCATGCAGGCCGACAGCCTGCGCTACGTGGTCGGCAAACCGATCGGGGTAGGGCGTTATCGGAGGAGTCCGATGGATGATGAGGTGGCGTTCCTGCGGGAGATGCTGGAAATCTACAGTCCGTCGGGCCGGGAGGCGGCCCTCGCGGCCTATTTAGCCGGGCGGATGCGCCAGATGGGGTTTCAGGTCCGGCGGGACGGGGTAGGCAACGTCATTGGCACTCTCGGCGAGGGGCCGTGGGAACTGATGCTCCTGGGCCACATGGACACGGTGGAGGGGTTTATCCCCGTCCGTCTGGAGGACGGGCGCCTCTACGGGCGCGGGGCGGTGGATGCCAAGGGGCCGCTGGCGGCCTTCATCCTGGCGGCCGCGCGCGTCGGCTCCCAGCCGGGGGTGCGCGTGCGGGTGGTGGGGGCCGTGGAGGAAGAGAGGACTTCCGCCGGGGCCCGCGCACTCCTGCACTCCCCCGCCCCGGATGCTGTTATCATCGGCGAGCCGGGAGGCTGGTCGTCCATCACCATCGGCTACAAAGGGAGCCTTTCCATCACTTACCGCCTGCGCGTCCCCCGGCGCCACTCCGCCGCCGGGATGCCGTCCGTCGCCGAGCGGGCGGTCCGGTTCTGGAACGGTCTGGCCGACCACGCCGCCCGCCACAACCACGGCGAAAGCCACCGGTTTCACACCCTGGACCCCTCTCTCCGGCACATCGCCACCCGCAGCAACGGCCTGACCGAGGAGGTGACGATGGGGCTGAACCTGCGGCTTCCCCCCGGCCTGGACGTCTCCGAACTGAAGGCGCGGATGCGGGAATGGGCCGACGGGGCCGAGATTCTCGTGGAGGACGAGGTCCCGCCGTACCAGGCCGACAAGAACAACCCCCTGGCGCGCCGCTTCCTGCGAGCCATCCGGGCCTGCGGCGGAACGCCGTCCTTCAAGTTGAAGACGGGGACTTCAGATATGAACATCGTCGGGCCCGCCTGGGGATGCCCCATCATCGCCTACGGTCCGGGCGATTCCGCCCTGGACCACACGCCCGAGGAGCACATAGACCTGGAGGAGTTCCGCCGGGCCATCGGCGTGCTGGAGAAGGTGATCCGGGAAATGGCCCAATGATAATGACCAATGACAAAATGATCAGTGAACGATTCACCAATTCTCTTGATTCTCCTGATTCTCCTGATTCTCCTGATTCCCCTGATTCCCCTATCCCTGAAGGAGGCATTGCAATGAAAGTCGTACTGGCCTATTCTGGAGGACTGGACACATCGGTGATCCTGGCCTGGTTGAAGGAGCGGTACGGGTGTGAAGTCATCACCTTCACCGCCGACCTGGGTCAGGGGGACGACCTGGAGGCGATCCGCCGGAAGGCCCTGGCCACCGGGGCCAGCAAGGCGTACGTGGCCGACCTGCAGGAGGAGTTCCTGCGGGAATACGCCTTCCCCACGATGATGGCCGGCGCCATCTACGAGGGACAGTACCTGCTGGGCACATCCTTCGCCCGTCCGCTGATCGCCAAATACCAGGTCCAGATCGCCGACCAGGAGGGGGCGGAGGCCGTCGCCCACGGCTGCACCGGCAAGGGCAACGATCAGGTCCGGTTTGAACTGACCTACAAGGCCCTCAACCCTCAACTGAAGGTCATCGCTCCCTGGCGGGAGTGGGAATTGCGCTCCCGGGAGGACCTGCTGGCCTTTGCTGCGTCCCATGCCATTCCTGTCTCCGCCACTTCCCGCTCCATCTACAGCCGCGATGGCAACCTCTGGCATCTGAGCCACGAGGGCGGCCCGCTGGAGGACCCGTGGTTGGAGCCCGAGGAGGAGATGTTCCAGATGACCGTCGCCCCCGAAGCGGCGCCAGACCAGCCGACGTATCTGGAACTGGAGTTTGAGCAGGGGGTGCCGGTCGGCATCAACGGGACGCGCTACGGCCCGGTGGACCTGATGGTCCGGTTGAACCAGGTCGGCGGCGCCTGCGGCGTGGGGCGGACGGATATGGTGGAGAACCGACTGGTGGGGATGAAGTCGCGCGGGGTCTACGAGACCCCCGGCGGCACCATCCTCTACATCGCCCACCGCGCGCTGGAGACTCTCTGCCTGGATCGGGAGACGATGCACTTCAAGGACCTGGTCGCGCTCCGCTACGCTGAACTGGTCTACTACGGCCTCTGGTTCACCCCGTTGCGGGAGGCTCTGGACGCCTTCGTCCGCAAGACGCAGGAGACCGTCACCGGAACGGTGCGGCTGAAACTCTACAAGGGCAACTGCATCGTGGTGGGCCGGAAATCTCCGTACAGCCTCTACCGGGAAGATTACGCCACTTTCAGCAAGGACGAGGTCTACAACCAGGCCGACGCCCAGGGGTTCATCAATCTCTTTGGCCTGCCCCTGAAAATCCAGGCCCTGGTGGAGAAAGGGGTACCGGCCCCACCGATGACCGGGGTCCAGCGGGACTAAATCAAATATTTTATTTTTGAGGGAGAAGATGAAACTCTGGGGAGGCCGTTTCGGGAAGGAAACAGACCGCCTGATGGAGGCGTTTAACGCGTCCATCGGGTTTGACCATCGCCTGTGGGCCGCGGACATCCGGGGGAGCATCGCCTACGCCCGCGCCCTGGCCCGGGCCGGGCTGATCTCCCCCGACGAGCGGGAACGCCTGGTTCAGGGACTGGAGGCGGTCGCGCAGGAGTTCGCCGCCGGGGAGTTCGTCTTTCTCCCCACCGATGAGGACATCCACACTGCCGTGGAGCGGCGGCTACGGGAGCACGTCGGCCCGGTGGCGGATAAACTCCATACCGGCCGCAGCCGCAACGACCAGGTGGCGACCGACCTCCGGCTGTATCTGATGGACGAAATCCCGCCCCTCCGCCAGCACCTGACCGACCTTCAGGAAGCCATCCTCACGCAGGCTGAGAGGCACCTGGACATCATCATGCCCGGTTACACTCACCTGCAGCACGCCCAGCCCGTCCGCTTCAGCCACTGGCTGATGAGTTTCTTCTGGGCTTTCCATCGGGACCGGGAGCGGCTGGACGAACTGGAGCGGCGCGTCGCTGTCCTGCCCCTGGGCTCCGGGGCCCTGGCGGGCCATTCGCTGGGGATAGACCGCGCCTTCCTCGCCACCGAACTGAACTTCCCCTCTATCTGCGAAAACAGCATAGACGGCGTCTCCGATCGGGACTTCGTGGCCGAATTCCTCTTCTGGGCGGCGCTCCTGCAGGTCCACCTCAGCCGTCTGGCAGAGGACCTCATCCTCTGGTCGTCGGCCGAATTCGGGTTTGTGGTGATAGACGAAGCGTATGCTACCGGATCCAGTCTGATGCCCCAGAAGCGCAATCCCGACTCCCTGGAACTCCTGCGGGGCAAGGCCGGGCGGCTGGTCGGCCACCTGACCGGGATGCTGACGACGCTGAAGGGACTGCCCACAGGATACAACAAAGACCTGCAGGAAGACAAGGAGCCTCTCTTTGACGCGGTGGACACGCTGAACCTGGCGCTACCGGTGGCAGCGGGCGTCGTGCGCACACTGCAGGTCAACCCCGAACGGATGGAAGCGGCGCTGGACGACGGGATGCTGGCGACGGACCTGGCCGACTATCTGGTGGAGCGGGGCGTCCCGTTCCGGCAGAGCCACCACCTGGTCGGCCAGGTCGTCCGTCGGGCGGAGGCGTTGGGTCTGCCCCTGCGCGCGCTTCCGCTGGAAGAGTTCCAGGCCATCTCCCCCCTTTTCGGACCGGACCTCTATCAGGTCTTTGACCCCCACCGCTCCGTGGAGCGTCGGGCGTCCCAGGGCGGGACGGCCCGGGAGGCCGTTCGGGCGCAGATTGCCCGTGCCCGGTCCATCCTGGCCGGCCGTTGACCTGCTGCCCCCTCTGGCGAAAATTCCTCCTCTGTGGCATACTATACCCTGAAGGGGATACGAAGTTACGGACTTTATCCGTGTCCATCCGTCCAACCCGTGTTCATCCGTGTGCTGTTGAATCGGATACAGATGGACACGGATGGCACGGGTTTTCACGAGTTCTATCCATGTCCCATTTTGAACAGGACACGGATGGCACGGGTTTGCACAGGTGCTCATCCCTGTCCTGTTTCAGCGTCCTCAAGGGGGAACCATGCCGATGCTCCAGATGACCGTCAACGGGGAGAGGGTAGACCTGGATGTGCCCGAAGACCGCATCCTTGCCGACGTCCTCCGCTATGACCTGGGCCTCACCGGCACCAAGATTGGCTGTGGGGAGGGGGCATGCGGCGCGTGCACCGTCTTGGTGGACGGCAAACCGGTCCGCTCGTGCCGCTTCCCGGCCCTGAAGGCCCAGGGCGCGCAGGTGCTCACCATTGAGGGCGTCGCACAGGGCGGCGTCCTCCACCCCATGCAGGAAGCCTTCATCCGCCACGGCGCGCTCCAATGTGGCTTCTGCACGCCGGGGATGATTATGGCTGCGCTGGGGCTCCTCCTGCGCAACCCCACCCCCACCGACGAGGAGATTTTCGCCGCACTGCGCCACAACCTCTGCCGGTGCACCGGCTACCGGAGCATCGTGGACGCCGTGCGCGCGGCCGCCGGGCGGGGCGGTGAACCGTTCATCCCTGCCACCCGCCCGCCGGGGCGCGCGGTGGGCCGTCCCCTTCCCCGCCCCGACGCCGTCGCCAAAGTGACCGGCACCGCCCGCTACGCCGACGACCTGACCTTCCCCGGCATGCTCCACGGCGCCGTCCTGCGGGCCGGGGTCCCCCACGCCCGCATCCGCCGGATAGACGTCTCCCAAGCCCGCGCGCTCCCCGGCGTCCACGCTGTCCTCACCGGGGAGGACGTCCCCGGCGAGAATCGCCACGGGCTGGTCCACCGGGACTGGCCCGTCCTCTGCACCGACAAAGTCCGCTACGTGGGGGACGCAGTGGCGCTGGTGGCGGCGGAAAGTCCGGAGATAGCCCGGCAGGCCCTGGAGCGCATCCGGGTGGAGTACGAGCCCCTGCCCGTGGTGGCCGACGTCTTCCAGGCCCGCCGCCCGGAGGCCCCGCGCGTCCACGAAGACCACCCCACCGGCAACCTGCTGGCGGAACTGCACATCCGCCGGGGGGATACGGAGCGCGCCTTCGCCGAAGCGGATGTGGTCATAGAGCGTACGTACCAGACCCCAATGATAGACCACGCCTTTATGGAACCGGAGTGCGCCGTCGCCCGGCGCGGGGAGGACGGGCGGCTGGAGGTGTACGTCGGCTCCCAGATTCCCCACGCCGACCGGGCCCAGATCGCCGCCGCGCTGGGGGAGGACGTGCGGGTGATCGCCACGACGATGGGCGGGGGATTCGGCGGCAAGGAGGACATCGCCGGGCAGATTCACGCTGCGCTGCTGGCCCGTGCCACCGGCCGGCCGGTCAAAGTCCGCTACAGCCGCGCCGAATCTCTGCTGGCCCACCCCAAGCGACACGCCACGGTTGTGCGGGTGCGGCTGGGCGCCCGGCAGGACGGCCGCCTGGTCGCCCTGGAGAACGAAATCTGGGCCGACACGGGCGCATACGCCAGTTTGGGGACGAAGGTGCTGGCCCGCGCCGTCAGCCACGCCGGGGGGGCGTATCAAATCCCCCACGTCCGCATTGACGGCTATCTCTACTACACCAACAACCCGCCTGCCGGGGCGTTGCGCGGCTTCGGCGTCCCCCAAATCGCTTTCGCCGTGGAGAGCGCGCTGGACGAACTGGCCCACGAACTGGGGATGGACCCCATCACGATCCGGCGGCAGAACCTCCTGCGGGTGGGCACCGTCACCTGCACCGGACAGCGACTGCGGGAGAGCGTGGGCCTGGAGGAGTGTCTGGACCGGGTGGAGGCGGAGATTCGCTGGGAGCAGGGGCTGGGGCCGGGGGAACCCATCCGCTGGGGGTGGCGGGAGGGGGAGAAGGCGCTGGGCTGGGGAGTCGCGCTGGCCTACAAGAACACCGGCCTGGGCGTTGGCGCCGCCGACTTCGCCATCGCCGAGGTGGAACTGACCGACGACGGCGGGGCCGAGGTGCGCGTCGGGGCGGCGGAGATGGGGCAGGGGCTGCCGACGGTCCTGACCGCCATCGTCGCCGAGGAACTGGGCGTGCCCACCGAACGGGTGCAAATCGTCCCGCCGGATACGGACCGGACACCCGACGGCGGCCCCACCACCGCCTCCCGCCAGACCTTCGTCTCCGGCAACGCGGTGCGGCTGGCGGCGGTCCGACTGCGGGAAGAGTTGGCCGCGGTGGTGAGCGGACGGCTGGACGTCCCGCCGGACGCGCTGGAGTTTCGGGACGGGGCCATCGCCACCCCGCGGGGGGAAATCCCGCTGGCGGAGGCAATCCAATGGGCGCGGGCGGAGGGGCGCCCCGTCGTCCTCCGGCACCGATACGACATGCCGCCGACCCGGCCCGTGGACCAGGAGGGGGATACCTACGTGGCCTACAGTTTCGCCGCGCACGCCGCGCTGGTGGAGGTGGACGAAGGGAAGGGTACCATACGGGTGCGGAGGATGATTGTGGCCCACGACGTTGGACGGGCGATCAATCCACTGGCGCTGGAGGGGCAGATTGAGGGGGGCATCGTGATGGGATTGGGGATGGCGCTGAAGGAGGAATTCGTCCTGGAGGACGGCGTCCCCCGGACGCGCAAACTGGCCGACTGCCGCCTGCCCACGCTGGCGGATGTGCCGGAAATTGTCTCGTTCATCGTGGAGCATCCCACTTCGGAGGGGCCCTACGGGGCCAAGGGCATCGGCGAACTGCCGACAATTCCAGTGGCGCCGGCGGTGGCCAACGGGGTCTATCATGCTGTGGGGACCCGCATCCGGCGGTTGCCGTTAAAATTCCGTAGGACAAATGCGAGCAGTGGTCCTGCCAATTCTGGAACGCACCCACGGTTGGCCACGCGGTTGACCGTTTCCATCTCCTGGGCTATAATGAAAACTCAGTAACATCCATTTCTTCTCCAGTCCATTAGGAGATTATGCTGGATCAGGTTCCCTCTCCCCGGAGTCGGCTCTCCAGCCTGTTGATCTGGGCTGGAATGGTCCTGATGATGGTCGGAGGGGTGGTTGCCGGCCCTCATTTGGTCTCCGGAATGCCTCTGCCCATCTTTTCCCCGTCGCCCGGCACGCTCTCCCCGTCGCCGCTCCCGCCGACGATGAGCCCGGGCGAGGTACCCGTCTTTGCACCGACGCCGACCCCCGCGGTTGTACCGTTCCCGACAACCACGCCGACCCCGGTGCCGCCCTCTCCCACCCCGACCCCGGCCGTCTATCCCCCCACTCGCATCGTCATTCCCTCGGTGGGCATAGACGCCCCGGTCGTCCCCACCCACTGGGAGATGCAGGAAGTGGAGGGAGCCCATCAGCCCGTCTGGGTGGTACCCGACGCCCCGTATGTGGGCTGGCACGAGACCTCCGCCCCGCTGGGCGGGCCGGGGAACACCGTCCTCAGCGGCCACAACTGGCCGGAAAACGGACCGTTCCGCTTCCTGTACAAAGTTCAGGTCGGCGACCCGGTGATTTTGTATTCGGGCCCCCTGGTCTTTGTCTATCGGGTGGACGAGGTTCTGCTGCTGTTGGAGGCCGGGCAGCCGCTGGAGGTCCGCCAGGCCAACGCCCGCTACATTCAGCCCACCGATGACGAACGGGTTACGCTGGTCACCTGTCACCCCTACGGGAGCACCCGCTTCCGCCTCATCGTCATCGCGCGGCCCAAAGAGTGGCCATCCCGGTTGATGGAAGCACCCTGAGGAGGCGATATGAGTTTTCTGGACCATCCCCTCATCGCCCGGGTCCGACGCAACCACGCCCTGGAGCATGCGACCATTCACATCCTCTCCCGCCGCTACCGCCATCTGCACGTGATGGGCCGGTCCACCCCGAACGGATTCATCCTGTACGGCGACCTCCCCACCGACGCCGTCCACGAGGCGGCGCAGGAGGCGCTGGAGCGGTTGCGGGCGGGGGAGAGCAACCTGGCGGTCCATCCCACCTGCGGCACCAATGCCGTCGCGGCTGGCACCCTGGCGGGCCTGGGGGCGTTTCTCGTCCTCTCCCCCCGCCGCCGCGGTATGGCGGAGTGGCTGGGCCGCCTGCCGACCGTCCTCCTGATCACCACCCTGGGCTTCATCCTGGGCCAGCGGCTGGGGCTGGCCCTTCAGGCCTCCCTGACCACCGACCCGCGCGTGGGAAATCTGCGGGTGGTGACCATCGTCCGGGAAGAGCGCGGCCCCATGGTCATCCACCACGTCTATACTGAAGGGTGAACGGGGGGGCAACCGCAAGGGTTGCCCCTACATCCCGTTGATTTGTAGGGGCAGGGCTTGCCCCTGCCCCATACTGCGAAAAAGATGGACAGCCCCCGCTTCTATATCTTTCACGGCAGCGATGAGTTCACCCGCAGTGAAACCGTGGCCGACCTGCGCCGCCGCATGGGGGAACTGGGCGAACTGAACACCGTCCACCTGGACGGGCGCACGGCGACCCTGGAGGAACTCCGTCGCGCCTGTGAGACGGTACCCTTTCTGGCCGACCGGCGGCTGGTGCTGGTCACCGGTCTCCTGACCCGGCTGGGGCGGGGGAAGGAGCGGGGGCTCCTGGAGGGGGTGGTCCGTCTTCTCCAGGCCCTGCCGGAGACGACCCGGCTGGTCTTCGTAGAGGACGGCCCCCTGCCCGATGACCACCCCGTTCTGAAATTCGCCGCCGGGCGGGAGGAGGGGTTCGTCCGACAATTTGAACCACCCCCTCCGGACGCACTCCCCCGCTGGATCCAGGAGCGTGCCCGCCTGCACGGCGGGGAAATGGAGCGGGACGCGGCCATCCACCTGGCCCAGGTCATCGGCCCTGGCGACCTGCGCCTGCTGGACGGGGAAATCGCCAAACTGGTCACCTACGCCGGCCCCGGGCGGGTCGTCACCGCCGACGACGTGGCTCAACTGGTGCCCTACGTCCAGCAGGCGGTGATGTTTGACCTGGTAGACGCGCTGGGCCGGCGCGAGGGCCGCCAGGCCGCCATCCTCCTCCACCGACTCCTGGATGCCGGGGAAAACCCGCTGGGCATTCTGGCCATGGTTGTCCGCCAGTTCCGGCTCATCATCCTGGTAAAGGACCTGACCGGGCGGGGGGAGAATCCGGCGTCCATCCCCCAACTGCTGGGTCTGCACCCCTTCGTTGCCCGGAAACTCCACACTCAGAGCGCCAACTTCACCTTTGCCCAACTGGAACGTATCTACCGCTACCTGCTGGACCTGGACCTGGCCATCAAAACCGGGGACGTGACCCCCGAGGCGGCGCTGGACCTGCTGGTGGCAGGAGTGGGCCACGTCCACGAATAAGACACGAGCACGAATGAGACACAAATACGGAGGCCACCATGACCCGACATCCCCATCTGGACCCCTCGCCGTTTCTGTTAGAAGGTGGGTCGGTTGGCATGTTGCTGATCCACGGTTTCACTGGCTCCCCGCCGGAGATGCGGCTGGTGGGGGAGTACCTGCATCAGCGGGGGCTCACCGTCTACGCGCCCCTGCTCCCCGGTCACGGGACAACGGTGGAGGAGATGAACCGCTGCCGCTGGACCGACTGGACCGGCCACGTGGAGCGTGCGCTGACCGACCTGCGCGCCCGCTGCGAGACGGTCTTCGTCGGCGGGCTCTCTATGGGCGCCGTCCTGACGGCCTACCTGGCCGCCCACCACCCCGAACTCCCCGGCGCCGTCCTCTACGCTCCGGCGACCATCGTCGCCGACCGTCTTATCTACCTGACTCCGGTCCTCAAGTACTTCATCCAAAAACGGGCCAAGTCGCCGGAGAAGGACCTGACCGACCCGGAGGCGGACCTGCGCCTCTGGAGTTATGAAGAACATCCCGTCTCCGCTGCCCACGAATTGCTGAAACTGACCTGGCGCGTCCGGCGGCTACTCCCCCGGATAACCTGCCCACTGCTGATCATCTACAGCACGCTGGACCAGGCCATCCACCCCCGCAGCGGCCCGTACACGTATGAGCGGGCCGGTTCCCGGGATAAGGAACTGATTGCCCTGCACAACTCCGGCCACTGCATCACCGTGGATAGCGAGTGGGAGTTCGTGGCCGAGAAGAGCTATCAGTTCATTCGGAGCCACTGCTGATCCCGACCTGTTTGCTCTGCTGCTGGCCCGGTAGGGCACTCACCCACGGCTGACGGAGCGGCAGATGCTGAACGTGCCAGGCACTTCCAAAAGTGCCTGGCACGTTCGGAAGTGGCACACCGCGTAACTCCTGGGATTTTGTCATTTTCCGCCGCAAAACTCCTTCCTTCTCCCCCCTCCCCTGGCCGCAGGCCAAGGGGAGCCTGCTGAGAAAGTGACGGGAGGTTCGCCTACCGGGAGGAAAGGGATATAAAGAAAAAGTTGTTTTTGTGGCGGCGGCTTCGCCGCCGCCCCCAAACCCCGCCTCTTCCCCCCTTCTCTCCCCGCAGCGGGGAGAGAAGGGGGGCCAGGGGGGATGAGAGGGGTCAAGGGAAATCGGCGAGAGCGTTTTCCACCCAACCGTCAGGTAGCCAGACCCCCACAGTGTTATGTCCGAACCATTGTTTAAAGTTCATGAGCGCCCCTGATTCCGTGAGACGGGGGGAATTCGTAGCAGGTGTTTGCAACACAAGCCCAACGCTTCAGCGTCGGGCAAAGCGAGCACTCGGGTGGGTGGCCCCGCCGTTCAGGACCCGGCGCAGGTCGGCCACAAAGGCCGCGGCCCCCGATACTCCCTGCGCTTCCACCGCCTGGATGAGCGCGCTGCCAACGATGACCCCGTCGGCCAGAGCGCCCACGGCGCGGGCCTGCTCGGGCCGGGAAATCCCGAATCCCACTGCCAGGGGCTTCTCCGTCGCCGCGCGGACCCGCCGGATGAAATCCGCCAGGTCGGGCGGGAGGTGCTCGCGGGCCCCCGTCGTCCCCGTTACCGAGACCAGGTAGAGAAACCCCCGGGTCCGTTCCGCCACCCGGCGGATGCGCTTCGCCGTGCTGGTCGGAGCCAGAAGGTAGACCAGGGCCAGGCCCCGGGCACGGCAGAGGGCCTCCAGCGCCTCTCCCTCTTCGGGGGGAAGGTCAGGAACAATCAGCCCATCCACTCCGACTTCCTGGCAGGCGCGGCAGAATGCCTCCTCCCCATAGGCCATAATGGGGTTGCAGTAACTCATCAGCACGAAGGGGGCACCAACACCCTCTCGCCGGAGCGCGGCGGCCATCTCCAGGCACCGGGCGACGGTCATTCCCTGCTGGAGCGCCCGGTAGGTGGCCCGCTGGATGGTGGGACCATCAGCCAGAGGGTCGGAGAAGGGGATGCCCAGTTCCAGAATGTCGGCGCCCGCCTCCACCACCGCCCGGGCCAGGGGGATGGTCATCTCTGGCGAAGGGTAGCCCAGGGTGAGGTAGGGCATCAGGGCCGCGCGCCCCTCTGCCCGGGTCGCCGCAAAGACGGCCGCAATCCGATCCACGCCGTTCATCGCCCCCCTCCCCTCGCCTGCAGTACGGTCTCCAGGTCTTTATCCCCCCGACCGGAGAGGTTGACCAGCAGAATCTGCTCCGGGGCCATCTCCCGGGCCCGCCGGACCGCCTCGGCGAGAGCATGGGCGGACTCCAGCGCCGGGATGATGCCCTCCAGACGGCAGAGGAGGTCAAAGGCCTCCAGCGCCTCTTCATCGCTGACGGTGGTGTACGTGACCCGGCCAATCTGGCGCAGGTAACTGTGCTCCGGCCCCACGGCGGGGTAATCCAGGCCGGCAGAGATGGAGTGGGTGGTGAGAATCTGCCCGTCCTCGTTTTGAAGGACGTAGGTTCGGGTGCCGTGCAGGACGCCGACCCGGCCGCGCCGGGGATCGCTGAAACGGGCGGCGTGCATGCCGCTCTCCAGCCCCAGCCCTCCTGCCTCCACCCCCACCATCGCGACGGGGTCCCCCAGAAAGGCGTGGAAGAGGCCCATCGCGTTGGACCCACCTCCCACACACGCGATCAGAACATCCGGGAGGCGGCCCTCCGCTTCCAGAATCTGGGCCCGGGCCTCCTGCCCGATGACGCTCTGGAAATCCCGGATCATCATCGGATAGGGATGGGGGCCCAGGACCGACCCCAGCAGGTAGTGGGTGGTCCGGACGTGGGTCACCCAGTCCCGGATGGCTTCGTTAATGGCGTCCTTCAGGGTGCGGCTTCCGGCGTCCACCCCGCGGACCTCCGCGCCCAGCAGGCGCATCCGCTCCACGTTGGGGGCCTGGCGGCGCATGTCCTCCGTGCCCATATAGACGACGCACTCCATCCCCAGCAGCGCGGCGACGGTGGCCGTGGCGACGCCGTGCTGACCGGCCCCGGTCTCGGCCACCAGCCGTCGCTTCCCCATCCGGCGGGCCAGCAGGGCCTGCCCCAGGGTGTTGTTGATCTTGTGGGCGCCGGTATGGGCCAGGTCCTCCCGCTTCAGGTAGATGCGGGCCCCGCCGCAGGATTCGGTCAGGCGGCGGGCGAAGTAGAGGGGAGTGGGGCGGCCCACGTAGTCCCGCAGAAGGGCCCGAAACCCGGCCGGAAACGCGGGGTCGGACCGGGCCTCCCGGTAGGCCGTCTCCAGTTCCTCCAGCGCCGGCATCAATGTCTCAGGAACAAACTTTCCTCCGTAGGGGCCGAAGTAGCCCCGCTCATCGGGAAGATTGTGAAGAGATGGAAGTACAGAGTTGGCGACCATTGCCCTGATGTCCTGAGAAACTTCCCCAGATTGAGACCTGGCCTTCTGGACGAACTGCCGGACCCGGTCGGGGTCTTTGCGGCCCGGAGCGGCTTCCACCCCGCTGGCAACATCCACCCCCCACGGGTGCACCGCGCGGATGGCTTCCGCGACGTTCTCCGGCATCAGGCCCCCGGCCAGGAGAAGGGGGCCCAGTTCCCGGGCCCGGGCGGCCAGTTCCCAGTCGCAGGTCTGGCCCGTGCCGCCGGGCCGGTCCGGGTTGTACGCGTCCACCAGATAGACCGCCGGGCGGTAGCGAGACATCATCTCCAGCACCCGGTCGTCCCGCAGGCGGAACCCCTTGATCACCGCAATCCCTTCCGCCATCAGCGCGTCCACTTCAGCGGGGGATTCGTCCCCGTGGAGTTGGACCATGTCCAGCCCACAGAGGGCCACCAGGTGCCGGATGGTCTCCAGCGGCTCGTTGACCAGGACTCCCACGCAGCGGACGGAAGGAAACTCCCGCCGGATTTCGCGGATGATCCCGGCGGCCCGGTCGGGGGGGACGAAGCGGGGACTGGGGGGATAAAACAGGAACCCCAGCATATCCGCGCCCGCTTCGGCCGCGACCCGCGCGTCCTCCAGAGAAGTCAGGCCACAAATCTTGACAATCATGACTTCCCTGCAAAAACTCACCGCAGAGACGCCGAGAGCGCAGAGTTCTATATCAGTATAATCTCTGCGTACTCTGCGTCTCGGCGGTGAAATGACCTTTTTGCAGGAGACTCAATCATGGCGCCCCGGCCAGAGGCAGGACCGACAGGTATCCTGCATCCCGGAGAGGATGCCGCCCTGCGAAGACCAGTTCCCGCACACGAGCCGCGATGGCGGGAGCGGTGACCAGTGCCTCTCCCACCAGAACGGCATCGGCCCCTTTCCGGGCCAGGTACCGGACGTCCTCAGCGGTGCGGATGCCGCTTTCGGCGACGGTCACCGTCCTCGGCGGGATCAGGGGGTGGAGACGGGCAAAGGTGGTGATGTCGGTCCGGAAGGTGCGCAGGTCCCGATTATTGATGCCGATGATGGGCGGGCGCAGGGGCAGGACGGCTTCCAGTCCCTCCCGGTTGTGGACTTCCACCAGGGCGTGCATGCCCAGTTCTCCGGTCAGGGCCAGGAGTTCCGCGAGTACGGCGGGAGGGAGGGCGGCCGCGATCAGGAGGACGGCGTCTGCCCCCCACGCGCGGGTCTCATAGACCTGATAGGGGTCTATGATGAAGTCCTTGCGCAGGATGGGCAGGGCATAGCCCCGGGCCCGCAGGGTCTCCCGCGCCCGCGCCAGGTCCAGCAGGCTCCCCTGGAAGAAGGACGGGTCGGTCAGGACCGAAAGGGCTCCGGCCCCGTGCGCGGCGTAGAGGGTGGCCAGGTCGCCTGCATCCAGGTCGGGGCGAAGGGGGCCGCGCGAGGGGGAGGCCCGCTTGATCTCCGCGATCAGCGTGACCCCGGGCCGCGCCAGGGCCTCCGCGAAATCCAGCGGGGGTGCCTGGTCCGCCGCGCGGGCGCGCACCTCCGCCAGCGGGACCGCCTCCCGGCGCGCGGCAACCTCCTCCCGTTTGGCGGCAAGAATACGTTCCAGGATCATGCGGCCCCTCCTGCATTTCGGGTGAAGGCGATGAGGGCCTCCAGTTTGTCCAGAGCGGCGCCCGAATCAATGCTCCGGGCGGCCAGATGGAGCCCCTCCCGCATATCGGCGGCGCAGCCTCCGGCCACCAGCGCGGCCGCCGCGTTCAGGAGCACCACATCCCGCCGGGGTCCCGGCTCCCCCTGGAGAATGGAGCGGACGATGGCGGCGTTCTCGGCCGCGCTCCCTCCCCGCAGCGCGGAGATGGACACCCGGGGCAACCCTACATCTGTGGGGTCCAGCACGTAGGAGCGGATGGAACCGTTATGCAGTTGGGCGACCCGGTTGGGGCCGGTGGTGGAGAGTTCGTCCAGTCCGTCCGCGCCGTGGACCACGAAGGCGGCCCGACAGCCCAGGGACCCCAGAACGCCCGCCAGGATCTCGGTCAGGGCCGGGTCGTAGACGCCCAGGACCTGAACCTGGGCACCCGCCGGGTTGGTGAGAGGACCCAGAACGTTGAAGACGGTGCGGACCCCCATCTCCCGCCGGGGGCCGATGGCGTGCTTCATGGCAGGGTGAAAGCGGGGAGCGAAGAGGAATCCGATGCCGATTTCGTCCACGCAGAGGGCCACCGCCTCCGGGGAGAGGTCCAGATTGACCCCCAGGGCCTCCAGGACGTCCGCGCTCCCGCAGTGGCTGGAGACGGAGCGGTTGCCGTGTTTGGCGACCGGGAGGCCGGCTCCGGCGACCACAAAGGCCGCAGTGGTGGAAATGTTGAAAGTCCCGGAGCGGTCGCCGCCGGTGCCACACGTATCCACCAGCGGGGCCCAGCGGGTCGGGACGGGGAGAGCGTGACGCCGCATCGCGCGGGCAAATCCCGCAATCTCCTCCACCGTCTCCCCCTTCATCCGCAGGGCGATGAGGAACCCACCGATCTGGGCCGGGGTGGCCTCTCCCCGCATCACCTGACCCATCACCTCTTCGGCTTCCCTGGCGGTCAGGTCCTGTCGTTCCACCAATCGGGCAATGGCTTCACGAATGTCCATAATGCACCTCCTTTACACCATGTGTAAAAAGTTCTCCAGCAGAATTTTGCCCTCCCGTGTCAGGATGGATTCGGGATGAAACTGGACGCCGAAGACGGGGTAATCCCGATGCTGAACGCCCATCACCTCCCCCTCCTGGGTGAAGGCCGTCAGTTCCAGCACCGGGGGGAGCAGCGACTGGATGATCAGGGAATGGTAGCGAGTGGCGACGATGGGGTTGGGCATGCGGGCGAAAATCCCGCTCCCGGTATGGTAGATCAGCGACGTTTTCCCGTGCATCCGCCGGGGAGCCCGCCCCACGACCCCACCGAAGACGGATCCGATGCACTGATGGCCCAGGCAGACCCCCAGGATAGGCACGCGCCGGTGAAAATGGCGAATGACCTGGTTGGAAATCCCGCCGTCTTCCGGAGTGCCCGGGCCGGGGGAGATCACGATGTGGGATGGCCTCAGCGCCTCCAGTTCCTCTATGGTGACGGCGTCGTTGCGAAAGACCCGGACATCGGCCCCCAGTTCTCCCAGGTACTGCACCAGGTTGTACGTAAAGGAATCGTAGTTATCAATCACGACGACCATACTGCACCTCCTTCACCTCCATCTGTTCCGCCAGACGGACGGCTTCCATCAGCGCGCGGGCCTTGTGGCAGGTCTCCTGGTACTCCCGGGTGGGGTCGGAATCGGCCACGATGCCGGCTCCGGCCTGAGCATAGACGGTGTTCCCGCGCATAATGAGCGTCCGGATGGTGATACACGTATCCATCGTGCCGCTGTAACTGAAGTACCCCACGCCGCCCGCGTATGGCCCCCGGCGCTCCCCTTCCAGTTCGGCGATGATTTCCATCGCCCGCACCTTGGGGGCGCCGGAGACGGTGCCGGCCGGGAAGGTGGCCCGGAGCAGGTCAAACGCATCCACATCGGGCCGGAGTTCTCCCTGGACACCGGAGACGATGTGCATCACATGGGAGTAGCGCTCCACCACCATCAGTTCGGGGACGTGGACGGTCCCATAGCGGCAGACGCGCCCCAGGTCGTTTCGGGCCAGGTCCACCAGCATCACGTGCTCGGCCCGCTCCTTCTCGTCGGCTATCAGGGCCCGTTCCAGCGCCGCGTCCTCCTCCGGGGTGGCCCCGCGCGGGCGCGTTCCGGCGATGGGGCGGACCTCGGCGATGCCCCCTTCCAGCCGGGTCAGCACCTCTGGAGACGCGCCAATCAGATAGAGATCGTCCGGTAATTCCAGAAAAAACATATAGGGTGAAGGGTTCAGCATCCGCAGGGCCCGGTAGATGGCGAAGGGGTCGGCGGTGGTAGGGCGGGAAAACCGCTGGGAGAGCACCACCTGGAAGATGTCTCCTGCCGCAATGTACCCTTTGGCCCGGCGCACGGCGTCCTCAAAGGCTTCCTGCGAGAAGTTGGATTCCCAGCGGAGGTCCGGGCCCTGTACGGGGAGGAGGGGAGAGGGGGGCATCTCCGGTATCGGTTGCCCTACCAGAGCACTGATCCGGGCCACCCGCCCGGCTGCTTCTGCGTACGCCGATTCGGCGTCCCCGTCCACCCGTGCGTTGGCAACCACCAGCAATCGGTGCCGGACGTGGTCAAAAATGACGATGTCGTCCACCAGGAGAGAGACGGCATCCGGCAGGCCCAGTCCGGGGCGTGGGGCCAGCGGCACCCGTTCAAAGAACCGGGTCGCGTCGTAGGAAAGATAACCGACCAGGCCTCCGCAGAAGCGGGGGAGTGGAGTGCCGGTTTCCACGAACCGGTAGCGGTGCAGGACCTGGCGCGCCAGCGCCAGAGGGTCTCCCTGGGCCCGAAGGATGGGGGTCCCGATGGGCTCTTCGTAGACCACCTCGCCGTTGCGAGCGGTCAGCAGGCCCACCGGTTCCACTCCCAGGAAGGAGTACCGCCCCAGGCGTTCCCCCTTCTCCACGCTCTCCAGGATGAAAGAAGGAACCCCGTTCCGGCGCAGTTTCAGATAGACGGACACTGGAGTTTCCAGGTCCGCCGGGAGTTCCCGCCAGACCGGAACCAGGGAGCCGGGGGGAACATCGGGCGATGCGGAGCAATGAATTGGGATGTCCATACCTCACCTCCGAAAAAGCAAAGCGCCCGTCCCGGAAGGGACGGGCGCTTCTGCCCGCGGTGCCACCCTTCTTGGCCCAACCGGCCCGAAGGCCAGAGGGCCCTGGAGGCCAGCCGGAAACAAAACGACCACCGTGAGCGCACCCACGATGGTCGGAAAGCCAGCCTCACCCTCTGCGGGTACCGGTCTCCGAACATAGCGCCCGGAGACGGATACCCCGACCCGGTAACGGGGGTCAACCGGCTCAGGCTACTGCCTCCTCTGGAGGGTTCGCCCTGCGACTCCCGGGCCCATTCCGCGCTCCCGTGAGGGTCGGGCTCTCACCTTTCCCCGACTCTCTGGACCTCCGTGTGAGCGCCTACTCTTCCCGTTCGCCGTCTTTGGTTGTCCAATTGTTGGCATAATTATACCCGCTTTCCCCAGATTGTCAAATTCTCGCGTTCTGAGGGTGTGTCCCCAAATCGTCGGGGCCCAGAGGGCCAGGCCGTAAACGGCCTGGCTGAGGTGGCGCAGGGCGCTGTAAGCGCCCTCTCCCTTCGGTAGCCTTTCGGAAACACGGGTTGCCAGGGCGAAAGGGGCGCTTTAGCGCCTCGTTTTCGCCTGAGCCTGGCCGTTTACGGCCAGGCGGAAAGGCCGAAAGCCCAGCCCGACGAAATTGGGACACACCCCGTTCTGAGACTTGCAGGCAACTCTGGCCTCGCTGGCCCGCTGTCTGGCCTGGCGGGCAGTCATTTGACTTTCCCCAATGACGTGATAAAATATCTATACGATTTCTGGATACCTGTCCGCAGAGCGCGCTGGATAAACCGTTCCCACGGCCGGTTTCAGAGAAAGGAGGCACGGGAAAGTACGGGACTCCGCGATGCTGGGTACGGCCCACTTCCCCGGCATCGCCCGCGCGGCGGTGAGAGCGTCGGCGAGGCCGGGTTTTTTGTGGACGGGTACCGGGTTTGAGGAGAGAGACGATGGTGTTGGAGTTAAACGAATCATTATCCGCCCAGCCGGAGACGGCTGTGGACATGGAAAGTCTGCTCCAGGGGCAGGAAGGATACGTCGCCCGCCCGGGAGAAATCCGCAAGGGACGCGTCATCCAGGTCACCGAGGACGGTGCCCTGGTGGACGTCGGCCTCAAGCGGGAGGGGTTTGTCCCTGCCAGCGACCTGCGTCAGGTGCGCAAAGAGATGGGGGAAATTCAAGAGGGCGATGAGGTATTTGTCAAACTCCTGGAGAGCGAGAGCGAGGGGTACATTAAGGCCTCCATCTATCAGGCCCGCCTGGAGGAGGATTGGATTCGGGCAGAGGAGATGTTGAAGAGCGGCGCCCTTTACGAAGGGCGTATCTCCTCGTACAATCGGGGTGGGTTGACCGTTCCGTTCGGTCGCATCCGGGGCTTCATCCCGGTCTCCCAGGTGGTGGGCATCCCGCGCGGCCTGAAGGAGGCGGAGCGGCGCCAGCGGCTGGCCGCGATGGTCGGGCAGACCGTCGGCCTGCGAGTGGTGGACGTCAATCGGGAAGAGCGGCGGCTCATCCTCTCCCAGCGGCGGGCCCACCGGGCCTGGCAGCGCATCCTCCGCAAGCGGCTGCTGGACAGCCTGGAGGTCGGGCAGCGCCGCCGGGGGAAGGTCTCCAGCATCACCGACTTCGGCGTGTTCGTGGACCTGGGCCACGGCGTGGAGGGGATGGTCCACGTCTCCGAACTCTCATGGCAGCGGGTGGAGGACCCCCATCAGGTCGTGCGGGTGGGGGATGAGGTGGAGGTCGTCGTCCTGGAGGTCAACCGGTCCAAAGAGCGCATCGGCCTCAGCATCAAGCAGACCCAGGAGGACCCCTGGACCCGGGTGGGAGAGAAGTACCGCGAGAACCAGTTGGTGGAAGGGCAGGTCACGCGCGTCACCGACATCGGCGCCTTTGTGGAACTGGAGCCGGGGGTGGAGGGGCTGCTGCACGCCAGCGAACTGATCGGCGCCCCGGACGTGACACCGCAGCAGGTGCTGAAGCCGGGCGAGACCATCCTGCTGAAGATTCTGGAAGTCAGCCCGTCCCGCCGCCGCATCCGCCTGAGCGCCCGGCGGGTGCGCCGGGACGAATGGGAACGGTGGGCCGCCGAGAAGGCCGCCCGTGAGCGCGCGGCGGAACCGGCCCCCGGGGCTGAGGCAACCGCAGAGACCCCCGAAGGGGAGGAGATCACTGCCCCCGAGGAAGCCGAGAGCGAGCCCGCCGCCGTCCCCGAGCCGGCATAAACCCCGAAGGGTTCCCTTTCGCCTCTTTCGTGCCTTTCGCGCCTTTCGCGCCTTTCGTGTCTTTCGCGTCTTTCGTCTCAGAAAAGGGTGGTCTATGGCCAAACGAGAAGACAAAGTAGAAATTGAAGGTACGGTGATAGAGACCCTGCCCGGCACCCAGTTCCGGGTGAAACTGGATACCGGCCACGAGGTCCTGGCCTACCTCTCGGGCCGGATGCGCAAATACTACATCCGCATCCTCCTGGGCGACCGGGTGCGGGTGGAACTCTCCCCGTACGACCTGACCCGGGGGCGGATTGTCTACCGGTACAAACGACCGGAGGAAGCAGAACTGGAAGGATAAACAGTACAACTTTTCTCGTGGTGCCCCCGCCATGCCGGGGGCAAGTATTCTTTACTGGCATGGCTTGCGGGGCGGCGGTCCCCGCATCCCCCTGTTGTTCCACCCCCCAGTGGAGGCGCGATGGGCGACCACATCCTCGCCATAGACGTCGGCACTCAGTCCGTTCGGGCACTTCTCTTTGACCCCCAGGGCCACCTGGTCCACAAAGTCCGCGTCCCCATAGAACCCTACGTCTCCCCTCAGCCCGGCTGGGCGGAACAGGACCCCGACTACTTCTGGGAGAACCTCTGCGCGGCCTGCCGCCGCCTCTGGCAGGAGGCACCCGTCCCCAAAGACGCGGTGGCGGGCGTGGCGCTGACGACCCAGCGGGCGACCATGGTCAACGTGGACCGGGACGGCCGCCCCCTGCGCCCGGCCATCGTCTGGCTGGACGCGCGCCGTACGGAGGGACAGAAGCCCATCGGCGGACTCTGGGGCCTGGCCTTCCGCCTGGTCGGCCTGACCGACACCGTCGCCTACCTGCAGGCGGAGGCGGAGGCGAACTGGCTCCGCACCTACCAGCCCGAAATCTGGCGGAACACCCACAAGTACCTCTTCCTTTCCGGTTACCTGACCTACCGCCTGGTCGGCCGTTTCGTGGACTCGGTGGGCTGCCAGGTCGGGTACATCCCCTTTGACTACAAACGGCTCACCTGGGCCCGGAAGTGGGACTGGAAATGGCGGGTGGTGCCGATGGACGAGCGGATGCTGCCGGACCTGATCCCGCCGGCCCAGGAGTTAGGGCGCATCGCCCCGCAGGCCGCCGAAGCGACGGGCATCCCGGTCAGGCTTCCCCTCATCGCCGCCGCCGCCGACAAGGCCTGCGAAGTGCTGGGGGCAGGGGCGCTGGAGCCGGAGGTCGCCTGCCTCTCCTACGGCACGACGGCGACGGTCAACACCACCAGCCGCCGCTACGTGGAGGTCATCCCCCTCATCCCGCCCTATCCCAGCGCGGTCCCCGGCGCCTACAACCTGGAGGTGCAGATTTACCGGGGCTACTGGATGGTCAGTTGGTTCCGGCGGGAGTTCGGCCTGCGGGAGGAGCAAATGGCGCGCGAGCGGGGATGTGCCCCGGAGGATTTGTTTGACGAACTGGTGGAGGCAGTGCCGCCCGGCTCTATGGGCCTGATGCTGCAGCCGTACTGGTCGCCGGGGCTGCGCCGCCCCGGACCGGAGGCGAAGGGTGCCATCATCGGCTTCGGCGACGTCCACACCCGGGCCCACATCTACCGGGCCATTCTGGAGGGACTGGCCTATGCCCTGCGGGAGGGGCTGGAGTGGACCCAGCGGCGGCTGGGCGTGCGGACGCGGGAAATACGGGTCTCCGGCGGCGGGTCGCAATCGGATGCGGCGATGCAGATTACGGCGGACATCTTCAACCTGCCCGCCTCCCGCCCCCACATCTACGAGACGGCAGGCCTGGGCGCGGCCATAGATGCCGTCGTCGGCCTGGGGCTCCACCCCGATTTTGGGACCGCCGTCGCCGAAATGACGCGCGTCAGCCAGACCTTCTACCCCCGTCCGGAGACGCAGGAGATATACCAGGCGCTGTACGAACGGGTGTACCGCCGGATGTACCGGCAGTTGCGGCCCCTCTACGAGGAAATCCGCCGCATCACCGGCTACCCACCGCGGTAGGAACTCACACAAAGACACAAAGACACAGAGAAAGAATATAAAAGAAAAAATCTTTGTGTCTTCGTGTCTTTGTGTGAGAATAATTTCACGAGGTTGAACGACCTGTGAATGAGAATGAGATCGGGAAGATTATTGTAGACCGTGCTGTCCGCCTCCACATGGCGCTTGGCCCCGGCCTGCTGGAAAGCGTCTACGAGGTCCTGCTGGCCTATCAACTGCAACAGGCGGGGCTGAAGGTCAGGCGGCAGGTCGCAATACCGATAGAGTTTGAGGGCGTCCGGTTTGATGAGGGGTTTCGGGCGGACCTGGTGGTGGAAGACAAAGTGATTGTGGAATTGAAATCGGTGGAGGCGATCACCAGCGCGCACCAGAAGCAGGTCCTCACTTACCTCAGGCTGACGGGCATGAAACTGGGCTATCTGCTCAACTTCGGCGCCGCGACGATGAAAGACGGCATCTACCGCATCATCAACGGCAAAATAGAATAAATCTCACACAGAGACACAAAGAACACGGAGAATAAGAATAAAAGAATTAGAAATCTTTGTGCCTTTGTGCCTTTGTGTGAGAAAAGAGAATAAACCTCACACAAAGACACAAAGAACACGAAGAATAGAAGAAAAAAGAATAAGAAAATCTTTGTGCCTTTGTGTCTCTGTGTGAGAAATAAAAGAAAATCTTTGTGCCTTGTGTCTCTGTGTGAGAAATAGAAGAAAATCTTTGTGCCTTGTGTCTCTGTGTGAGAAATAAAAGAAAATCTTTGTGCCTTTGTGTCTCTGTGTGAGAAATAAAAGAAAATCTTTGTGCCTTTGTGTCTCTGTGTGAGAAATAAAAGAAAATCTTTGTGCCTTTGTGTCTCTGTGTGAGGAAACATCATGGAACTTGGCCTGGTCCGTCAGGTAGAGATTCGGGATGAACTCCAGCGGGCGTACCTGGACTACGCGATGAGCGTCATCGTGGCGCGGGCACTGCCCGACGTCCGGGACGGCCTCAAGCCGGTCCAGCGGCGCATCCTCTACGCCATGCACGAACTGGGCCTGCACCCCGGCGCCCCCTACAAAAAGTCCGCCCGCATCGTCGGCGAAGTCCTGGGCAAGTACCACCCCCACGGCGACGCCGCCGTCTACGAGGCCATGGCCCGTATGGCCCAGGACTTCTCCCTGCGCTACCCGCTGGTGGACGGACAGGGCAACTTCGGCTCGGTGGACGGCGACAGCCCGGCCGCGATGCGCTACACCGAGGCCCGCCTGGCCCCTATCGCCGCCGAGATGCTGGCCGACATCCAGAAAGAGACCGTGGACTTCGTCCCCAACTTTGACGACACCCTCCGGGAACCGGCCATCCTTCCGGCGGCCATCCCCAACCTGCTGGTGAACGGCTCCTCGGGCATCGCCGTCGGCATGGCCACCTCTATCCCGCCCCACAACCTGAGCGAGGTCTGCGACGCCCTCATCTATCTGCTGGACAACTGGAAACATCTGGACGACATCGGCGTGGAGGACCTGCTCCGCTTCATCCAGGGCCCCGACTTCCCCACCGGCGGCGTCGTCTACCGGGAGACGGCGGAGGGGGAGGACGCGCTGGCGGCGGCCTACGGCACCGGCCGGGGACGCATCACCGTCCGCGCCCGCGTGCGGCTGGAAATGGACCGCGCCCGTCAGCGGCTGGTCGTCACCGAAATCCCCTACCAGGTCAACAAGAGCAGTCTGGTGGAGCGCATCGCCGAACTGGCCCGGGAAGGCCGCCTGGAAGGCGTCACCGACCTGCGGGATGAATCCGACCGCCAGGGCATCCGGGTGGTGATAGAACTGGCCCGGACGGCGGACCCGGAGGCGGTCCTGGCCGAACTCTTCCGAAGTACCCCCCTGGAGACCACTTTCAGCATCATTCTGCTGGCGCTGGTGGACGGCGAACCGCGACTCCTGACGCTCAAGCGAGCCCTGCTCCTCTATCTGGAACACCGCCAGGAGATTGTCACCCGGCGCAGCCGCTACGACCTGGAGCGGGCGAAGGAACGGGCCCACATCCTGGAGGGGCTCCTGGTCGCCCTGGACAATCTGGACGAAGTGATTGACCTGATTCGCCGCTCCCGGACGGCGGAGACGGCGCGCACCAACCTGATGCGCCGGTTCAAACTGACCGAAATCCAGGCCCAGGCGATTCTGGACATGCCCCTCAAGCGGCTGGCCGCTCTGGAACGGCACAAACTGCAGGAAGAGTACAAGGAGAAACAGCAGCAAATCCGCTATCTGACGGCCCTGCTGAAGAGTCCGGCCAAAATCCGGGATGTCATTCGGGAGGAACTGGTCGCGCTGAAGGGGAAGTACGGCGACGCGCGCCGGACCGAAATCGCCGGGGCCCGGGGGAAGGTCGGGGCGGAGGAACTGATCCCGGACGTCCCCGTGTGGGTGGCCGTGACGGAGGCGGGCCGGGTGGCCCGCGTGGCGGATGAGGGCGGGCCTCCCGCGCTCCCCGACAAACTGGACCGGGCGGCCCTGCCGGTAGCCCTGCTCCGGGCGTCCACGCGGGACATCCTCTACGTCTTCTCCGCCGACGGGCACTTCGCGGCCTACCCCGTCCACCAGTTGCCGGAGGGCGCGGTCTGGGAGGGCGCCGGTCGCGCTATCGGCGACCTGGTCTCCCAGAGCGGCCCCTTCCCGGCCGTCGCCGCGCTGGCGCTCCCCACGGCTCGTAGTGAGGCACCGGGCGAAGCGGAGCGCCGTCCCGAATACCTCTTCCTGGCCACCCGTCGCGGCATGGTCAAGCGCGTGGCGGTGGCGGACCTGCCCGTGGTCGGTTTCGGGACCGTCATCGGCGTCGCGGAGGGCGACGCGGTGGTCGGCGCCGCCTGGACGACGGGCACGGACGAAGTGGTCCTGGTCACCCGCGCCGGTCAGGCCATCCGCTTCCGGGAGGAGGAAGTCCGCCCCATGGGGCTTCCGGCGGGGGGCGTCGCCGGCGTGAAATTGCAGGAAGCGGCGGGCAAGGAAGAGGAGGACCGGGTGGTGGCGCTGGTGGTGGTGCGCCCGAAGGAGGACCTGGCGGTGGTGGCGGAGGACGGGCGGGGGAAGCGGACTCCGCTCAGCGAGTACCCCACCCAGGGCCGCTACGGGAAGGGGGTCATCACCGCCCGCTTCGCCGCCTCCGGGGTCGGGCTGGCGGGCGCGACCGTTGTGGGGAGTGCGGCACGGAGCGGCGCGGAGTGCCGCCTGGTCCTGCTCACCGAGGCCGGCGCGGTCCGGGTGGTGGGCACCCGCTCCATCCCCCGTCAGGACCGCCCCGCCCAGGGTCGCTCCCTCATCCCCCTGCGCAAGGGGGACCGGGTGAGGCGGGTGCTGGTTCTGTAAACGGTTGCGGCAGTAGTCTCGCTGCCCCCCTCTTCTTTCCCCCTCTCCCGTTTCGGGGGAGAAGGGGAAAAGAGGGGTAAGGGAGCAATTTTGCGTGATTGTTCAAAATTCGGCAAAGGGGGGAAAGAGAGGCCTATCTCCCTGCTGTTCTTGCTTTTCTTCCCCAATCCCTCAGGCCAGCAGGAGGGCCAATGGCGCTCCCCCCTGGTGCAGATGAT
>Ga0308395_1000371_pt1 | contig 36270 bp, 28 predicted proteins | sample Hotspr20SampleP4_FD_202097 | JGI IMG/M metagenome (GOLD analysis project Ga0308395, IMG submission 202097) | Hot spring phototrophic mat microbial communities from Mushroom Spring, Yellowstone National Park, Wyoming, United States - 20050930_P4 ... | reverse complement strand
CGCTGCTGCGGGAGGAGCAGTGCAGGCTGCTGGGTGCCTGCTTCAGTGCTGCTGGGTAGGAAGCGGGTCCTAGGGAATCCAGCGTCGTTCTGGACTGCCGCTTGCGCGGCAGTGCCACGGGGGGCGGTGCAAAGGAGCCTGGATTCCTGCTTGCGCACGAATGACACGGTGGCCCCCTCACCCGGCGGTGCCTTGGGCACCGCCGGCCTCTCCCGCGGTGGGGAGAGGCGGGCTGGACTGCTGCTTGCGCAGGAAGGACACCTGCTGGGTTCCTGCTTACGCAGGAAGGACACTGTGGCCCCCTCACCCGGCCCGGCCTTCGGCGTTGCCTCCGGCCAGGCCGGGCTCTGCCGCGGTGGGGAGAGGCGAAATGTTTCTTTCGGCTAAATGGACTGTATCCACCGGAAGTGAGTGCCACAATCTGTGGGGTGCGGCCGACTTTTCCCGCCTACAAGTTGTAGAGGCCAGGCCGGTTGGATATAGTCAAACTACAATGTTCCGAATAAACCTTGCCTGTATCCCACGCGGTATAATTCTTTGGAAGAAGGTACTCCTGCTGGCAAAACCGGGGCTGGCCGGGGGAACTGTTTGGCCTTGAGCGGCAGGGAAAAACACCAGGTAGGGAAAACACAACGGGCGGGGGGAAAAACAACAGGCAGCAAAGAAATAACCGGCTGGAAACAAACCAGAAGTAGGAAAGAAACCCTAGGTGCCTCTCCTATCCGATTGGCAGGAGGTTTTGAGCAAGTGGTGGGGTATGAAACATCCGGGCAGCCGGGCGGTAGTTCGACGGTTCCCGTCTTGCAGCGCCGTGCGACCCGGCCGGTGCGGGTAGGCAGCGTTTGGATCGGCGGCGGCCATCCCATCGTCGTCCAAAGTATGTGCGCTACAAGGACTTCGGATGTGCCGGCCACAGTCCGGCAAGTGGAGCAGTTGGTCCGTGCTGGGGCCGGTATTGTCCGGATTGCCGTGGATAACCGTCGGGATGTGCAGGCCCTGGCCGAAATCCGTCCCCAAGTGGAAGCCAATCTGGCTGTGGATCTGCAGGAAAACTATCGGCTTGCGGCGGAAGTGGCGATATATGTACAAAAGATTCGATATAATCCTGGCCACCTGCATCATCACGAGCCTGCTCGGCCGTGGCAGGAGAAGGTGAAATGGTTGGCCGAGGTGGCTGCCCAGCATGACTGTGCGTTGCGGGTGGGCGTGAACTGTGGCTCGGTCGATCCGGCCCTGAAGGCCAAGTTCCCCCCCGAAGATACGCTGGGGCCGATGGTCGCCAGTGCGTTGGAACACTGCGAGCTCTTGGATCGGCTGGGGTTTACCCGGTACTGCGTGTCGCTGAAAGATTCCGATCCGTACCGGGTGGTGGAAGCCAATCGGCACTTTGCCCAGCAGAGGCCGGATGTCCCGTTGCATTTGGGGGTAACGGAAGCGGGCCTGCCGCCGGAAGGAATCCGAAAGACCCGCTGGGCGCTGCAGACGCTTTTGCGAGAAGGAATCGGCGATACGATTCGGGTTTCGCTTACCGTGCCGGCCGAAAAGAAACATCTGGAGGTGGAAGCGGGGCTGGCGCTAGTGGCAGATCTGGCGGCCGGCCGACTGGAGATGCCGCCCGATCCGGCAGGCCGAAAATTAACCCTCGTCAGTTGCCCAAGCTGTTCCCGGGTGGAAAACGAGGCTTTTGTTCAGTTGGCCGAAAAGGTTCGCACACTATGCCAGCCGTTCGAACACCTGCCGATCACCATTGCCGTCATGGGCTGCCGCGTGAACGGCCCTGGGGAAACCGATTCGGCCGACTTGGGGCTATGGTGCGGCCCGAACCGGGTGAACCTAAAACGGGGCAGCCAACTGCTTGGTTCCTTTAGCTACGAAGAGATTCTTGCTCGGCTGGAGGAAGAACTGGGCCGTCTGGCCGACCAACATCCGCCATAGCTTTTTTCTTTTTTCACCGCCGACAATAGAAAAAAATCACAATTTAGCCGAATGAAGTGGAGCGATGTGTCCTTCCTGCGGAAGCAGGAATCCAGGTTTATTCCCGCGCAGGCGGGAACCCAGACAATAGGGAGTTTTACTTTCTGGATTCCTGCTTTCGCGGGAATGCCACCCCTTAGCCGACTTCGCTCAGAGGGCCTCTGGAGGGCCAGAGGAATGGGCAGTTGCTTTATTCGGCCAAAATGTGAACGAAAGTCTATTCCGGCAGATAGAGCAATCGGCCACAGGATTTGCAAAAGACCACTTCGTTGAGTTTGATTTTGCTGATCATGTTGATAGGCACCTGCTGGTGGCAACCGCCGCAGGACTCGCCTTCCACGGGGGCAAGGGCCTGCTCGCCCCGTTGGCGGAGCAGGCGATGATAGACCTCTCGAATCTCGTCGGAAAGGAGTTTTTCCTGCTGGGCCAGTTCGGTTTCTACCCGTTGGATTTCCGCCTCTAAAGTGGGCTGTTGCTGTTGGATTTCTTGGCGGAGTTTTTCCAGTTCGGCTTTGGCGACGGCCAGATCGGCCTGGGCCTGATCCAGGGTCAGCCTAAATTGGTCGATCTTTTCCAGGCCTTCGAGGATTTCATCTTCCAGGACGCTATTGGCCATTTTGACGGCTTTAATCTGTTCCAGCAGGGCCTGGTATTCGGCATTGGATTTGGCCTCGTTGAGTTGGCGCTGGAAGCGCTGGATTTTTTCTTCGCCTTCGCGGAGTTGGAGTTGTTTTTGATCGACGGCCATGCGGAGGGCTTTGGCTTCGGCCTGGAGTTGGGCCAGGCGATCCGACAGACGTTGCACATGGGCCTGACGGGCCTGGATCAAGCGTGGGCCTCGGGCCATGCGTTCCCGCAGGTCCGCCAACTGCCGATGAATCCGATGCAACGTCCGTAAAACATCCAAGGTTACAGGGGTTGGCGTACTACTCATGGGCAAAACACACCTTTAATACAATGTAGGCAATATAGATAAAATACACAAAATAACACAGGTATTCCCGAATACCTAAACCTTCCCTCTGACCCTTTTCCCCCGCCCATGGAGGCCACCTTCGCAGGGGCCGACCGGAAATACTCCCCTTCGGCATAAAAAAAGCCGCTGATTCTGGCAAAGAACCAGCGGCCGTACCCCTCTTCTGGGGCATAGGCATATGACAAAAGGAGGGTGATGTCCCTATCCCTCTCCCGTCCCATCCTTCCAGCAGGGGGTCGGATATCCCGAGGGTATCTGGGGGGAGGTTAACCTGCCTTGCGTTCCAGAAAACCGACCAACTGGGCCGCCCGGACCGGATGCTGAAGTTTGGAGAGGGCTTTGGCTTCGATTTGTCGGACCCGTTCCCGGGTAACTTTGAAAATCCGGCCCACCTCTTCCAGGGTATAGGAGGAGCCATCCATAAGACCATACCGGAGGCGAATGATCTCCCGCTCCCGATAGGTAAGGGTCTTAAGCAGGGATTCGATCTTCTGGCGGAGCAGGGCATGGTGGGCAGCTCGATCCGGCCGATGCGAGTGAAAATCTTCGATGAAATCCGCCGCGCAACTCTCTTCATTATCTCCCATGGGTCGATCTAGACTAATCGGTTGTCGGCCCATGTTCAAGGCCCGGTGGATGTCTTCGATCGACAGGTTGGAGGCGGCGGCTATTTCTTCTGTTGTCGGTTCTCGGCCCAATTCTTGCAAGAGGCGCTGGGAAGCATTTTTTATTTTTCCTAGCATGTCGATGATATGGACGGGGATGCGAATCGTGCGGGCTTGCTCGGCAATGGCCCGGGTAATTGCCTGGCGAATCCACCAGGTGGCGTAGGTGGAAAACTTATAGCCGCGGCGGTATTCGTATTTATCCACGGCCCGCATCAGGCCGGTATTGCCCTCTTGAATCAAGTCCAGAAAGCTCAACCCCCGGTTGCGATATTTCTTGGCGATGGAGACGACCAGGCGGAGGTTGCCGCTGGAAAGTTGCCGTTTGGCCTCTTCGTAGGCCTCAAATTGCTGGGCGATCTGTTGGCAGCGGGTGCGCAAACTCCGGGGACTTTCCTGGGTTTGGAGCATGAGGGTCCGAAGTTCTTTGCGGAGCTGGGCCAGTCGGGCCTTGGCGGCAGGGTCCGCTTTCCAGCGGGCAATCTCCTGGCGCAACTGGTCCATCCGGCGGGAGGCTTCTTCCAGATGGCGCATCATCGCCTGAATGCGGCGGGTTCGCAGGCTGAGTTCCTCCAGGAGAATCAAGATCTTCCGACGGCGACGCAGAAAGCGCCGCCGGGCCTCGGCCCGCTCTTCCGGCGGGGTGGATCGTCGGATCAACTTCGCAAAATCCTCCTCATTGGCCTCCATCAGGTGTTTGATGGTTTTCAGATTGTGCGGCATACGTCGCTGAATCTGCTGTTTTGTCAATCCCTCGGTCAGCGAGACCTTGATCGTCCGGTCGAAGGGCAATTGCCCTTTGAAGACTTTGACCAAGGTGTTATAGGTAGCTCGGCTCGCCAGGTAACAACCTAATACACTCCGACGAAACCGTTTCCGGGTAACTTCGATCTTTTTCGCCAGGGCGATTTCTTCCTCCCGGCTCAGCAGCGGAATTTCAGACATTTGGGCCAAATACAAGCGAATCGGGTCGCTGGACCATTTCGCTTTTTCTTCCAGGGCAACCAAGGAGACCGATTCCCCTGAGGCCGAGGGCGTCTGTCCACCTTGGCCGGCAGAATCGGCCGGTTCCGGTGCTTTCTCCACCAGTTCGACCCCGGCCCGATCCAGGGCCCTCAGCAAGGCGTCGATCCGTTCGGGATTGACCTTTTCTTCCGGCAGGTATTGGGTTACTTGGTCGTAGGTCAGATAACCCTGGGCTTTTCCTTTGGCAACTAATTTGTGCAATTCTTGTTCAAAGTTTTCCACATCCTTGCTCCTTCAGACGCCGAATTGGGAAATCCGTTTCCTACCAGGTGTGGGACCGGATGGCTCGGTGCATCCGGACCCCGCAGCACCAAGGGATTGCAGCAGGGGCTGTAAAAACCCATCCGGGCTAGCCAAAAAAGCAGATTGCCCGGCAACCTAATTTTTAGACCATCCGAAACCCTGGCAAAAAGAATCGCCACCGGGGCCAACCTCCGGGGTTTAGATAGCCCCTGGAACCCCTTGGCGGCGGGCGCTGCCAGCTCAGCAGACTGCGACGCCTTTCGGGCAGCAAGAAGAAGGAGCTGGTTTCTTCCCCCACCGGCTCTGCCGGAGCAGACAATTGCTGCGCCCGGTAGAAATCGGCGGGGCCTTTTCGTGCTCGGCCAAAAGACCGACGCCGACGGGGGGGCAGAATGATTCTCGGCTGTGGGGCCATGGTCCGGCCCGAATCCCCCTCCTCACGCCCTCCGGCCCCGCTCTGGACAGAGCAGGATCGGTTTGCTGGCCCCCCGGGGCAGCGAGGACGGGGCACACCAATTCCGGAAGAGCCGCATCCAGAAGAAACGAAAGGAAAAGAACAGATCGCTTCCATTAGTCTGGTAATCCGTTACCCTGGGAAATTCCTGAAGACTTTCCCCCTTCCGTAGGGGAAATAAGACCATGGCGGATCCGTTCCCGCTCCAGGACTTGCCGAAGCCATTGGTGTTCATCCCCCGGCTCCGGGAGTTCCGGGGGTGGGACCGCTGAACGCACCAGTGCCTGCACCTGGGTGGCCCGTCGAAAATAGCACCGCTTCAACTCTTCCAGCAATGCCCAGGGATCCTGAATGTCTTTGGCCAACCCCTCTTCATCCAGTTCGACCAGCAGGTTTTGGAGTTCCGGTTGTTCGAATTCCAAAAGGAGCCGATGGAAATCGGGCGTTTGGCCTGCCTCGGCTAACCGGCAACTTGTCCAGTAAATCTGCTGGGCCCAGGGATGCTGGATCGCTTCGGAAGGAAACTGCTGGGCAATCCGGCTGCAGAGTTCCGGAAACCGCACCATCAACATAAGCAGTTCCCGTTCGAGGGGATCCAGGCGGGTAGGGGGGGTCTGGTGGGCCAACCCGGAGGCCGGCCGCCTTCGCAGGGCCGCCTGCTCCGCCCGACGCCGAACCGCCTGACGCACTTCGCTGAGCCGATCCCGCACCAATTGCTCTGGCACCCGAAACTGCTCAGCCAATCGCTGCAAAAGCAATTGCTCCCGCAAAAGCCGCTGCTGCGGCGAATCCTCCCGAAGCCGGGGGGCACTGGCCACAATCTCCAATAATCCTTCCAACGCCTCACTGGCCGCCTGAATGTCCCGGCGAACGTCGATCCCCCGGGTCCGGATGCGATAGGCATGTTCTAGGGCATCGACCGTTTCGGTCTCCAGAAGTCGGGCAAACGCCTCCGGCCCCTTCTGAAGCAAAAAGTCGCACGGGTCCAGACCTTCCGGCAAGGTCAGGATCCACAGGTCTAGATTGTGGCTTACAAAGAGGCTGAGGACTTCGGCGGCCCGACGCTGGCCCGCTTCGTCCCCGTCCAGCACCAGGACAATCCGCTCGGCCCATCGGCGCAAGATGCGGATATGGTCTTCCCCCAGAGCGGTCCCCAGCACCGCCACCGCATTGTCGAAGCCCATCTGGTGGGCCAGGATGCAATCCGTATAGCCCTCCATGACCAGCACCTGCTTGGTCCGGCGGATGCCCTCCTTGGCCAAGTCAAGCCCATAAAGCACCCGACTTTTCGCAAAAAGCGGAGTCTCCGGGCTGTTGATATATTTGGCCGGCTGGGCTGTATCCACCCCGGGCAACACCCGGCCGCCAAAGCCGATCGGTCGGCCCTGCCAGTCCCGAATCGGAAACAGCAGCCGGCCCCGAAACCGATCGTACCAGCCCGGCCCAAAACTCGACCGCACCAAGATGCCCAGTTTTTCCAACGTCGGGGCATTGGGGCTGCCGGAACCAACCCGGCTTAAAATCCATGCTGCCGCCGCCGGCGCAAAACCCAGCCGAAATTTCCGAATGCTTTCGGGGCTAAGCCCCCGGTCGGCCAAATACCGACGGGCTACCTCCGCTTCCGCACTGTCCAGCAAACACCGATGATACTGGCCTTCCGCCCAGGCCATGGCATGGTAGAGGTCCTGTTTTTCGCCCCCGGTCAGTCCCGGTTGGACGGCGGCCGTTAAGGGGATGCCTGCCTGCTCGGCCAGAATCCGAAGGGCTTCGGGAAAACTGACACCCTCCATCTTCATGACGAACGTAAAGACGTCGCCGCCGATATCGCAGACCCAACATTTAAAGGATTGCCGTTCCGGGTTGACCTGCAGGCTGGGATGGGTGTCGTCATGCCAGGGACACAGCCCCACAAAAAGCCGACCCTGCCGGCGCAGCGGAATCACTCGGCCCACCAACTCCACAATGTCGATGGCCTCTTTAATCCGCTGTTTTAGTTCCAGCGAAACGGTTCCGGACACCACCTCTCTCCCCAGTCCCACAAACCGCTGGCAACCCGATTTTGCCCCGGCCCTACGCGTTGGAGTGTATCCCCCCGGCCAGACCATTACGATTTGTGGCTAATTTGACGGTATCTTCATCTTCCCGGTCCGGCCCCTAACAGTTGGAGGGCCTAAAAATCGGATCAAATACCCCAGATGGTCGTCATCGTTCCGGGGGATACAGTCAAGCTAATCCATCGCTGCACACCCCCCTATTGGGCGATTGGCTCCGGTGTATCCAGGTAGGTTCGAGGGATACCAACCAAAGAGAACCGGCAGAAAACACAGTCTCCCACTATTGGTTAAACAAAGCCCATCCTTTGGGGGTATTTTTAACGCCTTCGCTTGAGCTTTTGGGTAAACTTTTAGCGGAAGGGAGGGGCGTGCTGGCAGGCCCGCAAGAGCGGGCATCCAAGGCAGACACCTCCAAGGGGCCTGGACCTCCGAAGCAGGTCCCTCCAAGGTTTTTTCATTCGGCTAAAATTACCGCTTTTGTGAATATGGGCAAACTAGGAGAAATGGTAAATCTAGAAGAAATACACACGCTGAAGGGAAAATGTATTCCCCACAGCTTCCCACAGAAGCAGACTATTGGGGGAGGAAGATACAGACTATGGAGGGGAAGGCCCCCCTACCTTATCAGCCGATCGGCCCTTTTTATCCTTAAAAGCCCACTTCCCGGGGAAACGAAGGTGCCTAGGTCTCGATCCTCCCTTCCAACCGTCTGAGATTATAAGGGAGAATGTTTCTGTAGGTCAACATCAACCTATCAACCTGCTTTCTGCTTTTGCTTTTAGCCGGTTTGCCGCCGTGTGCCTCTGCTTTGGCCGTCAGCCCGGACACCGAGAAGGGTATACTGCAGCCACTGGAAGGCAAGGCAACTTAGTTTGACTGTATCTACCCGCCCGGCCCCCTACCAGATGGAGGGGCTAAAAATCGGATCGAACACCACAGATTGTGCTCGTTGTCCCGGGGGATACAGCCAAGTTAGTAATTTGACTGTATCCACCGGTCCAGGCCCCTCCAATTTATAGGGGGTAAAAATCGGCACGAACCCCACCGATTGTGGCACTTCCTTCCGGTGGATACCGTCAAGTTAATTAAGAAGAGGGGAGGAGCGGTATTAAGCCGGGCGGCTCATGTCGGAGAGGGGAACGCAAGCGGCATGGGCCCGGGGCAATCAGTTCAGTTCTTTTTCCCGGAAGAAGAAAACAACCTCTGTTTCTAAGAGGCTGTCCCGAAATGGGTACTTGTCGCCGTGCGCGCGTTGCGGATCTCTGGCTCGTGGACGGCGGTTTCTAAGAGGCTGTCCCGAAATGGGTACTTGTCGGGCGGCGGCCCGCACCGTTGCCAACCCTTCCGATTGGCCAAAGTGCCCGTTGGCCAAAGTGCCCGTTTTATGGGGTTTTGGCAGTCTGGGGGGCGCCGGTGGGTAATACATCTGGCTAAAAACGGAATTTCGGCACAGCCTCTAAGGGGACAGCCCGGAAGTGATTACCGCCCTCTGTGGGGTTCGAGCGGATTCTTACCCCTACCAGGTGGGGGGGTGGATGGAGGGTTTCTAAGCCCCTACCCCAAGTGGATCACCCCATGACTCCATTCGGGAGAAAACTTCCGCGGAATAGCTGCTTTAGCGTTCCTGGACCGGCTCCTGATCCAGGACTTCCAGGGCATCTTGATAGAAGCGGATGGTTTCGGATGGGCTGAGGTTGAGGACGGCTCGGCCATCGGTGTCCCATCGGTTCCGGGCAAACCGGAATATGGCGGTGCCCACGCGCCAACCTGCGGAAGGTGGCGGTCCTTCCCAGGGATTCCGCTTTCGGAGCAAAATCCCCACCAACGCACACAACTGCCCGGTACGGCGGTTCCGTACGTAGGCCACCTCATCCTCAAATTCGCAGTCCATCCACGGGGCGTCCGGAGCCAAAGAACCCTGGCTGGCCAAGCAAAGAAACTTCATTTCCAAGCGTTCTCGCTGCTGGTGGAAACGGCGTCGGATTTCTCGGAACCGATGCAGGCGCATCGTCCGCCGCAGTCGGGGTCCCCAGAGCACGACCCCCGCTGCTGCTCCCAATCCCAGAGGGAGAAGGATCCACCAGAACTCGGCCATAAAACCCCCTATACTCTTGGAGCACCTATTGTATGCATTATAAAAACCTGCCCACCCGGCCTGCAACTATCCCCACCCCTTTTTTCCCACTACGGAAGTCCTACGGACTGCTTGCCACGGGCCGAAAATCCCAGTGGGGCAAATCCCACCGGTCCAGCAAGACGGAAAATCTCGGCAGACTGCGTGGGTTGGCACCTTCCGAAAGGGGGCAACCGAACGATGCCCGCTCGACAGCGGAAAGGCCGTCCCGAAATGCCGGTTCGCTCAGGATGGCCCCAAAGGCCGCCGCGGAACCTTCCCCGTACCAATTTACCCGAACGAAAAGGCGAGGTTTCCCCTCTCCCCTGGCCCTCCAGAGACCGGCGGTTAACCGAGGGCTTCCAAAGGCCGAAGTCGGGTAGCACGCCAGGCAGGCAGCAGGCCGCCCAGCGCGCCCATAGCCAAGGCCAATGTCATTCCGGCAGCCAAGGTGCCCGCATCGACCACCAGACGGAGCACCACGAATTTGCCGGCCCCTTGACCGCTGGAAACAATGCTGGTGGCGGACCAGCCGTGCGAAAGGCTCCCCACGGCACACCCCAACAACCCCCCCACCAGAGCAATCAAGAGCGATTCCAAAAGGAAAGAACCGAGAATCTGCCAGCGGGAAAAACCCAAAATCCGTAAAACCCCGATATCGGCAGTGCGCTGACCGACGGCGGCAAACATCGTGTTCATCACCCCGAAGACCCCGCCGACGGCCAGGACGACGGTTACGAAACTGATGGCCACCAGGAGTTGTCGGTTGGTTTCCTGCAAGCTGGAGAAATATTCTTTTTCGGGGCGGGCGCGGATGGCGGCTTTTTTGTATTGGGTATTAACAAATTCACATAACTGCCGAGCCTTCTGGGCATCGGGCGTCCGGACTACCACGGTGGTATAGGTGTTTTTGCCGAAAATGCTGGCCACCAGGCTTCGTTTGGCCCACACCTCGGAGTCGAATGTCGTGCCGGTCGATTGTAACAGGCCGCAAACATACCAGACGCGATCGCCCAGGAAAAAGATGTCGCCGGGCAGGAGGGTATCGGGGGATTTGGCCTGGGCCAGTTCTTCGGGAGAGCGGTCCTGGGCCATTTCCCGGGCGATTCCTTCCCCCAGGACCGCCTCGATAGCAGTGATCTTTTGTCCCTTGGGACCGAGGATCTCTCGCACCCCGGCGGACGAAAACCAACTGCCCCCCGGATGGAGCCGAAGATCGTGCACCTGGGCTGCCATCTGGACGTCTTCTACGCCTCGCATCTGGAGAAAGCGACGTTGAGGTCGGCCCAACCGAGCATGGGGCAACAGTTGATTGACCACCAGGTAGGTTTCCATGCTCACCCAAGGCCGACCGCCTTGGCGGAACAAACCGGGCAGATTGACCAGATCGCCTACGTCGCTGGCCGGGATATTGCTGAACGCTTCATCATTGGCACTTTCGTCCAGGATGAGCACGTTGCCCGGATGGCCGGTCATCTGCGTCAGACGCACCATCCCGCTGACAAACGCCAGCATCACCGTCAGCAGGGCGATCACCGCGGTAAACGCCAGGGCCGTCAGCGCCGTAGGAATCCACCGGACCCGCAAATTGCGGATGTTGTACCGAAGGGGAATCCGAGCCCCCAGCAAAAGCCCTGCGGTGAGCAGAACCAGAACCCCAGTGATCCATCCCAGATTGTGGAGAAACACTTCGGTCATACGGTTACCCCACGCGGGCGAATATTTCCGCCACTCGGACCCGGCAGGCGATCCATGCGGGGACCAGACTGCCGATCAAGGCCGTGGCCGCTCCAACGGCCAGCCCCCAGCCCATCGCCTGCGCCGGAATATAAAACGTGCTGAAAAATCCGATAGGAAATTTCAAGCCACCAAACACATGATTGATGACGACATAGACTCCCACGGCACTGGCCAGGCCAGAAACCACCCCCAACAATAAGGCCTCCCCCAGAACCAGGCTCAAGATATGGACAGGATGGAATCCCAGCACTTTCAGCACGGCAAACTCTTTGCGCCGCTCCCGGACACTCAAGCTGATGGCATTGGCGATGACCAAGCAAACAGTCACCACCGCGGCAGGCATGAGAAAATAGCGCATTCCCCAGATCAAGTCCCGGAACGCCTCCAGAAACGCCGCCGTGCCGGAGGCCAAGGTCTCCGTCTTCACCTGCGGATTGGTAAAACTGGGCGAACTAGCAATCTGATTGGCCACGGCGGTAAAGGACCGCATATCCGGCACTTTGAGCCAGACGATGCTCAGACTCCGTTCGGTCATCGGATGCGGCCGAACTCCAGGACGGCGGTTATACGCATCCACCGCCGCATTCAGATATTCCCAGTCCATCACCGACAGGTTATTCCATCGGCCTTCGGGGAATGTGCCCACAATATCAAACTCCAGATCGATGCCTTTGAAACTCATGCCATACACTTTCACTCGTTCGCCGACCCGTTTGTTGATGGCTTCCAGGCGTTCCCGGCCCACGATCAGAGCTTGGCGATTGGTTTTCATGGCCTGGATGGCTTTTTCCAATGGGCGGCGGTCGGGCGAATCGGGCGGTAGGGTATCCAACTCGTCGAACATGGTAAGGACTTTTTCAGGCTGGGTGGCAACGATGAACAAAGCGGTCTCCCGGCGTAGTCGGCCTGGTTCGGTGGAACCGACGTAAAACTGCCAGGTCATGCTGTCCTGAGGCCGTATGTCTCCCGGCCGACGGGCCGCCCCCGCACGAAGCTCCGGGGCATAGGAAAGTGGCATTCGGCTGGGCATCTGCCAACGCTCGGTAACAATCGCCTTCATGTTGGTGGTCTTTTCCTTGGTTTGTTCGTCCAAATACCAAAGGATCGACCAGACCAGGATGACCACGACCACCAACACCATCGTGCCCAGCCCGGTCAGCACCGACCGGAGTAGATTCCGCCGGATATTCTTCACCACGAGAACCAACAGCTTCATCGACATCCGGTTTCTCCCCAGAGGTCCTCTCGGAAAGTGCCTCCGTCTTTGCAGGGATCCCCCTCGTTGATGGGGCGGAGGGTTATTCGGTGCCGGCCCTCCTCGGCGAACCACGCACCGGGATCGGCGGCTCCACGGGCAGGTGATCGACCAAGCGCCCTTTATCCAGATGGAGGATTCGCTCGGCCCGAGCAGCCGCCCGAGGATCATGGGTGACCAAGATAATCGTCTTGTGCAGGGATCGTTGCAGTTCGACCAGAAGGTCCAGGATTTCTTCGGCGCTGCGGGCGTCCAGGTCGCCGGTGGGTTCGTCGGCCAGGATCAGGGCCGGATCGGTTACCAACGCCCGGGCGATGCCGACCCGCTGCTGCTGGCCGCCGGAAAGCTGGCCAGGACGATGATGCATCCGGTCCTTCAACCCCACCAGCTCCAGGACCATCTCCACCTGTTGACGCCGCTGAGAGGCCGAGAGCGGCAGGAGCAAAAGCGGCAACTCCACATTCTCATATGCCGTCAGCACCGGCAGCAAATGATAAAACTGGAACACGAAGCCGATGTTTCGGGTTCGCCAGCGGGCCAGTTGGGCTTCGCTCATCGCAGAGATACATTTGTCCCGCACCCACACCTCCCCCTCGCACGGTTTGTCCAGGCCGGCGATCAGATTCAGGAGCGTGGTTTTGCCCGATCCGCTCGGTCCCATGAGGGCCAGGAATTGCCCTTCCGGCACCTGCAGGTTTAATCCATTCAATATGTCCAAACGTTCCCCACCGCGGACGAAATACTTGTGAATCCCTCGCAGTTGGACACACAAACCATTAGGAATCGGAAACGCATCTTCTGCACTGGCCATAGCCTACCTGACGGATTCATGCCGGGATGCCTGCCGCCCTCTTGGCCCGATAGGGAAACCTCCTCCTTTTCCACCCAAGCCACTGCCTAGGGAAATCCTCCCGGTCGGAATTACCGTCCGGAGACTCCGGAGGCAGAAGCAGCAGACCGTCCGGGGGACTCGGCCTTGGCGGCAGGCGGGGACTGCCTTAGAAGGTTGGGCAAAGAGATCTGTTTCCAGAAAATCGGTAGTTCTTTCGGAGCCGAGGCATGGTAAAAGGTCACCATAGCCCCCATTTCCGGCTTCAGGTATTTGCCTTGTTCTTCCGGAGGGACCCGAAATTCGACGCGAACGGGGACGGCGCCTTTGGCCCGATCGGCAATCGGCATCAGTCGGGACACCCGCCCCGCATAGACCCGATCCGGGAACGTATCTTCCGGATACGCCTCGGCATAGACCTTACACAACTGGCCTTCAAAAATGTTGCCGATATCCCGTTCGGGCACAGTCACTTCGACTTCCAGTTGAGAGAGGTCGGCCATTTCGCAGATACTATAGGAACCTTGCATGGCCAGAGGATTTACTAGGTTCCACTGTTCGGCGTTCTTTTTGAGGATGGTACCGGTGATGGGGGCATAGATTTTGCAGTTATCCAGGCGCCATTGGGCGCGTGCGAGTTCGGCTTGGGCGGCTTGGAGTTCGGCCAGAGCCGCCTGCCGACGCTCTTCCCGCGGCCCTTTTTCCATCAACTCCAAACCCGCTTGAAGCCGGTTGACCCGCTGCCGAAGCATCTCCGCCTGCCGTCGGGAACTATCGTACTCTTGTTGGGTAATGATCCCTCGGGCAAACAGATCCTGGGCCCGACGGTAATCATCCTCGGCTTGGGCGAGTTGATGTTGTGCCTCGGCTAATTCGGCCCGGGCTTGGCGAATCTCCTCCTCTCGGTATTTCTGGAGTTCCTGATATCGTTGTTTGGCGGCTTCCACGTTGGCCAACGCCCGTCGGTATTCCGCTTCGTATTCCGTGGACTCGATCTCCACCAATAATTCCCCCTGTTCCACTCGCCGACCTTCATCGCAGTTCAGCCGGACAATCCGGCCACTGACCAAAGGGCTAATCAAAATCTGATGTTTGGGCACAATGTACCCTTTGGCCTGCAAAACAATTTCCCCCTCCTTCAGCACAGGCAGCCCCCCCGGCGACACCACCGGCGGATTTTCCGAATCGGTCGGCGGAGCAGTCTCTTGAGGCTGCTGCCTGGCCCTCCAAGCTAGATACCCTAACCCCACTGTTGCCCCAATCACCAGCAACGCAAATACCCATCGCAAAGGCCGCCCCAAACCGGACGATGGCTCTTCCGGAACCGGTAATCGAAGCGCTCGAACCCGCTCGCTCAATGCCTCCACCGGGAGTTCCGACGGAACCTTCCCGCTGGGGCGATTTGTCGAAACGGCTTCCGACCGAACCGAAACCGACGCTACCTGTACCTGATTCTCCGGACCGTCCATAGAACACCTTCAAAACTCGTAACATTTTGATCGAATGGACAGACACGCCCGTCGTGCCCGTGAAGCGGTACTTCAAGCCACGTAAGAGGCTGTCCCGAAATTCCGTTTACTCGCAGGAGGAAGGCCCTGCTTTTAGCTGCAACCTTCCGAAAAACCCCACAAAACGGCACTTCTGGTATGTGGGGATGTTTTGGAAGGATCGGCCGATGGCCTCCGGAAGACAATTTCGGAACAGCCTCTAAAGGGTATCGGACCTCCGAAGCAGGTCCCTCCCGTGCCTGTCGAGTGGCTTCATTCGGCGAAAATGTTACCCAAACGCCATTGGAAAAGGCCAACTGGTATCTTCTTATTATTTATATTATCCCTTCTTGGAGACGATGTTGCTAGTCTGTACTTTCGATATGGCATAGGAAAAGCCTTCTAGGAAAAGCCTTCTTGAAATCTTATCGGGGGTATTGCCCTAAGGCTGAAAAAGAGTATGTTAATCCCAACGCCTGGCAACGTCGTCTTTTGGGGGAAACGGTCCCCCCCGTCGCTTTTTGGGTCAGCGCCATTCCTAGAGGGAATCCTTCAGGAAAGGAGGAGACGTATGAAACCCTTTATCTCCTGGATATTGACCGTAACGTTTATGCTGTTGGCGGGGTCCGGAATCATTTTATATCTGGCCCCGGTAGGACGGATTGCCTAATGGAGCGGCTGGCATGTGCTCGGTATCAACAAAGAGGCCTGGCAGGCCGTCCATACCAACCTGGCGGTGCTGTTTACAGTGGCTGCTGTCTGGCATCTGCTGCTGAACTGGTCGATGCTGGTCGGATATGTGAGACAATGGGGCCTGAAGGGATTGCTCTTCGGGCCGGTCGGTGCGGCGGTGGTGGTGGCAGCGGTGTTCGTCGTAGCCACTCTGCAGCAATGGATCCCTTGGCGGTGGATCCAACAGGGCAACGACCGGATCAAAGCGCATTGGGAAGAGCGATTACCCCGACCGCCCTCGCCTCATGCGGAGGAGTGGACCGTGGCGGAATTGGCCCAACGTCTGGCCGTCTCTCCCGAACAGCTCATCCAGGCCCTCCAAGCCGAAGGGTTCGCTCAGCCCACGGCCGAGGACAGTTTGGCTCAGATTGCCGTTGGGGCCGGCCAAGCGCCCTATCAAGTGTTTGAGGCCATCCGCCGCCGCTTCCCCCAGGCCGAGCAGGCCCTTCAACCCGGCATGGGAAAAGGCCGCCAGCAGGGCAAAAAAGGGCAAGGGAAAAAATCAGTAAGGTTGGCTGTATCCACCGGGGAACACTTTCGCCGAATAAAGCAACTCGCCTCTCCCCGGCTGTCCAGACGCCGTCGAAGCGAAGCCAGGCGAAGGACACCCTGTATTGTCCTTCCCGCAGAAGCGGCAGTCCAGAACCTGTCATCCCTGCATAAGGAGGAATCCAGAAAGGAGTAAAACTCTATGTTCCCTGGGTTCCCGCTTGCGCGGGAATAAACCTGGACTGCTGCTTACGCAGAAATGACCCATCGCCCCCTTTCATTCAGCTAAAGTGAGGGTATCCGGGAATTTGCTTTCTCTCACTCTCCCGCAGCATAAATAGATATATCAAACTCCCACGTTCGAAGTGGGTTTCCGGACAGGTGGGAGTCGGTTCTAGAGCGGAACTGCTCGGAATGGGGCAAGCAGTCCCCTTGGAATTTCCGGACACCCTCAGCTAAAGTGATACCCTTTTTCCTGTCGCCTCTCTTGCTCTGGACCTCCGGGTAGGATATGGTAAAAAGCAACCCCCCGTTCCTTTCAAAGGAAGGCCATGGGAGGGGAATCGATAGTTATGGCTAGCCTTTGCCGGTACGTTTTTAATTTGACTGTATCCGCCCGGCCTGGTCCCTCAAGTTGGAGGGGGTAAAAATTGGCCCGAACCCCACCGATTGTGGTAATTCCTTCCGGTGGATACACTCCACTTAATCTCTTGCCTTCCAAACCAACCCGGTGTGTGTCTCGGTTTTCTCCACAGAGAAGGGAAATGCGATGCATCTTCGGAGAAAGAGCTTACTTGGTGGGAGTCCATGGACTCGTCGGGATGTGCTGCGGGGTTTAGCCGGTGGCGTGGCCGTGCCGTATCTGGTGCCTTCGGGTGTGCTCGGTTGGGGAGGTCAACCGGCCCCCAGCAGCCGGATTACCACCGCCCTGATCGGTGCCGGCAGCCGAGGTCGGCAGATCATTGCCGGCGGGGATCGGGTGGTGGCCGTCTGCGATGTTGATGCCAAGCGCCGCAGCCAGGCCAAACAGCAGATCGATACGGCTGCCGGCGACCAAAGTTGCCGAGAGTACGGCGATTTCCGGGAAGTGCTGGACCAGCCGGACATCGACGCCGTCGTGATTGCCACGCCGGACCACTGGCATGTGCCGATCGCCATGGCAGCCATTCGGGCGGGCAAAGCCGTCTATGTGGAAAAGCCGCTCTCGCTCACCGTGGAAGAAGGCCGACGGTTGGCCGACTTGGTCCGTCGGTACGGCGGCATCTTGCAGGTGGGCAGTCAGCAACGGTCGGACGAAAAGTTCATCCGGGCCTGCGAACTGGTGCGGAACGGTCGGCTCGGCCGGGTGCATACCATCCGGGTAACCATTGTGGGACGTCCTGGACCTGCTTCGGGTCCGTGGACCCCGCAGCCGGTTCCGCCGGAACTGGACTACCAGATGTGGCTTGGTCCGGCGCCCTGGGCCCCGTATCATAAAGACCGGTGCCATTATAATTTCCGGTTCGTCAGCGATTATTCCGGCGGCGACATGACCAACTGGGGCGCCCATCATATGGATATCGTCCAGTGGGCCCTGAACGCCGACGGAAGCGGTCCGGTGCAGGTTACCGCCCGCGGCAAACGGCATCCCACCGGCCTGCACGATACCTTCTTCGACGTAGAAGCCGAATATCTCTACCCCGGCGAGGTGCGGGTGCTGCTCCGCTCTCAAGCCACCAATATCCGTACCGGCGGCATCCGGTTTGAGGGGACCGAAGGCTGGGTCTATGTGAGCCGTGAAAAAATCGAGGCCGAACCCAAGTCCCTGCTCACCACCCAAATCGGCCCAGACGAAATCCACCTGGCGCCCGAAGGCGGGCCTAGCACCCACATGGGAATCTGGTTAGACTGTATTCGGCGGCGAAATCCCAAAGGGCTCAACGCCCCGGCAGAAGTCGGCCATCGGTCCGCCACCGTCTGCCACCTGGCCAATATCGCCATGGAACTGGGCCGACCGCTCCGCTGGGCCCCTGCCGCCGAACAATTCCCCAACGACCCCGAGGCCAACCGCCTGCTGCATCGAACCCCCAGACAACCCTGGGCAATATAAATAAGGCAACATAAACAAATCCCTCCCAAATAAACAAATCTTCTCCTGGTCGGGTTCAGCGGCCCTGGCAAGGCCAGGTTCGCTATCCATCGGCCAATTCCGAAGGAGAAAGAAGACCCGCCATGAACCCTAGGAGCGGCAAAGCCGTTGGGAAACCGGTCCTCCGGAGCGGGCAGTCAGCCCTGGTTGGGCAAACCCTCCGCTTTAGACGGCCGACAATCTGGAGTCAGACGAAGCCCTTCGGGCAGCCGACCATCACTGTTGGGCAGCCGACCAGCCGACGCTGGTTTTTGGGCTCCGGCCTGGCAGCGATGCTGGCTGTAGGCAGGGCGCCGTACATATTGACTTCCACGGCACTAGGCGGCCAGGGGAAACCGGCAGCCAGTGAGCGGATCACGATCGGCATGATCGGGCTGGGCGGCCACGGCATCGGGCATAACCTCCAGGGCTTCCTCCGCCAGCCGGACGCCCAAATCGTCGCCCTCTGCGATCCGGATCGACGCCGGATCGAAGAGGCGATGAAAGTGTGCCGAGGCCGATTGGGCGAACAGTTCTCCTGCTTGTGCACCCAGGATTGGCGGGAGGTGATCGCCCGGCCCGATGTCGATGCCGTGATGATCTCTACCCCAGACCATTGGCATGTGGTGATGTCGGTAGCGGCCATCCGGGCCGGTAAAGATGTGATCTGCGAAAAACCCACCCTGACCATTGCCGAAGGCCGGCTGTTGGCCGATACCGTGCGCCGGTACGGGGCGGTGTTCCAGACATCGACCGAAGACCGCTCCATTCCGGTCTATATCCGGATGGCGGAGCTGGTGCGAAACGGGCGGATCGGGCGATTGCAGCGGATTCGGGTGCAACTGCCCGCCGGTCCCGCCCAGCCAGGAAATCCCGAGCCAAAACCCGTGCCCGAAGGGCTGGATTGGGAGATGTGGCTTGGCCCAGCGCCCTGGGCGCCGTATCGGGAAGGGCTACATATGTTCCATTGGCGTGGCAAACGGGATTACTCCGGCGGAACGCTCACCGATTGGGGCGCCCATCAACTGGATACCGTCCAATTGGCCAACGACACCGAACGCACCGGCCCAGTGGAAGTCGAAGGTACCGGCCGACGTCATGAAACCGGGCTGTACGACGTGTTCTACGAATTCCACCTGGTCTATCGGTACGCCAACGGCGTGGAACTCTACGTGGATAGCGGCGGCACAGGCCTTCGGTTTGAAGGAACCGACGGATGGGTCGGCAATAAAGGCTGGTGCCAGCCGCTGGAAGCCAGCGATCCGAAAATCCTGCAAACGCCGATCGGGCCCAACGAACTGCACCTGGAAGTCGGCCCTGGCGAACACCGAAACTTCCTCGACTGCGTGAAAACCCGTCGGGACCCCTACTTCCCGGCCGAGGTGGGCCATCGTTGCTCCACCATCGCCCACATCGGCAATATCGCCATGGAACTGGGCCGTCGGCTCCGCTGGGACCCGGTCAAAGAAGAGTTCCTCGACGACCCCATGGCCAACCAGATGCGCAGCCGAGCCCACCGAGAACCGTGGACATTGTGAAAAACACCCAGATTGTTGGTAAGTTAACTCCGGAGGGAACAGTTTAGCCAAAAGAAGTAATTCGCCTCTCCCCCGGCGGGAGAGGCCGGCTGAAAGGTGTCATTCCCGCGAAAGCGGGAATCCAGAAAGTAGCAGCAGTCCATGTTACCTGGTCCCGCTTGCTACACAGGAACACCGGAGCAGGCACAAAGCAGCCTGGATTCCTGCTTGCGCAGGAATGACACATCGCCGTCCTTCATTCGGCTAAAACTTTACTATAAAATAAAGTATCTATGGATATTCCATCGGGGTTGATGGTGTGAGACGCTAAGTAAGCATGTCCGATTAAGAGACCGCTGGCTAGAAACAGTGCGTTCGTATCTTGGGTTTTGTGAGTCTTTACATTCACTAACGCTGGTTGAGATTTAATAGACCATTTTTGTTCATTATAAGAGCCTTCCCACCGAGGAGACAGATATGGCCACCACGGAGAAGGCGATCGAAACAACGGGGGCAGTAGCAGACGACCGTCGGCTTCTGCTAGACGAACCTGTGCCTATCCGCGTTGGGACAAAAGTCCGAGTACTTATTCTAGTGCCAGAAAAAGTTGAATCCGCGCTAGATCAACTCGATGAAGAGGAGAAAGAATGGCTTCGGACAGCAGCCGCCAACCCAGCGTTCGATTTTCTTAAAGATCCCGAAGAAGATATCTATACCCTGGAAGATGGACGGCCATTCCATGACGCGGGGTAAAGTTGTGTTGGTTCCTTTCCTGTTTGACGACCTAAAGACTACGAAAGTCCGGCCGGCCGTTTGCCTGACGAATCCGATCGGGCCCTACCGGCATGTGATCGTGGCGTTTATTACAAGTCGAATACCGTCGGACCTGCTAGAGTCCGATATGGTGTTGACGCCTGACCACCCGGATTTTATGACCGCTGGTTTACAAGTGCCATCCACACTTCGCCTGCATCGTCTTATGACACTGCCCACAGCATTGATTCAGCGGGAATTAGGAGTTTTATCCCCCAGAATGCAGTCGGAAGTGAACGAGAAATTGCGCAAGATGTTTTCTCTTTAAGGGAAACCAAATACCCTGCCAAGACTTTTCTGGCGAAAAATCAAAATACCTTTCCAGATATGCATCAGCCCATGAGAATACAAACTACACTATCCTGTTCCCGGAAATGCCTAAGAAGGAAAAGTTCCTCTCGAGACTTGAGAAAAATGTTGAGATGGTTTTCTTTTTCCTTGGAGTCTGTGCTATGCACACGAAACGGGTAACACGAAGGGTTTTTTGTGGGCAGGTGCTGGGGGCTATCGCGGCGCCGGCCTTGGTGCCGGCAACGGCCCTGGGGCTAGGAGGCCGCCCAGCGCCCAGTGAACGGATCGTCATGGGCACAATCGGCTGCGGCAGCCGGGGCATGGACGATATGCAAAACTTCCTGGGCAATGCAGATGTCCAAATGGTGGCCGTCTGCGACGTGCAGGCCGCCAAACGGAAACTGGCCAAGGCTGCCGTCGATAAATACTACGGCCACCAGGACTGCGCCACGTATCGGGACCTTCGGGAGCTATTGGCCAGGCCGGATATCGATGCCGTACTGATTGCCACCGGTGATAATTGGCACACGATGGCCACGATCCTGGCGGCCAAAGCGGGCAAAGACATCTATTGCGAAAAACCGATGTCCGTGGTGGTGGCCGAGGGACGCGCCTTGTGCACGGCGGTTGAGCGGTACGGCCGGATTTTTCAGTGCGGCACGCAGCGGCGCACGGTGGACCGGTTTGCCTGGGCCGTGGAGTTGGCCCGCAGCGGCAAACTCGGCCAACTGAAGACGCTCTATGCCGAAATGGCCCCCGCCGAGTGGTTCCCGCAGGGCCATCATGAGATCACGCTTCCTCCAGAACCGGAGCCGCCGAAAGACGAGTTGGATTGGGACCTGTGGCTTGGTCCTGCGCCATGGCGGCCGTTTAACCGTAAATATGTCCAGCGCGGCTTCTGGATGGCCCATCGGGATTTCGCCGGCGGCATGCTTACGGAATGGGGCAGTCATACCGCCGACTTGTGCCAGTGGGCCAACGACGCTGACGGGACCGGCCCGGTGGAGTTTGAATTGGCCGACGGTACGGTGATCGGCCATTATGCCAACGGCGTCCGGCTGTTCTTTGAGCCGGGCAAATGGCCCTTGCACGTCCGATTTGTCGGCACAGAAGGGGAAGTCTATGTGGATGATGACGGCAACGTGGAAGCCAAACCGGCTTCTCTTTTGGCCGACCGGCGGTTCGGCAAAGGCTATCCGCAGGCCAACCATGTACGGAATTTCCTGGACTGTGTGAAAAGTCGCCAAAAGCCGGCCGCCCCTGCCGAAGGCGCCCATCGGGCCAATTCCGCCTGTCAGGTGGCCAATATCTGCCTGCAACTGGGCCGAAGCCTCCGATGGGACCCGGCCAAGGAGCGGTTCGTCAACGATCCGGAGGCCGATCGCCTGCTCAGCCGGGCCTATCGGCCGCCTTGGAGTTTGATTTAGGCTGCCCTCTGAGCCGGTCCAAACTCCGCCTCTTAGGTTGCTAGGAATGGTTTTTTGAGGTTAAATAGAAAATAATCGCTAAGAGTTTTCGATAGGAGAAAAGGTCCTACTAGTGAAACCCTGTAAGAGAAAGGAGCTTGGTATGTTTCACAGCGAGGTAAAAAAGAGCACGGGACTTTTGCTGGCTGGCTTGATGGTCGCTTTGGGAAGCCTGACCGGCCCGATCGCTACCGCCGGAGAGGAAAAATTGGATAAGGCCTTCGAGGCTCTGAAAACCTACGATTGGGGCACCGACCGCAGTGTGCTCAAACCGATCGACGAGGCCATCGTGGCTTCCCATAAGGATACGGCCGCCCAAAAGAGCCTGGAAATGCGCCTGGTGGCGGCCCTGAAAGGGAATGTGTCGCAAGCGGCCAAAGACTATATTTGTCGGCAGTTAAGTCTGATCGGATCGGCCGGCTGCGTACCGGCGGTGGCCGAGCTGCTCACCGATGAGAAACTTTCCCACATGGCCCGATACGCCCTGGAACGGATTCCGGACGAAGAGGCAGTGGCCGCCCTGCGCGATGCCTTGCCGAAAACCAGCGGCCAAGTCAAGGTGGGCGTGATCAATTCGCTGGGCGTTCGGCGGGACGCCAAAAGTGTGGAAGCTCTCACGGCCCTGCTGAAGGATCAGGATGGGGAAATTGCTTCGGCGGCGGCAGCGGCCTTGGGGGCCATCGGCACGCCGGAAGCGGCTAAAGCCTTAACCGAATTCCAGGCCAAGGCGCCGGAAAAACTTCAATTGGCCGCTGCGGATGCCTGCCTGGTTTGTGCCGAGCGATTGGCCGTCGCCGGCAATAAGGCCGAGGCGTTGGCCCTGTATAAACTGCTGGCCAAATCGGAGATCAAGCACGTCAAGTTGGCCGCCACCCGTGGTATGTTGACCCTAGCCGGCAAAAAGGAAAAGCCCGCCGAAAAACAGTAATTCCGCACACCTTGCCGCCTGACACACTATCCAGCCGACCCGGCAGATGCCGCCGTCTGCGCACGGCCCATGATCTGCCTCTGGCCAGACGGCAAGCAACCCAGACGGTAAAGCACCCCGGTCTGACCGTGGTCTCAGGAGTGTAGCCGAAGTCGGCTACTGGCCAGACGGCAAGCAACCCAGACGGTAAAGCACCACGGTCTGACCGGCGGGATTCCTTAAGAGGCTGTCCTGAAATTCCGTTTTTACCCGGATGTTACCACCAACCGGGCGGTGCCCACACTGCCAAAACCCTCCATCCAATGGGCATTTGGGTAAACTTGGAAGGGTTGGGCAACGGTCTGGGGCTGCCGCCCAGATACCCATTTCGGGACAGGCTCTAAGAGGCTGTCCTGAAATTCCGTTTTTCGCCAGGAGGAAGGCCCTCTTCCTACCTGCACCTTCCCGACCCCTCCACCCAAACGGCAGTTTTGGTAAGTGGAGATGGTTTGGAAAGATGGGCTGATGACCTCCCAGAGGCAATTTCGGGGCAGCCTCGAAGGGGTCGTTGGGGTTTTACCGGCGGCTGGGGCGTGGGGGGTCCGGCCAAGGGTTGATTTGTTCCGGTTGCCCGATGTCTTACCGATTTCCCTTAGCAGAAAAGGAGCGTGCTATGGAACAAAAAAACACTGGGTGCGAATATGGCCGACGTGGTTTCCTGAAAGCATTGGGCGGGGCTGGTTTGGCCGGGGCAGCAGGGGTTTGTGGACCTGGGATGTTCGGGTGGGTGGCCCAGTCGGCGCCGGCGGCCGAAAGCACTTCCGCGTCCAAAGGCCCTGGCAAAGTGAAGTTCCATCTGGGCATGGCCTCTTACACCCTCCGAAAATTCCCTACCGATCAGGCCATTGCCATGACCAAACGCCTGGGCCTGGAGTGGATCTGTTTCAAATCGTTCCATTTGCCGCTGGAGGCCAAACCGGAGGAAATTGCCGCCACCGTGGAGAAGGTCAAAAAGGCGGGTCTTCGGCTTTATAGCGGCGGTGTGATCAGCATGGGCAAACCCGAACAGGTGCAACAAGCCTTTGCCTACGCCAAAGCCGCCGGGATGCAAATGATCATCGGTTCGCCCCATCCCGATCTGCTTCCCTTGGTGGAGGAGCAGGTCAAGAAGACCGGTATCGGCCTGGCCATCCACAACCATGGCCCGGGGGATAAATGGTGGCCCCTGCCCCAAACCGCCTACGAAAAGATCAAAAATCTCGACCGGCGGATCGGCCTGTGCATCGACATCGGCCATACCGTGCGCTATGGAGCCGATCTGATTAAAAGCGTGGAGGAAACCGCTGACCGAATTTTGGATATGCATGTGAAGGATATTACGGAGGCTTCGCCCAAAGGTTCCACCTGTCCTGCCGGGCGGGGCGTGCTCGATCTGCCCGCCTTGTTCCGGAAACTGATCGAGATCGGCTATAGCGGCGTGTGCTCCTTGGAATACGAATCTGAAGCGGATGATCCGCTGCCCGGTTCCGCGGAGTCGATCGGATATTTCCGCGGCATCTTGGCCGTCCTCGGCCGATGAACCATTGCCCTCTCTTGGGCAAGCCAAATCACCTCCACCAGGATCGGCTTTGCCCCAAAGTGGCAGGCCGGGAACCGAGCATATTTTTCTGCATGATCTTTTATGCACGAGGAAGATTATCGGCCGGTTGTCACCGGGCTTCCGGCCACGGAGTTTTTGCCTGGCACAAGCATTGAGATCGTGCGTCCGGTTCGGCTTCCCGAACCGCCGCAGTATGTGCTTTTTGATTTCGACGGCACGCTGAGCCTCATCCGGGAAGGATGGGTCGAGGTCATGGTGCCGATGATGGTCGAAGTGCTCCAAGCCACCGGCACCCAGGAAACTCCAGAGCAGTTGGAGCGGCTTTGCCGGGAGTTCGTTACCTATTTGACCGGCAAACAGACGATCTATCAGATGATTCGGCTTGCCGAGGAGGTGCAGCGTCGGGGCGGCCAACCGGAAGACCCGGTGGTGTATAAACATCGGTATTTGGAGCGGCTTCATCAGCGGATTGCCGACCGGCGGGAAGGTTTGCGCACTGGCCGACTCCGGCCGGTAGAGATGCTAGTGCCTGGATCCTTGGAGCTTTTGGAGGCATTGCAGGCCCTAGGAGTACAAATGTATCTTGCCAGCGGCACCGACCTCCCCTGTGTCCTCGAAGAAGCCCAGCTTCTGGGCCTGGACCGCTACTTCGGTCAGCATATCTACGGCGCCCTGGACAATTACACCGCCTTCTCCAAGGCCATGGTGATCCAGCAAATTCTAAAAGAAAACCAAGTCCCGGGCGATCGGCTCCTGGGATTCGGCGACGGCTATGTGGAAATCCTCAACGTCAAGTCCGTAGGTGGCACCGCCGTGGCCGTCGCCAGCGACGAAGCCGGTCGATCCGGCAAGCCCGACCCCTGGAAACGCTCTCGCCTGATCGGCGCCGGCGCAGACCTGGTGATCCCCGACTACCGAGATTGGAAACCGCTGTTAGAGTACCTTTGGGGCAAGTAAACCCATGGTAATATTTTAGCCGAATGGAGGAGCGCACTTGCCTTCCCCTCCCCCTGGCGGGACAGTGTAAGATGAGGGGGCATGTGTCATTCCTGCGCAAGCAGGAACCCAGGCTCCCCTGTGCCTGCCCCCCGTGTCATTCCTGCGCAAGCAGCAGTCCAGGAAAGAAACCACTGGATTCCTGCTTGCGCAGGAATGACACGGTGCCCCCCTCACCCGGCTAACCTGTCGGTGGCCCGGCCTCTTGATGGCCAGGAAAAAGGCACGCATCGAACCTGACGAGCAGGGTCCTCCAGAAATTTTTAACGGGTGAAAACCAAGATGCGCATTCTTCAGGAGTTCTCTTCGGATCGGTTGGCGGAGTTGATCGCACGGTTTCCGAAAATCCGGATTGCCGTGTTGGGGGATTTTTTCCTAGATAAATATCTGGAGGTGGATCCCCGGCTGGCGGAGAGGAGTTTGGAGACCGGCAAAATCGCCCACCAGGTGGTGCGTGTCCGACACAGTCCGGGCGCCGCAGGCACGATCGTCTCCAATTTGTCTGCCCTGGGCACTGGCACGCTGTATGCCATCGGACTGACCGGCGACGACGGCGAGGGCTATGAACTGCGTCAAGGATTGGCTGCCCTTCGCTGTTCCACAGAATATCTGATCTGCGCTCCGGACCGAAAAACGCCGACCTATCTGAAACCCCGGGACATTACCGATCCGAGCCTGGCCGGGGAGCATAACCGCTATGATACGAAGAACCGTACGCCCACGCCGGAGCGGATTCAGGCAGCGATTCTGGCCGGCCTAGAGGCCCTTTTGCCCCAGGTGGATGCACTGATCATCCAGGATCAGGTGGAAGAAGAGGACTGCGGGGTGGTAACCGGTCGGGTGGTGGAGGCCTTGGCCGTCCAGGCCCGGCGCTGGCCTAACCTTGTCTTCTGGGCCGATAGCCGACGCCGCATCCGCCGGTTCCGCTCGGTGATCATCAAGCCGAACCAGTTTGAAGCGGTCGGTTGGGAGGCGGCACCGCCGGAGGCCCAAGTGCCGATGGAACAACTGGCCGATGCGGTAGCCCAACTTCGCCGTCACATAGGCGCTCCGATCTGTGCTACCTGTGGGAGTCGGGGAATGCTGGTAAGCGATCCGGAGCTGACCTGGGTACCGGCTGTCCGGGTAGAAGGGCCGATCGATCCGACTGGCGCCGGCGACAGTGCCACGGCGGGGGCGGTGTTGGCCCTGGCGGCCGGAGCCCGGTTGCCCGAAGCTGCCCTGGTGGGCAACCTGGTGGCGTCGATCACCATTGAACAATTAGCCACCACCGGCGTGGCCCGGCCCGAACAGCTCCCGCCCCGCCTTGCCCTCTGGCAAAGCCAGCAAAGAAAATAGCAAATGCGTAACGCTTTTGCAGTGTTATAAAGTTTACATATTCACCACATTGCGCGGTTGGCCGGCCAGGAAGGCCCGGATATTGTCCGCAGCGGCCTGGAGGAGGTGTTGGCGGGCCGCCTTGGTCGCCCAGGCTTGATGCGGCGTGATATAACAATTTCGGGCCGACAGAAGCGGATGGTCGGCAGGCGGCGGTTCCACGGAAAGCACATCCAGCCCCGCCCCGGCAATTTGTCCCCGATTCAGTGCTTCGGCCAAGGCCGCCTCGTCGATCAGTCCGCCCCGGGAGGTATTGATCAGCAGAGCCGTCGGCTTCATCAGCGCCAGCCGCCGCGCATTGACCAAACGCTCGTTTTGCGGCGTGAGGGGACAATGCAGGCTGACCACATCGCTGCGGCCAAACAGCTCGTCGAGCTCCGCCCACTGCACCCCTGTCGGCAGGCTGTTTTTCACCTCGGTATTGGTGTCATAGGCCAGCACCTGCATTTGGAAGGCCTGGGCGATGCGGGCCACGGCCTGGCCGATCCGGCCAAAACCAATAATCCCCATCGTCCAACCGGCTAAATCCACCAGAGGCCAATCCCAATAGCAAAAATCTGGGCAGGCACTCCATCGGCCCGCCCGTACCCCCTGGGCATGTTCGGCCGTATGATGGGTAAGGTTCAATAGATGGGCAAACACGGCCTGGGCCACGCTCTGGGTCGCATAGGTAGGAACATTTGTTACCGGGATCCCCCGTTCCCGCGCCGCCTCCGTATCGACAATATTATACCCCGTGGCCAATACGCCAATGTACCGGAGCCGAGGTAACTGCTGGATGGCCGACCGAGAAACAAGGGCCTTATTGGTAAGCAGGATTTCGGCGTCGGCGGCCCGCTGGACCACTTGCTCCGGCGGCGTGCGATCATAGACGGTCAGTTCGCCCAACTGCTGGATCGGCTCCCAGCTTAAATCGCCCGGATTCAGGGTATATCCGTCCAGGATAACAATTTTCATCTTTCGGCTCCTTGGCCCCTCGGATAGTCAGAAAAGCCGGTGATCGTACCATGGTCGCCGAATAAAGCAGTGGTAATTTTTACTAGAACCTCCCTCCAATGCCACTGCCACGAAAGCGACTGTCCAGAAAGTATTTCCCGAGTTCCCCGTTGCCTAACCAGCAACATCGTACCAGGCACAAAACAGACTGGCTTCCTGCTTGCGCAGGAATGACACCTAGCCACCTCCATTCGGCTAAAATGTTACGAGCGGGGAAGGGCACCTCATCGGCCCAAAGAGGCTGTCCCGAAATGGGCAGCCGGGCGGCTCCACACCGTTTCCCAAGCATTCAGGTTTACCAAAATGCCCGTTTTATGGGGGTTTTGGTAGTCTGGAGGCTGCCGGTTGGGTTCCATCCGGGCAACAACGGAATTTCGGGAGAGCTTCTCAGGAGGCTTTTATTAGGGTCCTTGAAGATGTTAACCACCCAGCCAGGAGGGCATTTGGTCGGCGGGCGGCAATTTGACGATCCAGGCCCGGGAGATGGTGTCCAGGGTGAGCAGTTCGGCCATAGCTTCGGCGGGCGGGGCGCTATCCAGGGCAAGAATGCCGATAGCCCAGCCGCCCGGTTTCTTCGTACTCCGGCCTACGGACATTTGGGCAATATTGACCTGGTGGCGTCCGAAGATGGTGCCCACCCGGCCGATGACCCCCGGGATATCCCGATGCTCGAAGAACATCAGGATACCTTCCAGGACGGCTTCGACACGGCAAGCCCCTTTTTGGACCAGGCGGGGTTGATCCGCCCCAAACAGGATGCCGGCAGCCACGGAAGTCTTGGCTTCGCTCTGGACCTCGGCGGTAATCAGGGAACTGAACTCGCCCGGTTCCGTGGTCCGTTCTTCGCTGAGCTGAATGCCCCGTTCCCGCAAAAACACAGGAGCGTTGACCAAGTTGACATCTTCCACGTAGCAACTGAGCAGCCCGGCGGCAAAGGCAGCCGACAAAAGCCGGGTGTCCTTCTTGGCCACCTCCCCTCGATATTTAATGATACATTGATTCGGCGGACATCGATCCACTTGGGCCAACAGCAGGCCCAACCGATAGGCCAGGTTTAGGAATCCCCGCAGACTCTGGAGTGTTTTAGGATCCAGGGGGGCCATATTCACCGACTGCCGGATCGCCCCGGTGGTAAAAAAGTCGATCACCAGTTGCACGGCCTCCACGGCCACATTGGCCTGGGCTTCTTCCGTGCTGGCCCCGAGATGTGGGGTGCAAACCACGTTGGGCATTTCAAACAAGGGGCTGGACGTGCAAGGTTCGGTTGTATAGACGTCCAGGGCAACGCCGCCGATATGGCCGCTGCGCAGGCCTTCCACCAAAGCCTCTTCGTTATAAATCCCACCCCGAGCACAGTTGATCAATTTCACACCCTTTTTCATCATTTTGATTTCGTTCGGGCCGATCAGGTTCCGTGTTTCGTCCGTCAGCGGCGTATGGACGGTGAGAAAATCCACTTGGGGGAGGAGTTCTTTAATCGAAGAACAACTGATAACCCCCAGTTCGGCGGCCCGCTGAGGCGAAACAAACGGATCGTAGGCCAGGATGCGCATTTCGAAGGCCTTGGCCCGCTGGGCCACCGCCTGGCCCACCCGCCCCAAGCCGATAATGCCCAGCGTTTTCCCAGCCAACTGAGTGCCGATGAACGATTTCCGATCCCATTTGCCCTGCTTGAGGCTTTCAAAAGCAGGCACAATCTTCCGCGCCAAGGCCAACATTAGGGCAATGGTATGCTCAGCCGTGGAGATCGTATTCCCATCGGGCGTGTTCATCACCACAATCCCTTGCCGGGTGGCTGCTTCGGTGTCGATGTTATCGGTGCCGACGCCGGCCCGGGCAATGGCCTTCAGGCGGCGATTCCCCTCCAGCACATCGGCAGTGATTTTCACCCCACTTCGGCAAATGGCGCCGTCGAACTGCATGAGGGCTTCCCGCAGTGCCGCCCCTTTCAGCCTGGTACGGACTTCATACTCGATATTGCCGGCCGACTCCAAAAGGGCCAGCCCTTCCGGCGAAAGATCATCCAGGACAATAATGCGTGGCATAGCGTCCGAACTCCCAAAAGGTCGTCCACAATGGGGGGTTCCCCGAAATCATCTGGAACACTGGCGTGTGCCTAAAAGAGCATACCCTCGGCCTCCCAATGGAAAACCCCTCTTGGAGGGGCGTTGGCTCCGCATTTTCTTGGTCTGGCCAAAAAAGTCTATTATATCTCCCGGCCTTTCCAGGACCAGATATCTCCCGGGCTTTCCAGGGCCAGGTGGAATCCAAAAGTTGGGGGATTTCCCATCCCCTGTATCCGGGACTGTATCCACCGGGAACAACGACCACAATTTGCGGTATTCGATCTGATTTTTAGCCCCTCCATCTGGTAGAAGGCCGGGCAGGTAGATACAGTCAAACTAAAACGCCTCCTTCTACAAGCCCTTCCCTTTTGACGCTCGCCGATAATTGCGGTGCACGCCAAGGCCTTCTTTCCTCACCTTTATCCACTCTTGTGAGGTAGTTATTTACCCCTATATAATGGGATCGTCTTTGAAATTTTCTCCCATCGGTCCCGAAGTTCTTCGGGTTTTTCGAAAATTTTCCACACGGAAGAGTCGATCTGGGCGAAAGCTTTTTGGTATCTGGGGCTACGGGCAGGTTCGGCGGTGATATTGCGAATCCAGATGCCCACCACCTGTTGGGGGTATCGACGGGCCAGTTCTCCGTAGATTTCTGGGTCCTGCTGGCCGGAATCCCCCACTAGGATGAACCGCCGATGGGGGAAATGTTTGAGAATCTGGGTAATTTGGGTAATTTTGAAATCTTTGGGGCCGGAAAATATCTGGGCCAATCCCCCAGGATCAAATCGCACATGGTGCAGATGGAACGACCCGGCCGGGAACCCCGCCTTTTGGCGGAACTCCTCCAGCGGGACAAACAATTGCCAGGGACTGGCCGACACATAATGCACCACTGCACCCGCTTTGGCCGCCTGCCGGTACACCTCCGCCATGCCTTTGACAGCCCGAAATGGCCGAACCAAACTGTTCCGCAGCATCTGGCAGCTGTCCAACATGTGCGTATGTTTGATCGTATCGTCGATGTCGGAGATGATCGAAAGGCCTTCGGGGCGGATCAGTTGCACGCGGCCTTCGAAAGTTCGGTTGTCGCCCGGCCCCAGCAGAGCGGTGTATCGGATCCATCCTTCCGGCCCGGCCAATCGGGCTGCCTCACCGGCCGAAATCCGAACAACCGACCGAAAATATCCATCCGGACCAGAAACACCGACCGATACCGCCCGATCCCCCAGGCGAATCCGGACCTCTTTGCCCCGTTCGGAATCGACCAGAAAGTACCGCAGACGCTGCTCCAGAATCTGCGCCTCTGGACTGCCCGATGGGATGTGCAAGGCCGACCGGACCCCAGCAATCACCCCAGCCCGCCACAAGGAGTTTTGTTCCGGTTCATAGATTACCCCATGTACATATCCTTCCCAATCGCCTGTGGCAGGGTCCTGCCAGGCATAACCGGGATAAAACACCACCGTTTCATCCGCCCGAATCTGAGCCACTAGACAGACAAGTTCCAGTAGCCACATGAGATTTTCCCTTTGGGAGCAGAGTGGCCTGCTGTTTTTCCAACACGCTAGCCTTCGTCCAAGCAGATGCAGGAACCAGCAGGCGGGACTATCGGGAAAAATCGCCTCCTTGTCTGGCTTGGCATCCAGTACCAGTTCAGCCGAACGAAAAAACCCTTGGAGAAAGCTGTTTCGGAGGTCCGGCCGCTTGGAGGTGTCTGCCTTGGATCGGCGCTTTTGCGGGCCTGCCCTGCACGCCCTCCCGTCGGCTAAAATGTTCCCGCATCGAGCCCAGCGATACAGTCCAGATAAAGGAGAGTATAATCGATTCCAGGCGTTTTTTCCTGAGGAAGCTTTTGGAGCATAGGGGTGCGTTTCGGAAGGCGAAGTGCAATGGGAATCGATTCAGATCGTGTGCCCCGATTGAATATCATCGGTTGTGGACGGGTGGGGCGGGCGTTGGCGCGGATTTGGCTTCGGCACAGGCTGGTGGAGGTGGGGGGGATTTTGAACCGTTCGTTGGCAAGCAGTCGGGCTGCCGCTCACTTTCTCGGCGCCGGCGTGCCGGTGGAGGATTACCGCCACCTGCCCCCGGCCGAGCTGGTCATGATCTCCACGGCGGACGAAGCCATTGCCGTCTGTGCGGCGGCATGGGCGGCTGTCCATCCCCAAGCAACCGGGGTACTGGTCTTCCATTGTAGCGGGGCTTTGGGCCTGGAGGTGCTCGAACCGGCCCGGCAAGCCGGGGCCTGGATTGCCACGCTCCATCCGGTCAAAAGTTTTGCCGACCCGGCTGCAGCCGCCGACTCCTTCCCCGGCACCTGGTGTGGCTTGCAAGGGGAACCGGAGGCGACCGCTCGGCTTCAGGCGATGCTGGAGGCGTGCGGAGCAAAAGTGTTCTTTATTCCACCTGCCCAAAAACCCCTCTATCATGCCGGAGCCGTGTTCGCCTGCAATTATCTGGTCGCCCTGATGAAAGTGGCTTTCGACTGCCTGGCACAAGCCGGTCTATCGGCGCAAGATGCCCCAGCATTACTCCGGCCGATCGTCGAGGAGACGGTCCAAAATGTGTTCCGTTTGGGGCCGGTCCGGGCGCTGACCGGGCCGATTGCCCGGGGGGAACCTTCGGTGGTTCAACGGGAACTGGACGCCCTGGAGGCCTGGCAACCAGCCTACAGCCAACTCTACCGGGCTTTGGGCCAGGTGGCATTACAATTGGCCCGCTCGGCTGGCCAAGCCGCTCCCGAAGCCCTCCAACAGATTGCCTCCCTGCTGGGGACTAAATAGCTCCGGCGAAAATGGTCCACCGGTGCCAAATACCTTCGTTTTCCAAGGCGTCAGCACTCCAACTACTTCCGGTATTTTGTGGACTTATTTAGCCCCTGCAGGCAGGCCGCAGAGAAGGGTCTTTTGTCGGAACCGGGAGCAATACCGGGGATTTGTCCTCCTTCATGCCAGCCCCAGCAGGAGGAGCAGTTCCAACGGATGGCTGATGAGTTGCTGGGCGCCATGGGCCAGCAGTTCCTCGCCGGTCCGGAAACCCCACAAAGCGCCTACAGCAAACATGCCTGCCGACCGGGCCGTCTGCATGTCTGTCTTGGTATCTCCCAGGTAAAGAATGCGTTCCGGCGGGGTTTGCAGAGCCTGGGCAATCTGGAGGGCGCCGGTAGGATCGGGTTTTCGGGGCAACCCCGGCCGATCACCCAAAACTTGCCGAAACCGCCACCGCCCCAAAAACCGCTCCACACATTGCTGGGTGAATTCGTCCGGTTTATTGGAAAGGACGGCCATCGGCACCTGATGGACGGAAAGAACATCCAAGAGTTCTGGAATGCCGGGGTACGGCCGGGTGGAGTGAGTCCATCGGCGTCCGTATTCCTCCCGAAACAGTTGGCCGAACTGCTGGACAATCTCCGGCCGATGGTGCTCGGCCGGGATGATCCGCCGGGCCAGGTTCTCCACCCCGTCGCCAATGAAATTGCGATACGCCTCCATCGACCAACCTGGAAGCCCAAGCTGGCCTAAAGCGGCATTGGCCGACTCAGCTATGTCGCCCAGCGTGTCCAACAAGGTACCGTCCAGATCAAAAAGCACTGCATCAAACCGTCGGCTCATAGCTCAGGCATTTTTAAAGCGGGAACCCTGGAGCCGGACCACCAACACAACTTGCCCCTGCCACAGGCAGTAGTCCACGGATTTTTTGCCACCGGAAATCCCCCTTGACTCCCAACACAGTATCTCAGCCGGCGGTGCCTTCGACCAGGCCGTCCTCTCGACGGCCAAGGAAGATGCGATCGGCCTCATTCGGCTATAAAGTGTTACCAATCGGCTCCAACCCCACCGATTTAGGTTAATTACTTCCAAGGGATACCATCCACTTAGAGGCGATTCGGAGGGGTTCTTCGGGATATTGCCGACTGAGGCGGGCTTCTCCGCCACAAGGGACCGGGGGCGGTTTCATGGAGGATCAACCAGACGGCAAACCCGGCTACCCCCAACGGCAGTAAAGCCCGTCCCCCCGGCGTCAGCCTAAGTACCAGACGTTCAAACGCCCCATACTGAACAAAGTGATCAATATCCATGCGCTCACTGCCCAGGCCCGGTACCGGCCAGACCGCCAACTGGCCAACACCGCCCAGGCCGACATCGGAGCAATCAGAATATAGGTTAATCGTTCGCTGCCCGGGCCGAAAAGCAATTGCCAGGCCGCCCAAGCTCCCAGCAGGGCCATGGCCATCCGCCCAAACCGGCCGCCAGAATCTCCCGGTACGCCGCCGTGGGTTCCAGGGGAAAGTGCCGATGGCCTGCCCGAAATAGCGCCGGAAATATCAGAGTCTGCTGATCCTGCTGCTAATCCCGCCGTCGCCGGACCGCCTCCAGTCCCGGGAGCTTCTGGAACCCGTTCCGAAGAAAACTCCCCTGGCCCAACGGATAGGTTCCGGCCCTTCAGGTCGGGCCAAAGCTGCTGCCGTTGCCATAGGCACCAGGCCAGCACCGCCAACGCCGTCTCGCATTGCACCAGTTCATAAGTCTCTCTGGGTACAGGAAACTGTATCAATTCCCAGATGGTCCAGGCATCTCGATAGCCGCCCCACCGATAAATATGGGCGCTATAAAGCATCTGCAACCACTCTTGGTATTGCCACAGCACGGTCTCCGGCGGACGGGTCAAAAAAGGAATTGCCCCCCACAAAAGCACCGACACCCCTAGCCGAAACAGCAGGTGGCTGGGCCAACAGGCAGCAGCCAACAGGGCCAAAGCCCAAGGCCATACCTTGATGAACCCCCCACCGGCCAGTAACATCGCTGCCAGCCACCACCGTCGCCGTCCAATGGCCCACATGGCGGCAATGGCGATGACCAGAACCAAACTGTTACTTTGTCCAGCCCACAAACTCCTGGCCGACCCGGCCAACGTCAACAAAAGCCAAAGGGCCTTCCGCTCCGGAGTGTCTATGCCCGGAAAAATCTCCTCCGCCGAGCGATCCAAAACCACCAGCAACAACAAAACATTCGCCACTTGCCACAACAACCCGCCCAACCAATGGGGCCACACGGCAAACGGCGTCATCAGCACGGCAAAGGTGGGACTATAACGGTACAGGTCCCTATCGGGCGAGGGGGCGTACAAGCAACGATCCTGCCACCAATTCCTGGCCGCCTCGGCAACAACCGGATACACCGTATGGACGGTAGGTTGCACCAGAACCTTGATCCCGGCGGCAATGGTAAAACCGATCCATACGCCCAGCACCCATCGTATCCAAACAGAGCGTTGCCGGTCCTGCCAGAACAAGTCCATAGAGACTCTTCTCTTTAGCGCCCCCAGCCGCCGGACACCCTGGGCACGGAGAACACTATTTTAGAGGACCGGCCCCTTCAAAGCAAAGCAAAGAAAAGCTCTCGGTGGGCAGAGATTTTTTTCCTGCCGCTTACGTTACCACCTGAGGCCGGAAGAAATGATAATAGGCCCGAACCGAATCCCCATGCACCACCAGCATATACAGATAGCCGTTCTCTTGCCAAGCAGCCGCACAATACCCCCCGGTTCGGGCCGTCTGCTCATACCGAGGCGGCTCTGCAGAAAGGCCCTCTTGGATAGGAACGGCACCTGGTTGGCGGATGGGCACGACATACAAGGTGGCACAGATTCCTTCCGCACTGCGCAGATCATAGGCCAAGCCGTCCCGGCCTAGCAGACCGGCCACCTCCCGGAACCGGATAACGGCCCCACCCCGGGGGTAGCCGGGAACCCAAACAGCCCGGCTAAAAGGCAGCGGAGCCTGCCCCGCTTGGCCTACCCAGACCTGACCGGAACCGAAAACCTCTCCCGGTTCGGCCATGGCAAACTGAAGGGCCTCTGCTTGAATTTGAGCTAGGGAAACCGGCCTGGGGGCTTCGGTAGGCCAGAAGAAGAGCAACAGCCCGGCAGCGGCGGCTGCGGCCAACCCCCCCACCAAAACCCATCGCCGATTGGCCCACCTTCTCGAATACGACTTTTTAGAATCAGCGGGATGGGGGATGGAAGTTTCTTTCGATTCTCCAGAGCTTGCAATTTGTGTATATTCTCTAGATTGCCCAGTTTCCTGCCCTTCGGTTTA
>Ga0308395_1000370_pt1 | contig 36272 bp, 30 predicted proteins | sample Hotspr20SampleP4_FD_202097 | JGI IMG/M metagenome (GOLD analysis project Ga0308395, IMG submission 202097) | Hot spring phototrophic mat microbial communities from Mushroom Spring, Yellowstone National Park, Wyoming, United States - 20050930_P4 ... | reverse complement strand
GCCCAGGTAGTGCAGCACGTCCAGGGGCACATACTGCTCCGCGGCACGCTTGCCCTGGACATACTGCAGCAGCTGCTGGGCGACGTACAACACCCATGGCATATAGAGCACCGTCGCGATACCGACCCCTAAAGCGCCGTAGCGCCACGGCGCGAACGTGCCATCATTGTTCCTGGAAGACATATGCGGCCGAACGCGTCCAGCTCTCCGCTGCGCCACCCAGTGCGTTCCCAGCCAGGTAACCTGTGCCAGGAGCAGAAGAACGGCGTAATACATCGTGTAGAGCGCGGCAGCGGTGACCAGCCCATATCCCAGCAGCCATCCCACCTGCCGTCCCCTGGAGATCCTTTCTCCATTCGCACCATCAAGAGCGACTTGCACCAGATGCGCGAAGAAATACCACGACGCCGTGCCGAGGAGCGTCACCAGCATATACATGCGCACTTCTTGGGAATAGTAAACGGCCAGCGGTGTCACGGTGATCAGCACGCTGCCCAGCAGGGCAATGTGCCGATCCAGCAAAAGTTTTCCCAGCCGCCAGAGCAACGGCACTGTCAGCGTGCCCATCAAGATCGAGAGCAGGCGGGCGCCTTCGGGGAAGCCACCTGTGAGATCAAGCCAGGCATGCAACAGGGCATAATACAACGGCGGATGGATGTCCTGGGCTGTGTGCCGGATCATTTCCGGCAGCGTCATGCCGGCAAAGTAGAAGCTCCAGCCTTCATCGCCCCACAGCGGTTGGAAGTCGAGGCGATACAACCGTAACCCCCACGCCAGCCATGTCAGGAAAAGGACGACATACACAGATCGTGGCGGCCACCACCTGCGCATCCGTCGGCTGTGGGTCGCCTCCGCATCGGGATTGTTCTCTGGCACAAGCGGTCGATTCGGTCGGCTCATCCGGGTGAGTCTGGCGACAATCGGGGTGCATTCCGGTGGCGTCCCACCAGGCCACCGCTCAGACGGCGGATGTACCAGCGCAATACGGCGCGCAGCAGGTGGGGATACAGCTTCCGCCATATTGTCGCCGCTGCGACGCAATCGGCATCCCTGAGGGGATGTGCTGCATAGCGCGCCTGCGTGACGATCTGGGCCAACCGCCAGATGTGCGCCTGGGCATCCGGCACAATCGTCGCGATCGTCGCCGCTTGCTCGAAGGGGGTCTGCCACGGTTGCAACGACACCCCAGCCCACCTGGCAAGCCAACCCACGCGCGCATAGAGCGCTTCGACCTGGAGATATGGAGCCACCGTGTTGCGTCGGCGGCGTCGCAGGATGCATGCAGCCAGAGATGCACCCATCAGCGCCCCAATGAGCATAAGCCAGGGCGCAACCATAGGTGTTAGGGATGGAGTGCTCGGTCCATCTTCCATCACCTGAGGCGAATCCTGGGGCGGTTGTGGTGGGGTGTTTTCGGGTTTTTCGATAGATGGCGGCTCGGTGAACAGGGGCAGGGCTTCACCGGCATGGGGTCGCTCGATAGGCGACCGTCCTGCGGTCGGTTCGAAAGCGATCCAGCCATATTCCGGGAAGAAGACCTCCGGCCAGGCGTGCGCATCCTTCTGGCGCACCAGGAAGGTGCTCCCATCGGCACGGCGCTCTCCTGAAGCATAACCGGCGGCCAGGCGTGCCGGGATGCCCACCGCGCGCAGCAGCACCACCATGGCGCTGGCATAATAGTCGCAATATCCCTCGCGCCTCTCGAACAACAGGTAATCCACTGCGTCGCGTTCGGCTGGCGGCGGCTCGATCTGTTCATTGTAGGCGATGGTTCGGCGCAGGTATGCTTCCACAGCAACCGCTTTGTCGTACACGGTATCTGCCACCTGTGCGGTGATGGCCTCCGCCAAAAGATACACCCGCCCAGGCAGAGTATCCGGCAGTTGCAGATAACGCTGATACACCCACTCCGGATAAACCGCCTGACTTTGGCGCAGCTGTTCAATCGTTGCGTTGCTCATCAATGTGGCGACGACATAACTGTCACCCGTCCGCAACGGCAGACGGGCGCGCGCATGAGAGATCCCCTCGGCCAGCTGCTCGTGGACGAAATGGGTTCGAGCGCGCGCAGGGATGCTGACCCACACCGGCTGTCCGGCCATTGCCAGCACTGTCAGGTTGGGTAAGAGAGCAGTTACCGTATGTGTCAACGGCATCTGCGCCCGGTAGCGGACGACGGCGAGCGGGGGATTATGACCGCCAAACCGCACCACGACTTCGTCGCTGTTGACCCATCCTCGGCCGGTGTAATGGTCGAACGCCACCTCCCGCCAGTAATGGGCTCCGCCGGGTGACGCGATCGCCATCACAGCCGTGTTGCCCAGCTGGCGCGGTCCCCCCAGGGGCAAGACCCGTCCGGAGAAATCGCCGCCCGAGGTATCGCGAAAGCGTAAGCTGGTGAAGAGCTGCCCTAAGCGGTCTTCGAGGTCGTACCAACCGGTGCGCAGGGCATCCAGAGCATGACTGCGTATGTCTGTTGGGATGGCCGGCGCGAACCAGGACAAGGCGACAATCAACAGGGACAGCACCAATCCGGCCCGCCAGAAATGGAGCACAATTTCACCCGCGTGATAAGGGATCTGGATGTGCCGCCAAATGCGCTCGCGCAGATACAGGTTGAAGCGGATCACCAGCAGGAGTGCCACCACGAGGAAAAGGATCAGATGCAGGGTCAGATCATTCGGCGCATAGTAGAGCGTGCCCAGGAGTAACAGCCCGGCCAGGACGACGGCATCCCAGACGCGCTCGGCGCGGAAGACAAACCAGGTGATCAACCAGGCAACCATCCATACCAGGATGCCCAGCTGGAACAGGAAGACGAGCTGGTCAGCACTGCTGCCACCTGAGAGCACCTTCCTGCTGAACAGATAGATGCGATACCACATCCATGCCCAACGCTGTGGCCAATTCTCGATTCCGGGTATCAGCTCCGCGGTGAGGCGAAATGCCAGCGCCGTACCAACCGGTACGCTCAACAGGGGGGCTAAGGAGGCAGGCAGCCGGCTGCGTGCTGATAGGAAAGCGAAGACGAAAGCAGCCAGACCGATCGGTATCACGAGATGTAACCCCTCCGTCCAACCGGCGCTGGCCACGGCTGTGCAGATAATCAGGATCAGGGCAAGGGTGAGGAGGAAGACACCCCCGCCCTCACGCAGCCAGTAGCTTGCGCTTACGGAATGCATCATAGACCCATTCTAAGCACTCCATTGGTGAAGGGCAAAAGCGTGCAGCCCCTTTAGCAAGTTGAAAGCGATCATCCAAGGCGCGACCGTCGACAGTATTTTTGACACACTCCACCCTCCTATATATAATGGCTTCGATCCAACGCACAGGCGAGGTATGGCAGCAGGGTTCTGGACACGCGAGCTGGGGATATCGCGCGCCTCTGGAGCGGACCGGCGCGCCACAATTCAGGTAGTGGTTCCGTGGAGCCGACGAGCGGTCGGCTCTTTTTTGTGTCCACAGAGGTGAAGGCCCGATGACAACCCTCCGCCTGCCCGGTTTGATTGACCCTCACGTGCACCTGCGCGAGCCTGGCGCCACCCACAAGGAAGACTTCGACACGGGCACTGCCGCGGCGCTGGCCGGTGGGTTCACTTGCATCCTCGACATGCCCAACAACCAGCCGCCTATCACCGACGCCGACACGCTACAGCTCAAGCGGGCTGCCGCACGCGCCAAGGCACGCTGCGATTACGGCCTCTACCTCGGCGCCGGCTTGGATAACATCTCCACCGCTGCGACGTTGGCCGAGCACGTGGTCGGGCTGAAGTGTTACCTCGACCAAACCTTCGGTCCATTGCGCCTCGACACGCTTGAGGCACTTGTCCGGCATGCCGAATGCTGGCCGCGCGAACGCCCCCTGCTCGTTCATGCCGAGGGCAGGAACATGGCAGCTGCTATCCTGGTGGCGCAGCTGACCGGCGCGCGCTTGCACATCTGCCACGTCAGCCGCGCCGAGGAGATTGATCTGATCCGCCGCGCGCGCGACAAGGGACTGGCGGTCACCTGTGAGGCGACGCCGCATCACCTCTTCCTCACCACTGCCGACGCAGCCACCATCGGCACGGGACGCAGTGAGGTGCGCCCCCGCCTGGCCGATACGCGCGACCGCGCCGCCCTGCGCGCTCATCTGGCGGTCATTGACTGCTTTGCCACCGATCACGCACCTCATACCCTGGCAGAGAAGGACGGCGCCAACCCACCGCCCGGCTTCCCCGGCCTGGAGACGGCCCTGCCGCTCTACCTGGAGCTGGTGCGCGAAGGACTGCTCACCCTCGACGAGCTGGTCGCGCGCACGGTGCACAACCCGCGGCGCATCTTCAACCTGCCCGATCAGCCTGACACCTGGATCGAGGTGGACACCGAGGCGGAATGGGTGGTGCGCGGCGCGGAGCTATACACCCGCACCCGCTGGAGCCCCTTCGAGGGTTGGCGCCTGCGCGGGCGCGTGACGCGCGTTGTCCTGCGCGGCCAACTCGCCTATGAGAACGGTAGCGTGCTCGCCCCGCCTGGCAGCGGTCAGGATGTGCGGGCACCGACAAACGTAAACCCAAATGCATCAGGAGAGGAGTATAGAGACAGATGAACGGATATCCTTTCAATCGGCGACGCGCGACTGCGGCCCATCTACCCTTAGGGGAACGGCGCGATGCCCGTTTTTACGGTAAGCATATCCTCTCGGTCTCCCAATTCACACGTCCCGACCTGGAATATATCTTCGCCGTCGCCGACGAGATGCGCACCATGGTCGAGCGCGTCGGCACCTTCGACCTGCTCAAGGGCAAAATCCTCGCCAACCTGTTCTACGAGCCGTCCACACGCACATCCTCATCCTTCACCGCGGCGATGGAACGGTTGGGCGGCAGCGTCATCCCCATCAATGAGGTGCGTTACTCGTCGGTGGCAAAGGGCGAATCGTTGCCCGACACCGTGCGCACGCTCGAAGCGTACTCGGATGTGATTGTGTTGCGCCATCCCGAGACCGGCGCGGCAGCTCTGGCAGCCCGTTACGCGCGCAAGCCAATCATCAACGCGGGCGACGGCGCCGGCGAACACCCCACCCAGGCGTTGCTCGACCTTTTCACCATTCGCGAGGAGCTGGGGCGGCTGGAAGGCCTGACCGTCACGATGCTGGGTGACCTGAAATATGGACGCACGGTGCACTCGCTGGCGCGCCTGCTGGCCCTCTACGGCGCGCGCATCAACTACGTCTCGCCGGAGATCTTGCGCATGCCGCGTGAGATCGTCGAGGAACTGGAACGTCAGGGTATCGCCCAACGCGAGTACACCGTGCTGGATGACGTGCTTGCCGAGACCGATGTGCTCTATGTGACGCGCGTGCAGAAGGAGCGCTTCGAGAACCTGGACGAATACGAACAGGTCAAGGATGCCTATATTATTACGACCGAGACGATGAAACGCGCTAAGCCGGCAATGATCCTGATGCATCCCTTACCGCGGGTGAGCGAGATCGCGCTGGACGTCGACCTTGACCCACGTGCCGCCTACTTCCGTCAGGTGGAATATGGGCTTTACGTGCGCATGGCACTGTTGGCGATGGTGCTGGGCAAGGCATGAACGCGTTACCCTTTTTTGATTGGTTGGAAGAACGCGCCCGCGCGGTCGACTCACTGCTGTGTGTGGGGCTGGATCCGCGCGCCGACACGGCCGAGGCGCTGCTGGTGGAATGTCGCCGCCTGATCGAGGCGACGGCGCCCTATGCCTGTGCCTTCAAGCTGAACAGCGCCTTCTTCGAGCGCTGCGGTGCCGCGGGGATGAACGCACTGTGTCGTGTGATCCGCACCATCCCTACCGACATCCCGGTGATTCTGGACGGCAAGCGCAGCGACATCGCCGACACGGCCGTCGCCTACGCCGAGGCCGCTTTCGACCTGTGTGGCGCCCATGCGGTGACGCTCAACCCCTATCTGGGTGGTGAAGCGCTCGCTCCTTTCCTGGAGCGGCCCGAGCGTGGCGCCTTCATCTTATGCAAGACGTCCAACCGCGGCGCTGACGAGTTTCAGGCGCTGGATGTCGGGGGTTGCCGACTCTACGAGGCGGTGGCACAGCGCGCTCAGGGGTGGAGCCGCTATCCCAACGTCGGCCTGGTGGTCGGTGCAACCGATCCGGCGGCGCTGGCACGCGTGCGCATGGTGGCGCCTGACATGTGGTTGCTGGTGCCCGGCGTCGGCGCCCAAGGGGGCGACCTGGAAGCGGCACTGGAGGCAGGCCTGCGTCCTGACGGCCTGGGGGTGATCGTCAACGTCTCGCGTGCCATCGCTCAGGCGTCTGATCCGGCTGCCGCGGCGCAGCAGCTGCGCGACACTATGCGTGCCATCGCGGGGCGGATGCGCCAGCGCGCTCCCGAGTCATATCGTGCGCGCGCTCGCCACTATGCGCTTGCGCAGCTGGCACGCGATCTGATCGACTCGCAGTGCGTGCGCTTCGGCTCATTCGTGCTGAAGTCGGGCATCACGTCACCCATCTACCTCGACCTGCGCCGCCTGGCTGCCCATCCCGCCATCCTGCGGCGCGTTGCTCAGGCGTATGCTGCCCTCCTGCGTACCCTCACGTTCGACCGTCTGGCAGGGGTGCCCTATGCCGCGTTGCCCATCGTCACCGCGGTGGCGCTGGAGATGAACGTCCCCTTTGTCTATCCGCGGCGCGAGGCGAAGGACTACGGCACCCAGGCGATCGTCGAGGGCGAGTACCGCGCCGGCGAGCGTGTGGTGGTGGTGGACGACCTGGCGACGACAGGCGATTCCAAGCTCGAGGCGATCCACAAACTCGAAGTGGTCGGATTGCAGGTGCGTGACATTGTCGTGCTAATTGACCGCGGCCAGGGTGCGGCGACCGCGCTGGCACAGGCCAACTACCGGTTGCATGCGGTGGTCACTTTGCCCGAGCTGCTAGAAATATGGCTGCGCAGCGGTGACATCAACCGCACGCGTTATGAGGAGGTGAAGAACTTCCTGACACGATGAACGCGGTCTATCCACTGGTGCGCACACTGCTCTTCCGTTTGGACGCGGAGACAGCGCATGATCTGGTGTTGAAGCTGGTGCGCTGGGCAGGGCTGTTTCCCCCGACGTATGCGCTGCTGCGCGCGCTCTACACACTCGAAGACGCCCGCCTGGAGGTCGAGGCATTTGGGGTGCGCTTCCGCAACCCGGTGGGGCTGGCGGCGGGTTACGACAAGAATGGGATGGCAGTGCGCGGGCTGAGCGCTTTGGGCTTCGGGCACATTGAGGTAGGCACGCTGACGTTACACGCGCAGGCAGGCAATCCGCGCCCGCGCATCCACCGTATCCCGCAGGCACAGGCGCTGATCAACCGCATGGGCTTCCCCAATGCAGGCGTGGACGCCGTGCGCATCCACGGTGACGGCGCGACGCGCATCGGCATCAACATTGGCAAGAGCAAGGATACGCCGCTCTCTGAGGCAGCTGAGGACTACTGTGCCTTGTTGCGGCGAGTGTATCATCAGGCAGACTACGTCGCGCTCAACGTCAGCAGTCCCAACACGCCCGAGCTGCGCCGGCTGCAGACGCGCGACGCGATTGATAGCTTATTGAAGGCGGTGGCGGCGGTGCGCGACAGCTTACAGCCACGCGTGCCGCTCCTGGTCAAGATCGCCCCTGATCTGACCTGGGCCGAGGTGGACGACATCTTGACGGCAGTGGCAGCAGCAGGCATCGACGGGGTGATCGCCACGAACACCACGCTGGAACGTGGCGGTGTCCCGGCGCCCTATCGCCACCTGGAAGGTGGATTGAGTGGGGCGCCGTTGCGCGCGCGGGCCACCGATCTGGTGCGCTATATCGCTCGACGCACCGAAGGGCGATTGCCCATCATTGGCGTGGGGGGCATCGCCAGCGCCGCGGACGCGCTGGAGAAGCTGGATGCCGGGGCGTGCCTGGTGCAGGTGTACACCGGACTGGTGTATGCCGGGCCAGGGTTGGTGCGGACGATCAATCAGGCACTGCTGGCGCGGGTATAAGCTTTGTCTCAGCGCGGGGCACATCAAGAGCCGGAGAATTTTGGAAGATGTCAGCCGTGGACATAATATTGTCCCGCAACGTTAGTACTTATGACCTATTGAACTGAGCTAGAAAACCCATATAATGAGAACAGAATGTCCCCGAAAGATTCTTTCTTCCGACAAGAAAGTTATGCACCTTTAACCCGACAAACCCAGCTTGTCCAGAGGAGATCATCCCATTCTTACCCCATTCTTACAAGGAGTACAGGATACTATGCCGACCCGAACTGAACTGATGGTCAACCGCCTCAAAGAGCTTCAGGCGAGCACCCCGGATGTCGAGGCTTCGGCTGTGGTCAGCGTGGATGGCCTCATCATCGCCTCGGCGCTGCCGGCCGATGTAGAGGAGGATCGTGTCTCCGCGATGTCGGCAGCGATGCTCTCATTGGGAGAACGCATCGCCGGAGAGTTACGACGCGGGACGCTCGAACAGATTTTCGTGCGCGGCGACCACGGCTATGTCATCTTGATGGCCGCAGGCGAGGAAGCCGTGTTGACCGCTATGGCACGTCCGGACGCGAAGCTGGGACTCATCTTTCTGGACATGCGTCGTGCGGCACATGACATCGCTCGCCTGGTGTGAGCCAGTCGGTGGAGTTGCTCAAGACCATTTCAGGAGAGAAGAGACGATGAAAAAAGAGGAAGAATCGCTGTGGTTTCTGAATCTATGGTTGGATGGAGCGATTCGCAGTTATGGTTATGTCGGAGGCACGCGGGCGTTGCGCAACTTTCTGCGCGGCGCCGCCAAGGTGGTGGTCGAACAGGTGCGTCACATGGCAGAAAAACGCGGCAAACCGCTGACTCTGCACGGAACACCTGATGTCATGCTCGTGCAGATGGTGGAGCTCGAGAACATGTTCAATATCTTTCCACCTGGGCAATTGGAGATAAGCGCCAATGGTGACGGCAGTATTACACTGGTGCTACACGGCTGTCCCTATGCCGAAGCGTGCACCAGTGTCCTCACCGATCTGATTCAGGCGAACTATCCGCGCGATTCGCTCCCCTGTATTCGCTCGGAGATCTACGCAGCCGCACTCGCCCCGAAGGACGAGCGCCGCTGTCGCTATCGACTCACCAAGTTCACGCCCGGCTACCGGTGTCGATCAACGCTGCAGTTCATCCCATAAGTGCCGGAAATTCACGAAAACTTCGTCGGAGGAATCTTTACATGAACGATGGTTTCATCCGTCAAATCCAGGCTGCCGTAGAGATTGACCCCGATCGCTCGCGCATCCGATTGGCCGGTCACGAAGTGGCCTATAATTGTGAGAAGTTCTCCACGCGGATCATCCGTGGTCTAGAAGACGTTTTAGGGGTTGAGGAGGCCAATGCCCTGATCCAGCGGGTTGCGGCGGAGAGCCTGTACCGGCCGTTAACGGAGTTGCCTCAGGCCGAAGCCGGTTGGCCAAGCTGGGCGCGCTCAGAACGACTGGCCCTTATTTTTGAGATTTTCAAGATGCTGGGGTACGGTGTTGTCAGTATTGCCGAGACAAACGGGAATCGCACCAGGGTCACTTCGCCTAACTCCTACCTGGCGGAGGGGTTCTTCGAAAATGCCGAGCAGTGGCGCTGGTCAAAGCGCAGTGCACCCTTCTGTCACGATATGTGTGGCTATCTGCGTGCCGCTTTTGCCGTGAGCGATGGCGTCCCGTTGGACCGGGTCACCGTAAAAGAGACCGCATGCCGCACGATGGGGGCGGAGCTGTGCATCTTTGAAGTGGAGGTAGCCCAATGAGCATCGATCATAATGCCGTCCGTGAAGCGTTTCTGAGTATGGGATTATACGGCGACCCGGAGAGTGGTCTGATGCGCCGTTTCGGTGTGTTGCTCAACATCGCACCGGTTGACTACTGGGTCGCGCGTGAGCTGGACTTCATCAGCAAAATGGGCGCCTCGGCACGCAAGCTCTCAGAGAATGTGTTGATCGACGCGGCACACTGGGGCGCTTACGGCACCTTCGGCGGCATCATGGCCAGCGCGGAATGGGCAGCTATGATCGCCCCGCACATCCAAACGGAGCACGACAAGCTCGATGGTCTGGTGGCTGTCACCAATTGTCTGGGCTGGGGGCACATCAGCCAGTTTCAGCTAGATGAGCAGAATCAAACCCTGGAGCTCACCGTTGAGCACAGCTACTACGTAGGCTACTGGTTGGACAAATACGGCAAGTCAGAACGGCCGGTCTGTTATATGTGGACAGGTGTCGCGGCCGGATATATGGACCTGTTGCTCGGCAGTAAGGTGCACGATTTCACGGCGGAGGAGGTCGAATGTGCCGCGGTCACCGGCGGAACGCGATGTCGTTTCCGCGCCGAACGGCTGAAGAAAAAGTTTGCCCTGTGATTTCGGACGGCAGGCGCATCCATTCGTGAGGTGACAGGCGCCCTGTGCAGCCCCAGCAAGACAATGGACGATTCGAACCGGCCGCTTTTCGGGCGCTCTTTCCCACGCAGGCCTTCGACTCGGCGGTATACCTGGACAACGCAGCCACGACGCTGACCCCGACATCGGTTATCGAAGCTCTGACGCACTACTACACGCACACACGGTCTACCGCGGGTCGTTCCGCCTACCGGCGGGCAGCGCAGACTACGCACTCCATCGAAACCGTTCGCTCAAGCTTGATGCAGCTGTTGCGCTGTCCGCCGGATTATGTCCTGATCTTCTGTCCGGGTGCCACGACGGCCATCAACATGGTGGCGTGGGCCGTCGCGTTGCAGCCCGGCGACAATGTGGTTGTCACTGCGCTGGAACACCATGCCAATTTGCTTCCTTGGTGGCGGCATCGTCCGCGCGGCGTGATGGTCCAGGTGGCGCCCGTTCACCCTGATGGACGCCTGGACGTCGCCGAAGTCGTGCGCCTGTTCGACCGGCAGACACGCCTGGTAGCCGTCACCCATATGTCCAATGTGCTGGGTGTGATGCCTCCCGTGGCGGAGCTGTGCGCTGCGGCGCGGCGACGAGGCATTCTCAGCCTGGTGGACGGCACCCAGGCGTTCGGGCATCTGCCGGTCAATCTGGCTGAGCTGGAGTGTGACATCTACGTCGCCTCAGCACACAAGGCCTATGGGCCGACCGGCGTGGGGCTGCTGGCGCTGAGCCCGCACGCACTGGAACAGCTCCAGCCCCCCATCTTGGGCGGTGGGGCGGTGACACAGGTGACGCGCGAAGATTTCGCGATGGAAGCACCACCACACAGCTGGGAAGCGGGCACACCCCCTATTGCTGAAATTCTGGGCTGGGGAGCATCCCTGCCTGTGTTGCAGCGCGCCACGTCGCCGAGTGCGCTGGAGTACGTCGCCAGGCTGACGGAAGAGCTGGTGAACGGACTACAGGCGATCCCTCGGGTTACCGTATACGGGACGATGTCGGCCGCCGACCGGCATGGCATTGTCTCCTTCAACATTGATCATCTTTCGCCGCACCGCGTCGCTGCAATGCTGGACGAAATGTATGGCATCATGGTGCGCAGTGGGGAGCATTGTGCCTCGCTGGTATGCCGCGAGGTGCTCCGTGTCTCTCAAGGAACGGTACGTGCCTCGCTGGCACCCTACAACACGCTGCAGGATGTTGCCACGTTGGTGGAAGGAGTTCGATGGCTCGCTCAGGCGCTCCGCTGATCTTACGCGGCACTTGGGGGGAAACTCCACTCGTCTATCGGGTATATAACCTGTGCAACAACGACGGGTATGGGGATTACGAATGCTTCCCCAATCACGAGCTGCAGCTGGATCTGCAGGCGGCCATCCCGCGCCTGCGCGCTGAGGGGTTCCGGGTGCGAGTGGCCAGTCCACGTTTCTGTCTGATTGCGTGGGGCGAGGCAGTTGAGATCACCCTGTTTGCCTCGGGGCGCGTGATCATCGAGCACCTGTCGCCTGACGATCCGCGTGTCGCGCTGGCTCTGACACAGCAACTTATGTCGACCTGTGATCCGGAGCAGCTGCATTTCGAGGAAGATGTTGCCCCAGCGTGAGCTCGATACGAGACGAGTCACGCGGTCTCCTCTTGTTGTAATAACCGCACAATCTTGCGGTCGGTGGCAGGGAAAGCGTACGTAGAAAGCTCCTCGAGCGTGGCCCAGCGCCAATCGGCACAGGCAAGCGCCCGGGGTTCTCCGGCGACCAGACGGCAGGCGAAGACGTGCAGGGTGATGCGAAAATGGGTGTAGCTATGGCGCAATGTGGTCAGCGGATGTTCCACGGCGATGGTGATGCCCAGCTCCTCGCGAACCTCGCGGCAGAGACAGTCCGTAAGCGCTTCGCCATCCTGACACTTCCCGCCGGGGAATTCCCATAATCCGCCCAGCATAGCGTCGGGCTTGCGTTGTGCGATCAGCACCCGTCCGTCTGCACGCCGGATGACCCCTGCTGTCACCGTCATATGGGGGAGCGCGGCGCGGCTACGGCGGCATGGCAGCGACTCCTGGATGCTCAGCGCGTACGCCCGACACACCGCCCGCCACGGGCACTCTGCACAGCGTGGGTTCTGGGGTGTGCAAACCAGGGCGCCCAGTTCCATCAGCGCCTGGTTGAAATCGCCGGGACGGTCACAAGGGAGCAAGGCATACACCTGTTCGCGCAGACGGCGCAACGTGGTCGAGCGCGTCGCCTCATCCTGGATGGCCCACAGGCGTATCAACACCCGTCGCGCATTGGCATCTACCGCCGGCACACATTCCCCGAAAGCGATGCTGGCAATGGCGGCAGCCGTGTAGTCACCCAGACCCGGCAGACGTCGCAAGGCGGCATAACTACAGGGTATGCGTCCGCCGTGCTCCGCCATGATCCGCCGCGCTGCGGCATACAAGTTGCGCGCCCGGGAATAGTATCCCAACCCCTCCCATATCCGCAACACTTCGTCCAGCGAGGCCGCCGCCAGGTCCGCCAGGGTCGGGAAGCGCGCCAGAAATGCCTCATAGTAGGGAATCACCGTGCGCACCTGGGTCTGCTGCAGCATGACCTCGCTGACCCAGATGTGGTAAGGGTCGCGCGTGTCACGCCAGGGCAACGCACGCCGATGCCCATCATACCAGCGCAGCAGCAGGTCACCTATTTCTGGGTCGTGCATATACTCCGTATCCCCGCAAGATGAGATGACCCGTGACACACTCGTCAGGAGGGAGATATACTTTTCTACAGAGATCGCGGTCTCTGGGCTCAGAAAACCTCCCTACGGTTGTTCCGCCAACGTGACGCTCAATTCCAGCGGTTGGCCGTCGCGCAAGATGCTTAGCGTCACCGTCTGGCCCACGCGCGTGTTCTCCTCCAGGTACTCTTGCAGGCTGTTCCAATCGCGGATGGGCACGCCGTTGATCGCCACCAGCACATCACCGCCTATCAAGATGCGCTGGTTGCCGATGCGCACCTGGCGTACCGCGCCGCGGATGCCGGCGCGATCGGCCGGGCTGTTGCGGTACAGGCGTGCCACCAAGACCCCGCGTTCCACCGGCAGGTTGAGCGCCTGCGCCAGCTCTGGGGTGATGGAATAGCCCAGGACGCCCAGCCAGGGATGGGCATAGCGTCCGTAGCGGATCAGCTCCGGCACCACACGGCGCACCGTGTCCACGCTGACCGCGAAGCCGATCCCTTCGGCGTTCTGACGGATGGCCGTGTTAACGCCGATCACCTCGCCGCGGATGTTGAGCAACGGTCCACCCGAATTGCCCGGATTGATCGCCGCGTCGGTCTGGATCACGTTGTATATCACCGTGTTGTTGTCCGTCTGCAGCGGACGCCCCAGGGCGCTGATCACTCCGATCGTGAGCGTGCGGTCCAGGCCAAAGGGATTGCCAATAGCAATGGCGCGCTGCCCCACTCGCAACGTGGCACCATCCCCCAGCGGCACGGGGGTCAGCTTTTCCGGTGGCAGAGCGATGCGCAACACGGCCAGGTCGTTGGGTGGGTCAATGCCCACCAGATCAGCCGGCACCTTGGTCTCATCCGGCAACGTGACCTCGATGCTCTCCGCATTCTCCACCACATGATAATTGGTCACGATGTGCCCCTGGGTGTCAATGATGAAGCCGGAGCCAGTGCCCTCGCTGGGCAGAGGTCCCCAGAAGAAATCCAGCGTGATCACGCGCGAGGTGATGTGCACTACCGCCGGGCTGACGCGCGCATAGATCGCGCTGACCAGCCGATCGGTCGCCTCGACCAGCGCCAGATCGTCGTCCAGGGACGGCGCCGCCAGGGGTACGGCGGTCGGCACCGGACTCGCCTGGGCCACCGGTGCCAGAGATGATATCGGTGGCAGCATAACCAGCTGGGACAGCGCACCACTCAGGGAACAGCTCGTGCCGAGCAAAAGCAAAGTCAATAACCCGACGAGAATAGCCCATCGGAGGCCTTTAGGATGCGTATTCATCGGAACTCACCTCTTTCCTCATCCGCTCTCATACACCACACTATGAGGTTGCGTCAGACAGTTTGTGAAGATTGTACGGCTTCTTTGGAGGGGTAACAAGTTGAGGAATATCGTGAGCGCATTGTACTTTCGAGCAGAAACGAAGATCCCAGAGAGCGACAAAGGGGTAGGAAAAACTCTGCACTCTCTACTGTGAGATGGGTTTTTGCTGTTCCCGCACGGTCGTGGCGCGGAAAACTCCCGCAACTCCGGGTTACCATTTCCATTCGCCCCTTTATTGAATTGAAATACCCCTATAGAGGCTGCTAAGTTTGACAGCACCCCTTTCTATGCTATCGTTAGGTTGACGAGGAACGGTGAGTGGCTGGCTGATCGCTGGACTGCGCGCTGTCGAAGCGAGTGGACACGTCTTAAGGGGCGCATGACCAACATTCTGGGCTTTGCAGCCCATGACATCGGCCATCCCATAAGTGCCGGATGGTCACTGCCGAAGCCACCGGGCTATGGGCCGGGTTGTTGACGTCGCACACCGGCGATTTGCAATTCGCCTTCCAGGATTTCCAGGTGAGTCACCTCGAGATCGCTTTGCATTTGGCGCAGCGTCTCGTTGATGGAACGGGAGCTGGTGTCGAGCACGCGCTGTGGGAAGGGGAAGGGCCCCATTTGGGCGCGCTCGATCTGCACCACGATCTGGCCGTTTTGGACGAGCGCCGCGATGACGATCACAGAGTCGAAGCGCACCGGCCAGAAGGGGCTGAAGGAGCCGGTCATATACACACGGCCGGCGGTGAACCAGATCTGTGGATCGCGCAGGGGCATTTCACCGCTCTCCTGCAACGTGAGCGCGACCAGTGAGGTGATTTCCTCGTTGCTGACAAACAAGCGAAATTCGCCGCCGGTGGCGGCTTCTTGCAACCCGCGGGCGAAGTTCTGACGCAAGCGCTCGGCGGCTTCGACGGAGACCGGGATGCGCCCGCCAGGAGGCGTGGGGATGTCGCTACCACCGCCCAGGGAACATGCCATGCTGAGAGCAAGCCAGACGCAGAGGATGAAAGTGAGCCAGGTTGCCGTTCGACGTTTGACCACGTCACACTCCTTTGCGAGGGCACTCGATGAGCCGGATCGCATGTGCACGCTGATATGAACCAGTATAGCACCAGGTGAAACGTATGACAACCTCGGATCAACCGCCTGCGGGGTCGCCGGGTGAGGCAGCGTTGCCGCTGACCGCCTTAGTGGAGAGTCTCCTCTTTGCCGCCAGTGCGCCCGTCTCTCTCAAACAGCTCGCCGAAGCGCTCGAGTGCAGCCTTGCCGAGGTGGAAGCGGCGGTGCAGGCATTGCAGGAGGCGTGTCGCACGCGTGGGGTGCGGGTGCAGCGCCATGGCGAGCTGCTGCAGCTGGTTACGGCGCCGGGTGCTGCCCCCTACGTCGAGCGTTTGCTGGGTCTGTCCGGCGGCACCGGTCTTTCGCCCGCCGCGCTGGAGACATTGGCGATCGTCGCCTACAAGCAGCCGATCACCCGCCCGGAGATTGAGGCAATCCGCGGCGTCAACAGCGACAGTGTGTTGCGCACCCTGTTGAGCAAGGGGCTGATCCAGGAAGTGGGCCGCCTGGAGACGGTGGGGCGCCCTGTCCTATTCGGCACTACGTTTGAGTTTTTGCAATATTTCGGGCTGAGCAGGCTGGACGAACTACCCCCTTTGGAGGAATTGACGGACAGAGCGTCGCCAGCCGCCCCTCATGACAGCGCAAAGTTGCCATAGGGGATATTGTGTGGTATAGTGGCATCCTCTTTTGCCCCCATCGTCTAGAGGACCAGGACATCACCCTTTCAAGGTGGAGACAGGGGTTCGAATCCCCTTGGGGGCACTGCCGAACCAAAGAGCAGCGCCCCCGCACATCACGATGAGCAATCCTCCACAATCGAGAAAGTTTCCACTCCTGACTGACCAAGTCTAATCCCTCAGGTTCCTGTAGCTCTCCAAAGCGCAACATTTGAAGAGTGGTGTATCTAACGCACACGGATAACCTGGTGCTCGATCAGCCACGTAACCGACTCGTAGACCGCCTGCAAGGAACTATAACGTGGCGCATAGCCTAACAGCTGGCGCGCCTTCTCGATACTGCAGTTGGGGCTATGCGCAATATGATCCCACGTCTGTTCGGCGTCCTCGGATGCGACCGTCTTGCGCCACTCCTCCCATGGTAAAAAGCGCAGGTGGGCCTCCTGACCAAACCAGCCGGCCACCGCTTCGGCATAGCCGCGCAGCGTGAGCGCAGCCGGCGATACCACGTGGAAGCTCTCACCCACCGCAGCGCTCCAGTTGTGCAACGCCAGCATAAACGCCTGTGCCACATCATCGGCATGGACATGATGCACCGTCTCTAACCCCAGATTGGGCAAGGCCAGCTCCTCACCACGTGCCAGCTGGACAAACACACAGGGGTTGAAATTCCCGGCCGGGTTGAGCGGCACCCAGCCCGTGCCGACAATGTGGCCAGGGTGCAGCACCGTCGCGGGGAAGCCGTTCATGCGTGCCTCGCGCAGCAGATAGGCTTCGATGGCCGCCTTCTGGATGCCGTACTCGCCGAAGGGACGCCGCGGTTGATCCTCCGTGGTGGGCACCTGCACGCTGTGACCGTGCACCCAGATCGTGCCACACGACAGGAAGTGTTGCACATAGCCGCGCAAAGCATCAACCAGATGACGCGCACTCGCCTCGGTGAAGCAAATCATATCAATCACGGCATCCGGTTGCAGATCGCGCACATATTGCCCGAAAGTCCCTGCCTGTTCCGCAGCGGCGCGATCCACCATCAGCTGGCGCACCCATTTCCATGCACCATGCTCTCGATAGAGGCGCTTTTGACCACGGCTGAGCGCGATCACCTCGTGGCCGGCCTCGACCAGGCGCGGCACCAGATAGCCCCCCACATGTCCGGTTGCACCGATCACGACGACACGCATTGCGATTCACCTTTTCCGCTACTGGTTTCCACTACTTCCAATACTGGGCTGATTGCATCCACTGCCATAGTCGATGAGCGCCTGCCTCTGGGCGTGCAAATTCTCATGGGGCGTGTCCTTGGGAATTTCACAGCTCGCCGCGCTGAAAGTACGCGGGCCACCGACCTCCAGGCAGTGCCACACGGCAGCATACACCTGTTCTGGGGTGCCTTGCAACATCACCGCCACCGGGTCGAAGTTGCCGCACGTCACCGGATAGTCACCGAAGATCTGAGCCGCGCGTTCCAGGTCCACCATCCATTCGAGGTCAATGATGTCGGCGCCGCTCTGGGCCATGTACGGGAGGATGCGCGTCGTGTTGCCACAAATGTGCAACCGGGCCAGCGCGCCCATTTCGTGCACCGCGGCGAAAATGCGTTGTTCATACGGCAGCGCAAATGCACAATACATCTCCGGGGAGATTTGGGAGGCGATCGAGTCGCCCAACCCGATGATATCGGCGCCGGCCTCGATCTGCGCCCGTGCAAAGGCAATCTCAACCTCGACGCACAGCTCCAGCAGGTCACGCACCCAATCGGGCCGATCGTACAGGTCGAGCAGCAGGGCATTCACGCCGCGCAGGTCTGCTGCTTCCGCCAACGCACCCTCCACCCACCCCATAATGGGCACCTCGCCACCGACTCGTTCGCGCAGGTAGCGCGTCGCCGCAACCCGGTCGCTCATGCGGCGGCCGGTGTACGGGTCGGGAGGTTTCAGGCGCAACAGGTCAGAAGGCTCGGTCAGCAAGGGCTGCCGACACACCGGCAGGTCATCTTCAGGAAAGAAGATCTCAGCGCCGAAATCGGCTGCTTCGCGAAACGGATCCGAGATGGTCTGCACCAGATCCAAGTCAAACGCTGCCTGGACGGCCAGGTTTGCCTCGGCCAACACGCGATAATCCTGGTAATAACGGGAAAGGGGTTGCCCGATGAAGTGCGCGGCGAAGGTCATCATGATGTCGAAATTGGGCGGCCGGTCGACTGTCTCGCCGCGCAGCCGCCGCATGACGCGCTCGTAGGCGTTCACCCAAGCGCCTCCATCACCAGCGATGATGCACCAGATCGCGGATATGGCGCTCGTAGATCGCGCGCACGCGGGCCATCGTCTCCGGGCTCAGCGGCGGCAGGTCGGATGCCTGGGCATTCTGTACCGCCTGGGTGGGATTCTTGGCGCTGGGGATGGTGCAGCTCACCGCGTCGAACATCAAAATCCAGCGCAACGCGAACTGAGCCATTGTGGCGCCCGGCGGGACAAGTGGCCGCAATTCCTCCACTGCCCTCAGGCCGATCTCAAAGTCGACACCGGCAAAAGTTTCCCCGACGTCGAACCGGGCGCCGGTGCGGTTGTAATTGCGGTGGTCATCCGGCGGGAAGGTGGTCTGTGGGGTCATCTTACCCGTAAGCAGGCCACTCGCCAGCGGGACACGAGCCACAATGCCGACTTTACGCTGCTTCGCCAGCTCAAAGAACATTTCCGATGGGCGCTGGCGAAATATATTGAAAATGATTTGTACGCTTTGCAAGTTGGGGTATTCAGTGGCCTTGATTGCCTCCTCGACCTTCTCGACACTGACTCCATAGTACCGAATCTTACCCGCCTTCACCATATCATCCAGAATGCCGAACACTTCCGGCCGGTAGTACACCTCGGTGGGTGGGCAGTGCAGTTGGAGCAGATCGATGGTATCGACTCCCAGGTTCTTCAGGCTGCGATCGACGAAGGCGTTGAGATTCTCACGGTTGTACCCATCTGCCGTGTGTGGCCTCAATCGCCGGCCTGCCTTGGTGAGCACATACACCCGTTCCCTCTGTCCGCGCTCTTTGAGCACCCGCGCGATCAGCTGCTCACTACGTCCATCTCCATAGACATCTGCCGTGTCGATCAGATTGATCCCCTGATCCAGAGCAGCATGCAGCGCGGCGCGTGCGTCCTCGTCGCTCACATAACCCCAATCGCTGCCAATGGCCCAGGCACCAAAGCCGATCTCGGAGACTTTCCAACTGGTGCGGCCAAACTCGCGATAATTCACGGCAAACCTCCTCGTTTTCTATAATGGCCATAAAGGGTTCTGGTGTGCACACCCGGCGCAGGTAGCCTGGAACTGCACTGCCCTGCCGGTTCGCCACCGGGACACGCTTATGATATGCACACCCCCTTTTGCGCGCAAGCTGGCTTAGCACTTGCGGCGAGAGAAGTTGCCTTGTGCCTGATGCGCGGTTATACTCCAGCGCGCAATTATCCGTGCGTCGAAAGGAGCCCGCCCTGCGATGGCTTTCCCTCTTAGCTACTGTGCCGATGGCTACATCGTGTTGGAGCGCCTCAAGCGCCTCTACGTCGAACGCGATATGTCCATTGTGTTAGCCGCGATGGAGATCCCCAGCGCTGCCCGGCAGGAGATGGCACGCCGTCACCCTGCCGGCTTTTGTGATTACCCTGATCCGTATGAGCGTGCGCTGTATTGGGACGCGCGCCTGCGCGAGAAAATAGGCGTTCACGACGACTCCATCCCATGCGGCTACCTGAGCGAGATGGACCAGGGCCTCTACGGCGGACTGGTGGGCGGCACCGCGCGCTTCTTGTGCGACCCCGAAATGGGCTGGATCTCCTCGATGGTAGAACCCATTCTGCAGGATTGGGATGAGTTCGACCGCCTCAAGCCGTTCGACCCCAACGATATGACGAATGAGTGGCTGCGCCGCTATGTACATCAGATTGAGGTTTTCAAACAGGTCGCGGACGGCAAATGGGGCATCAGCCATTTCATCCTGATTGATGGGCTCAATTTCGGCTTTGAACTCCGCGGTGCCACCGAGACGTACATAGCGCTCAGCGAGCGTCCTGAGATGATCCGCCGCGTGATTGACTACGCTTTCGACCTTAACGTCAAGGTGCAAAACATCTTTTTCGAGCGCGTTCCCCTGGTCGAAGGAGGCACGTGCAGCAATTTCGCCCAGTGGCTGCCGGGACGGGTTGTCTCGGAAAGCGTTGATCCATTTCATATGACCTCGGTGGATTACTTTGAGACGTGGGGGCGCGAGCCGGTCGAGCGCATTCTGGCCACCTTTGACGGCGGTGTGATCCACATTCACGGCAACGGGCGTCATCTGCTGCCCGCCGTTGCGACGGTCAAGGGGTTGCGCGCCCTGCTCCTCGCCGATGACCGCGGCTATCCACTCGCCTTTGACATCCTACCTGAGGCGCGCAAGCAGGTGGGAGACGTGCCGCTCATCATCGCCGCTGTCACGTATCCGCGTTTCCTCGAGGCACTCAAGGCGCACCGACTTACCGGCGGTGTCTTTTACAACGTGACCGACGTGCCGGACGCCGACACGGCGAACCGCTGTATGGAGCTGGTGCGCGCGTACCAGGCATAACCCTTTGTCCGGGGGCTTCTTCTCAGCAAAATAGATCAAGCTCCCGTGGGCGCAATAGTGCGCGAGCGCTGGCCGTCTCACTGTGCTGATAGGGTAGGCCACGCACCAGCACCACCGGCAGACCCTCATCCGCCTGGCCGGAGACCAGGCTGGCTGCCGCAGCGATCTGGTCGGCGAAGCCCACTGTGGTAATCTGTAGCGGACGGCCGAACAGATCGGGCACGCCACGCAAATCCTGCACCGGCTCCAGGCCGGCGACGCCGATGGCGACCCCGACGGTGCCCTCACGCCAGGCGCGGCCATGGCTGTCGCTGATGATCACCGCCGGCGCGGCGCCGGTGAGCTCTTGGATGCGTGCGCGCAGCTGCCGGGCTGAGCGGTCGGGATCGGCCGGCAGGCGTAATACCATCTCGGCACCAGATTCCGCCACGTTCGAGGCATCCACGCCGGCGTTGGCGCACACGAATCCCAGCCGGTGGCGCACGATGATCACCCGCGGCGCAACACGCACCAATTCGGCAGTGTCCCACAGCATCACCTCGATCACGCGCGCATCCTTGCCGGTGCGCTCGGCGAGTTCGTGCGCGCGGGGCGAAGGCTGCACGGAGTGCAGCGCCACAAAACGACCTTCCGCACGCGATACCACCTTTTGCGTGACCACCAGGATGTCCTCATCGCGCAGCGCGATGCCACCCGCGGTGCGGGCCAGTGCCTCGACGATCAGACACGCTAGGTCGTCACCCGGCTGGACAATCGGGATGCCTAACAGGGGGATGAGAGAAAGCATAAGCGTCCGGCAGACAACAGGACAATAGAAGAAACGATCTCGTGCTTTTTATGTCAGGTATCAACAACCATTGAGAGACTTCTCGTGGCCAAGGCAGCGCGTCGTCTCGAACGCGCCGTACGGCTACCTTCTGCGGCACGCTCGTGCAGCGCCACCTTCTCGAACACGGCCACCAGCTGTTCGGGACGCACGGCCAGCGGTTCCGTTAGGCGCCGACGCGCCAGCGCAACATATTTCTCCATGATCTCATAACCCACGAAGTGTCGGTCCAGATGCTTGGCCACCTTGGTCGTCTGACCTGAGCCGAGAAACGGATCCAACACCAGGTCGCCGGGATAGGAATACATCTGGATGAGGCGATAGGGGATTTCCTCCGGGAAGGGGCATGGATGGTCCAGGTGATCCGGCGGCACCGGTGCAATGTGCCAGATATTGTTGGCAATGTCCATGGTGAACAGACGATTAATGGGATACGCCGCAGCTCTCTTCTCCGCCTCATTGCGGGACCGGTAAATAGGCGGGCCAGGCTTGCGAAAGACCAGGATATACTCGTTCATGATGTTGGGGTAGTAATAGCCGGGATAGGGCTTCTGGATGGTGACGCCGGCGCGCTTGATGCCGGCAGTGCACTTGTGCCAGATGATATCCTGATGAAACTCCCACCCCGAGGTGATCAGCCGCGCCACCACATCGAACGGCACGGGATAATACCTACCCTCCAGCAATACGGTGCCGATCACCACGGCGCAGTAGCCACCCGGCCGGGTGACGCGCAAAACCTCTTCGCCGAAAATGTGGGTCAGCCAATCCAGATAGTCGCTGTAGTCCTGATACCCGACGGCGTACTTGCGTGTGCGGAAGTAGGCGCGTTTGTCCGCGGCGTGGATGTCGTAATCTATCGCATTCCAGTAAGGCGGCGAGGTGACCGTCAGCGTGACCACGCCATCCGGCAGCTCGACCATGCGTTCGCACGAATGGGCGTAGATCTGGTCAACAAATCCGCTGTCAACGATCTCTTCCATTGAATTTGAATTGCCGCAACCCTTGCGCCGGCTCAAGGCTCATCCAGCCCGATGTTCCACCGGCGCAGCTCTTCCTGGAAGTGGTAGGCGGTCATATCCAGATGCACCGGTGTGACGGAGATGTAACCATTGGACACCGCCCAGATGTCGGTGCCGTGGTCGGGCACACCCCCTGGCGGCTCGCCGCCGATCCAGTAATAGGGGCGGCCGCGCGGATCGAGACGTGACACCAGCTCATCGCGATACACCCGTCGCCCCAGGCGGGTGATGGCCACCCCTTTGACTTCTTCCCACGGGATGGCCGGGAAGTTGACGTTGAGGAACATATCGCTGGGCAGCCCGCGCTGCGCCACCATCTGTACCAGCCGGGCAGCGAAGCGCGCCGGACCTTCGAAGTCGTTCTGTCCGGCAGCGGCAGACAGGGCGATGCCCGGAATGCCATTCACCACCCCTTCCACCGCCGCCGCCACCGTGCCCGAATAGAAAATGTCATATCCGAGATTGCAACCCAAATTGATGCCCGAGACGACCAGCTCGGGTTTGCGCGAGCTCACCCCCAGCCAAGCCAGCGCCACGCAGTCCGATGGTGCGCCACTGCAGGCATACCCCTGCGAGCCATCCGCCAGTGCCACCGGGTCGGCGCGCAGCGGCTTGTGCATCGTCTTGGGGTGCCCGGACGCAGACCAGTTATGATCCGGCGCGAAGACCAGCGTTTCGGCGATCGCATCAATCGCACGTTTGAGGGGCATCAGGGCAGGTGAATCTATACCATCGTCGTTGGTGATCAGCACGTACACGGCCAAAGCTCCAATGTTGATCAAAGCTCCATCCTGCGCCGCGCGGGCAACCAAGCCTCACGTTTCTCCTTCTCCTTTGCCTTTTCCTCCAGCACTTTCGGGTCGTGGATTACGGAGAAGGTGCTCGGCGCGCTTTCTGTCTTGTTGCCCGCTGCATCATAGGCGATGAACTTGAGCGTATGCGTCTCGGTGTAACCCATTCCGGGCGTAATCACCGTGGTATTCTGGACGATGGTCAGGCCACCGGAGAAGACCTGCATATACGCGATCGGCGCCTCGGGCATAAGCGGATCAATAATCGGGGTGACCTCCGTCACTGTCACCACTTGTTCCCCGATGATCGCGCCATCGGGAGCGGTGATCGGAACGGTCGTGGTGACCACCTGCGGCCATTGCGGTACCTTGACGTCGGACATCACGATGGTCCAGCGCATATTATAAGGTGCCACGGTCGACTCGCCAATCTTCTGGCCATCCAGGTAGTACTCCACGCGGTCCATCGAGAAGTTGTCCACCGCGTCCACCTGGATGTTGACGTACTCGTCCGCTTCCATCTTGTAGAGCTTGCCGTCCGGCGGGTTAAGCAGAGTTACCTCGGGCGGTGTATTATCAACCGTCACCTGGACGGTGGCACGCTCGAAGCTCTGGTCGTGACGCACGGCGGTGAGCTGCAAGGTGTAAAGGCCCTCCGCCAATCCGCCGGTATCCCAGAACTCCAGCGGGCCATTTTGCACCGGACTGCCGTGGTCGCCGCCCAGTTGGATCCATTCGGTGGGGTTGAGGCCCTGACCATACTCGATGCGATAGAAGGCGAAGTTGTCGAGGTTGGCGTTACCCTGGATGACCACGCCACCGCTGACATATTGATAAGGCGCCGGGCTGATGATCGCCACCGGGCCGCTCGCTACCGCCGTGCCATATGCTTCGTCGTATTCGGTGGGCGGTTGTGGAATGTTGTTCTCGCGCACCCAATCCGCCGCTTCAGGAGGATACACCTCATAGACCCGCTCCTCCACCAGCTCGGGCGGGGTAAAGACGGTGGCCAGCTTGCCCGTCTCGCGGTTGACGCGGAAGACTTGGTGCACCGTGTCGTACGTCGTGGGTTCTGAGCCTTCCAAGAACATCTCGGTGACGGTGCGTGGGCTGTAAGGTGTCGGCAGCAGACCAGAGACGGCGTCCACCTTGACGTTCACCAGTCCGGGCGGCCGCAGGTACCACTCCGCGGGTTGGTCGCGCAACGCGTAAGCCATCACATCGCGCCAGATAGGTGCAGCACCGGTGAGACCGGTGACATTCTTCATCGGCTCGTTGTTGTTGTTACCCACCCACACCGCCACGACGATCTGGGGGGTGAAGCCGATCGTCCAGTTATCACGGAAGTCGTTGGTGGTGCCCGTCTTGGCCGCCACACGCCGATCCTTGAAATAGAGCGGGCTGTTGCGCCCGAACGCTGGCGCACGCGCATCGTTGTCGGAGAGGATGTCGGCCATCAGATAAGCAACTGCCGGCTCCAACACCTGTTGTGTCTGCGGCTGGGTGTACTGCCAGAGGATGTTGCCCGCAGAGTCCTCCACACGCAGGATGGACACCGGCTCGAGCGTGCGGTGACCGGCACGCTGGCGCTCCGGCGGCACCGGCTGGCCGGCCATCACGCCCATGTTGGCGATGACGCCGTAGGCATATGCCATATCGAGGGGTTTTACCTCGCCACCGCCCAACGTCAGCGCCAGGCCGTAGAAGTCGCCGTTCAAGGTGGTGATGCCCATGCGGTGCGCCGTGTTGATCACGTTGCGCACGCCTGCTTGCTGTAGCACCCACACCGCCGGGATGTTGTAGCTGCATGCCAAAGCCTGGCGCAGGCGTACCGGGCCGTGATACTTGCGGTCATAATTCTCCGGCACGTAGGGCGGATTGGGCGGGTCGGGGAAAGAACGACGTACGTCCATCACCATCGTGGCCGGCGTGACTACCCGTTGCGCAAAGGCGGTGATATAGTTGAACGGCTTGAAAGACGAACCGGGCTGACGTCCCGGATCGGCTACGCAGACGTTGACATTGCCGTCAATCTCTTTGTTCCAGTAATCCACGCTGCCCACCATGGCCAGGATCTCGCCCGTCTTGGGCCGCACGGCCACCACACAGGCGTTCGAGGCATTGTGGCCGCCCTCGGTGAGCTTCTTAATGTGCTCGCGCGCGATGCGCTCCGCCTCATTGTTCAGGTCAAGATCCAACGTGGTGTACACGCGCAGTCCGCCCCGGTACACCAGGTCGGTGCCGAACATCTGCTCCATTTGCTTGCGCACATAGATCGAGAAGTGGGGCGCCCGTATGTCAAAGCGTTCCTGCACCGGCTTGACCACCAGCTGCTGAGCAAACGCCGCATTGGCCTCCTCCTGGGAAATGTAGCCGACACGCACCATCGCCTCCAGAGCCAATCCCTGGCGTTTCTTCGCCTCCTCCGGATTGTCGATGGGATTGAGTACTGGGAACTGAGGGATCGGCGCAAGCATTGCACATTCAGCCAGGCTCAACTCACTCGCCGGCTTTTGGAAATAGACCATCGCAGCGGCCTGGATGCCATAGGCCAGATTGCCATAGTGGTTGGTGTTCAGATACCATTCCAGGATTTGTCTCTTCTCGTAGCGACGGGTGATCTCCGCTGCCAGGATCACCTCTTTGATCTTGCGCGCATACGAACGGCGCACGCGCTCTTCAGGATCAATGATGATGTTCTTGATGAGCTGTTGGGTGATCGAGCTGCCGCCCTGGATAGCGCCACCGCGTAGGTTTTGCACCAATGCGCGTAACATACCCACCAAGTCAAAACCGGGATTCTCCCAGAAGTTCTTGTCCTCCAGCGCTACGGTGGCGTTGATACAATGCGGGGAGATCTGATCCAGCGTAACGTACTGGCGGTCGCCCAGACGGGGGTCGAAGATTTCATAGAGCAGATGTTGACCGGTACGGTCGTAAATCTTGGTGGTCTCAAAATTTTGCTGCTGTGTTTCAATCGCGCGGGGATCCGGCAGGTCCTTGGCATAATGGGCATAGACGCCGAAGGCGGTGCCAGCCACGGCCAGCGTCACTCCACCGCCCAGCATCAGGATGACCGCGGTAACGAGAATAACCAGGCGCAACAGCCAGCTCCACAGCGTCGGACGATGACGATTACGTCGCGCCCGTGCCCGTTTGGCGACGATCACGCGTTGAATCATGTCCATAGTCGGTCGTCACACACCTCCAAAAGCAATGCACCGGCCTGTCGCAGACCGGTGCCCACCCTCACCCGTATGGGCCCTGCAGGGATCGAACCTGCGACCAACCGGTTATGAGCCGGCCGCTCTACCGCTGAGCTAAGGGCCCAGTCCCAGAGCGGGCAGCGGGAATCGAACCCGCATGACTAGCTTGGAAGGCTAGCGCTTTACCATTAAGCTATGCCCGCACGCCCGCCGTTTCTCGTGCACCTGTCGCGGGCACGGCCAATACGGCCAGCTCACCGGCGATGGAACGCAGTTCGCACGCTGATAGCGCGCCTGCAAGACCGAATGCCAGCTCAAAAGCTGCCCATCCCCCATGTTCCGTTCATATTATACCATCGAGAGCATCAGAACGCAAACACAGGCACGCCCTGAGGGTGTGTTCCATTCATTTGGGGCGAAACAGGGTCAAACCGAGCCACGCGTGAGTAAGCGGCGCATATTCCCTCTGTGGTGAGAAAACTTTCTCCAGACCACCATTCCAGTTGCCTCCACAAATACACCCGCGTTTGACAATTAGCAAAATTCCTCATATAATAACTCTATAAACCTACTAGAGATATCCCCCAACTCAACGAAACATTTTAGAAAGGAGGGACAGCGATTGCGGTTATGGAAGTCGCATTTCTGATCGGGCGCATCATCGTGGGCGTCTACTATCTCTTCAACGCGATCAACCACTTCACCCAACTACAGAGCCTGAGCGGCTATGCGCGGTCGAAAGGAGTGCCGGCACCCAATCTGGCCGTTGTCGTATCAGGCATCTTGCTGCTCATCGCCGGTTTGAGCATCCTGACGGGCTTCCAGCCGACCATCGGTGTCGCGGCCCTGGTGCTCTTCTTCCTGCCCGTCACCTTCACCATGCACGCCTTCTGGACCGTTCAGGACCCGATGGCCCGGTTGAACGAGATGATCAACTTCACCAAGAACCTGACGCTGATGGGCTCGGCCTTGATGTTCCTGGCCATCCCCCAGCCGTGGCCCTTCAGCCTGGGCGGATGAAATGCTCACACTCCGAGAATCCTCCCCTCAGGGATCACTCCTATATAAGACCAGCAGCGCGACGTGCGATACCCTGTCGCGCTGCTGGCTCAGAAAATCGTGACCCGTGCTCTAGACTATCGAACTGACTGTCTAGGATTGTCCTTCACCACTCGCCCGTCCTCAGATACTCATCGATCGCCTTAGCTGCGATGCGCGCCTGCCCCATGGCGAGGATGACCGTGGCGCCGCCGGTCGCCACATCGCCGCCGGCGAAGACCCCCTTGACCGAGGTCTTCATCGTCTTCTCATCCACGACCACGACGCCACCTTTGCCGATCTTGAGCTGCGGCGTGGTGGTAGGGATGAGCGGGTTAGGACTTTGACCGATTGCGATAATGGCGAGATCACACGGAATGCGGAAATTGCTGTTGGGGATAGGGATCGGCCGACGTCGTCCTGATTCGTCCGGCTCGCCGAGCTCATTTCTCAGGCATTCCAGCTCCTTGACCCGCCCATTGTCATCACCGTGAAAAGCCACCGGAGTGGTCAAGAACATGAACTGTACGCCCTCTTCTTCGGCATGGTGGATCTCTTCCAGACGCGCGGGCATTTCCTCACGCGAGCGCCGGTAGACAATGATCGACTCCTCGGCGCCCATGCGCAGCGCGGTGCGTGCCGCATCCATCGCCACATTTCCGCCGCCGATGGTGACGACGCGTCGCCCTCGTGCCACCGGTGTATCATACTCGGGGAAGAGATAAGCCTTCATCAGGTTGACGCGCGTCAGGTACTCGTTCGCGGAATAGACTCCGTTGAGGTTCTCGCCTGGGATGTTGAGAAACCAGGGCAGGCCGGCGCCGGTGCCCAGGAAGACAGCATCAAACTCTTGCAGGAGCTCCTCCAGCGTAGCAGTGCGACCGACCACGAAGTCGGTGACAATCTTGACACCCAGCCGACGCACATAGTCCACTTCGCGTCGCACAATCTCCTTGGGCAGGCGAAACTCCGGGATGCCGTAGATCAACACGCCACCCGGCTCGTGCAATGCCTCGAAGATGGTGACCTCGTGGCCCATTTTGGCCAGATCTGCGGCAACGGTGATGCCGGCCGGCCCGGAGCCCACCACCGCCACCTTCTTGCCGGTCGGCGGCGGCAGCGGTGGCACCGGCAAGGTGCCCTGAGCAGCTTCCCAATCGGCGACAAAGCGTTCCAACCGTCCGATGGCTACCGGCTCATACTTCTTGCACAGGGTACACACCGCTTCGCACTGCGTCTCCTGAGGACATACACGACCGGTGATCGCCGGCAACGCGTTCGCGCGGTGGATCAGATTGATCGCCCCCTGGAAATCACCTTCGGCAATCAGCTGTAAAAAGCCGGGGATGTCAATGCCCACCGGACACCCCTCGACGCAACGTGGGTTTTTACACTGTAAGCAGCGCCGCGCTTCGGCCATTGCTTGTTCGGGCGTATACCCATAAGGCACTTCGTTGAAGTTATGAATCCGTTCTGCCGGCGGTTGTTCCGGCATGGGTGTCTTTTTGGGTATAATCTCTTTCTTGGGCATAGCTCGTGGTGCTACCTTCCTGTTGCGATGGGTGCGACTGATTCTGCTCGTTCGACCGCTTCGTCCAGGCGACACTTGTGCCGCCATTGCTCAAGCGCCAGCTGTTCCTGTTCGCGATAGAATTGGACGCGTGCCAAAAGGTTGTCCCAATTCACTTGGTGACCGTCGAACTCCGGTCCATCCACGCACACGAAACGTTGTCCACTGGTCAGCTCCACCCGACAGCCACCGCACATCCCGGTGCCATCTACCATGATGGTGTTCAAGCTCACAATGGTGGGCACGTTGAAAGGTTTGGTTGTAAGGGAAACGAATTTCATCATGATGGTGGGACCAATGGCCCAGATGCGCGCGATCTCATTGCCACGCGTCTCCAATAGTTCCTTGAGCGGCTCGGTCACCAATGCTTTGCGGCCGTAGGAACCGTCATCGGTGCAGACGATCAGCTCATCGGATACGGCACGCATCCGATCCTCCCAGAACAGGTATGCTCGTGTGCGCGCGCCGATGATTGAGATCACCGTGTTGCCTGCCTCTTTAAGGGCACGCGCAATAGGATAGATGGGCGCAATACCCACACCACCTCCTACACATACTACCGTGCCATAGCGCTCAATCTCAGTCGGACGCCCCAGCGGCCCTACCACGGTGGCGAAACAATCTCCCACCTCCAGAGTGCCCATTTCCTCGGTGGATTTGCCCACCTGCTGAAAGATAAGAGTGATCGTGCCGGCGGTGCGGTCAAAGTCGGCGATGGTCAACGGGATGCGCTCACTGTGCTCGCCGATGCGCACAATGACAAACTGGCCCGCTTGTGCCTTGCGCGCAATATGGGGTGCTTCCACCACCATCAGCTTGGTCACGTCACTGAGCACTTGTTTCTCCAGAATGCGGTTCATAGACGTCTCCTCATCACAGTTAGCTGCGGCCTGGCTGGCCGTGCACTACAATAGGTGACAAATATCACAAACTCATGATATAGAATCAACATTCCCCGTTACGCCACCGACATGGCTGCAGCCCCGCCTGAAATAACAGCCCGCATGCCTCGAACATAGTGACGCGGGTGCCCAGCAGGGGGATGCCCAATTCCTGCGCCAACTTAATTGTTTCTGGCAGCGGCTGCTTGTCGCGCACGATCAAGACTGCTGCCACGTCGGCCACATCCGCCGTGCGTAACATCTGCGGATTGATGAGTCCTGTAATGAGCAAACCCCGAGTCACATCATAGCATAGCACGTCACTCATCAGGTCTGAGGCGAAAGCGTGAATTACTTCACAATCCATGTCGATACCGGGCGTGTATACACACGCTTGTGTGATCGCAATGATCTCTTTGAGGCGCATTCTCTTTCCTTCTTTCGACTGGAATGGTGTGTTGATCGCCCACCATCCCTTTCTCAGTTTTCCGAGACCGGCGTGAGCTTGACGGCACACACTTTGTATTCCGGGATCTTGGCCACCGGATCCAATGCTGCGATGGTCAAAAAGTTCGCCGCCGACTCAGGAAAATGGAATGTGGCGAAGATCAATCCGGGCGCAATGCGCTCCGTCACCAGCGCACGTGAGATGATCTCGCCACGCCGCGAAGCCAGCTTGACCAGTTGCCGGTTTTGGATACCCGCCTTGCGCGCATCATGAGGATTGATCTCCACCAGCGCTTCGGGGTACATCGCCTTCAGATTGCGGGCACGCCGCGTCATCGCGCCGCCGTGCCAATGGTACAGAACGCGCCCTGTGGTCAAGATCAGCGGGTATTCCTCATCCGGCAGTTCGGCAGGCGGCATATGGTCCACCGCCACAAATTTGCCCAATCCACGTGTGAACTTGCTGGTATGGAGGATAGGTGTCCCTGGGTGCTGTTCGTCCGGCACGGGCCAATGCAACTGTGCGCCTTCCTCCAGGCGCTGGTACGTCACCCCGGCATAAATGGGTGTCAGCGCATTGATTTCGCGCATCACATCACTGACACCGACATAATCCCAGCCGGCATAGGGTGCATCGGCGCGCGGAGATGCCGCACCCAGTGCCAGCATGCGCTTGGCCAGCTGAGTGATAATCCACGCGTCGGGACGCGCCTCACCCGGTGGCTCGATCGCCTGACGTACCCGCTGGATGCGCCGTTCGGTGTTGGTGAAGGTGCCCTCTTTCTCGGCAAAGCTGGCTGCCGGCAGGACGACATCGGCCAGCTCCGCGGCTCCCGTCATGAAAAGCTCCTGAACCACCAGGAAATGGGTGTGTTCCAGCGCATGGCGCACATGGTTGAGATCCGGTTCACTGGTCATCGGATCTTCGCCGATGATGTACAGGCAGCGGATGTCGCCGCGCCCCGCAGCGTCCACCATCTCGGTGACCGTCAGTCCGATTTGATCCGACAGTGGCACCCCCCATGCCTGCTCGAATTTCTGGCGCACCGCCGGGTCGGTCACCGATTGGTAACCGGGATAGACGTTGGGCAGGCCTCCCATGTCACATGCACCCTGCACATTGCTCTGGCCGCGCAGTGGGTTAACGCCGCTGCCCGGCTTGCCGATGTTGCCTAACAGCATCTGCAGGTTGGCACAGCTCATCACGTTCAGGACGCCCACCGTATGTTGGGTGATGCCCATCGCATACAGCATAGCGCCGGGCCGATTTTCCGCCAGCATGCGCGCTGCGGCCTCCAACTGGGCGACCGGCACACCGGTAATTTCGCTGACCACCTGGGGTGTATACTTTTCAACCGTCGCCTTGAACTCCTCAAAACCCTCAGTACGCGTCGCAATGAATTCCTGATCGTGCCAACCCTCGCGGATGATGATGTGCATCAACCCGTTGAGCAACGCGACGTCGGTGCCCGGCCTGTGACGGATGTACAGGTCGGCATAGTCGGCGATGTCAATACGGCGCGGATCCGCCACGATCAACTTTGCACCCAAATAACGCTTAGCACGGCGCACTTTGATCCCGATCACGGGATGCTGCTCTGTGGTATTGCTGCCGATGATAAAAATACATTTGCTCTGCGTGGTGATATCCGCGATGGTGTTAGTCATCGCACCACTGCCAAAGCTGATCGCCAGACCGGCAACACTGGCACTATGGCACAATCGCGCGCAATGGTCAATCGTGTTGGTGCCCATGATCTGGCGCGCGAACTTGTTGAACAGATAATTCTCCTCATTGGTGCACTTGGCCGAGGCCAACATGCCGAAAGCACCTGGGCCGTGAAGGCGCTTCTCCTCGGCAAATTTGCGCGCCACCACATCCAACGCGGTATCCCAATCCGTCTGAATGAAAGTGTCGGGTGTGAGCGTAGGCGTTCCAGAGCCGTCTCCGCCATTGCCACCGGAGCCCGGCACGGCGAACACGCGCCATTCGCCGCTCTGGATCTTCTCCGCCACACCCTCCAGCCAGCGGGCGCGCACCAGCGGCACCGTGAGCCGATCCGGATGATGGACGTAATCGTACCCGTAACGTCCCTTAACACACAGTGCCATCCCATTTACCGGTGCATCGGGGGCACTGGTCACGCGCACGATGCGTCCATCGCGCACGTTCAAGTCAAGATTACACCCCACACCGCAATAAGAACAGACGGTACGGACTTTTTGCACTTGATTGGGCCGCCCTTTGCCGATGCTCATCTTGTCATATAGCGCGCCCACTGGACAGTAGGCGACGCACTGACCACAGCTCTCACAGCGCGCGTCCAGCAGAAACTGATCCGCACCGGCTACCAGCTTGGTCCGGAAACCACGATAGGCGAAATTCCAGACATCGCGATTCTGTATCTCAGCACAGGCGCGAATACAACGGCTACAGAGAATGCACTTGTTGCGGTCAATGAAAACAAAGGGGTTGGGATCCGGATCAATCTCCCAGTTGTGGCGCGCCCCCGTGTGTTCCGGCCACTTCACGCCATAGTCGTAGACCAAATCTTGCAGCTCGCAATCACCGTTCACTTCACAGGTCATGCAATCATTGGGGTGATCGCTGAGCAACATTTCCAACACAAAGCGGCGTGTGGCACGCACCACCTCGCTGTCGGTATGGATGACCATGCCCTCCACCACTGGCGTGGTGCAGGCCGTCTGCAGATTACGGGCTCCTTCGACCTCCACAACACACATCCGGCATGCCCCCACGTTGCTCAGATCGGGATGATAACACAGCGTGGGGATGTGGATCCTCGCCTTACGTGCGGCTTCCAGGATGGTGGTACCTTCGGGAACGGTAACCGTTTGACCGTTAATGCTCAGCTTCACTGCCATAGTTATACCTCTCAGCGCACCACAATAGCGTTGAATTTACACACCTCGCGACACAGACCACAGCGCTCGCATAACTCCAGATCAATCACGTGAGGTTGCCGCTTCTCACCTCTAATCGCATTGGACGGGCAGTTACGTGCACACACCATACATCCCGTACAGAGATCTGCGATGATCTCGTAAGTGATGAGCGCGCGACATTTGCCCGCCGGACAACGTCGCTCCTCGATATGCGCGCGGAATTCATCCTCGAAATGACGCAGCGCCGACATCACCGGTGCAGGTGCCAGCTGGCCCAGTGCGCATAGCGAACCCTTTTGCATGCCATTTGCCAGGTAACGCAAGTAGTCCAAATCTTCGGGCGCACCCATACCAGCCGTGATGCATTCCAGCGTTTCCAGCATGCGCATACTACCAATGCGGCAAGGTGGGCATTTGCCGCAGCTCTCATCGCAGGCAAATTTCATAAAATACTTCGCGAACTCGACCATACAAGTGGTCTCATCGGCGACAATCATACCGCCCGAGCCCATTACGGCACCTGCTGCACACAGCGAATCGAAATCCACCGGAGTGTCAAGATAAGCCTCAGGCAAACAACCTCCCAACGGCCCACCTGTCTGTACGGCTTTAAATCTACGCCCATTTGGGATACCGCCCCCAACTTCATAAATAATCTCTCGCAGCGTGATCCCCATCGGCACCTCGATCAATCCCGTACGGTTGACCATGCCGGTGAGCGCGAAGATGGCGGTGCCAGGGCTGCCCGGTGTTCCCAGGCTCTTGAACCAATCAGCGCCCAGGCGCATAATACGCGGCGTATAGGCGTAGCTTTTCACATTGTTGACATTGCTGGGTTGCCCCCACAAGCCGGACACTGCCGGATAGGGTGGGCGTGGCCAAGGTTGCCCGCGTTCGCCTTGGATGGAGGCCATCAGGGCTGTCTCTTCGCCGCACACAAACGCGCCGGCACCCTCCTTAATATACAAGTCGAAGCTAAAGTCGCTGCCCAAAATATGCTCACCCAAGAGACCTAGCTGGCGCGCCTGCTCGAGGGCAATTTGCAGGCGACGGATGGCCAGCGGATACTCGGCGCGACAGTAGATGTAGCCGTAGCGAGCGCCGATGGCATACGCCGCGATGATCATCCCCTCGATGACCGAATGCGGATCGCCCTCCAGGATCGAGCGATCCATAAAAGCGCCCGGGTCGCCCTCATCCGCATTGCAGATCACATACTTGGGCCAGCGTTGTGTTTGGCGTGCCAGCTTCCACTTTACACCGGTGGGGAAACCGCCGCCCCCACGTCCCCGCAATCCGGAGCGGATCATTTCCTCGATCACCTGCTCAGGGGTCATTGTCGTGAGCACCTTCTCGAGTGCCACATAGCCGTCCATAGCCAGGTAGTCGTCAATGGATTCAGGGTCGATCAGACCGCAGTTGCTGAGCACGATGCGCAGCTGTTTGGCCTGAAAGTCAATCCTGGCATCGGACTGAGGGGTATAGAATCCCAACGAGCGCAGCCGGGCGCCGTTGTGCTGAGCTATCGTGGGTCTCACCTCGCCCACCAATATTGTCCCCTTGGCCAGCGGCGCACCCTCGTAATAAGCAGCAAATATCTCCGCCACGCGCTCAGCCGTCACCTGGCCATAGTTCATCTGGGGCTTGCCACGCGCTCGGAGCTCGACCTGCGGCTCATAAGAACACATCCCCACACAGCCTACGCGATTGATGGTGGCCTGCAAGTTGCGGTGCGCGATCTCTTCCTGAATAGCTGCTAAAGTCTCGGCAGCCCCTGCTGCCAAGCCGCAGGTGCCCATTCCCACTGTCACATACAAATCAGCGCCGCTCTTGCGCTCCCATTGTTCAACCGCCTGCGCACGTCGAGCGGCTAATGCAGCAATGCCATTGGGAGTCATCGTGAAGCCTCCTGACCCCGCTCGATATGCTTTTTCACCGTTTTGAGCAACGTCTCCTGACGCATGCGCCCGATGACCTTACCATCCAACACGGCGACCGGCGCCAACGCACACGACCCCATGCAATAGACAATCTCCACTGTTAAGTTGCCGTCCTCCGTAGTCTGGCCAGGGCGCACACCGAATTCTTCTTCAACCGCGGTGAGCAATACCGGTGTGCCCTTGACGTGACAAGCTGTGCCATCGCACAAGCGAAGCACATGTCGGCCACGCCGCTCCAGGTAGAACTGAGCGTAAAACGTTGCCACCCCATAGACCTTGCTCAGCGCGATGCCCAGCCGATCGGCGATCAGCTGCAACACTTCAGGGGGCAGATAGTTGTAGATGTCTTGGGCCTTTTGTAGGATGGGGATCAGGGCGCCGGGCTGAGCAGCGTATTTCTCGAAAACCGGTTCCATTAAGGAGAGGTCCACCGTGGGTGTGTCGCCATCGCCATTGGGTGCTGTCATCGCGCATCCTCCTCTAGCCATGCCCGAATACGTTGTAGCGCTTCGTCTGCCAAAGCAGTTGTCCTCTCGGACAGAGAACGTCCAAAACCGAACTCATATCCGCGCACCGAACAGAGCACTGCCTGTGGCACCCGGCCGTATAAGCTCAGGGCAAGCTGCAGACAGCTTTGTGGTGTCAGGTGATGGGTGAAAGGAGAGAGCTGACGCTCCGGCTGCAGAGCCATAAAATGAATCTCCTCCACGTAACTGCCGGTATGGGCGTCCACAAAGCAGACGCGCTTGAAACATGAGATCGGTTCGACAATCTCGGGAATCAGCTGGGGCATGCGCACCAACACAGGCGACGGCTCCATACGACACAGATCGTCATCCAAGCTTTCGGAGAC
>Ga0308395_1000367_pt1 | contig 36367 bp, 37 predicted proteins | sample Hotspr20SampleP4_FD_202097 | JGI IMG/M metagenome (GOLD analysis project Ga0308395, IMG submission 202097) | Hot spring phototrophic mat microbial communities from Mushroom Spring, Yellowstone National Park, Wyoming, United States - 20050930_P4 ... | reverse complement strand
ACCCTTCGGGTGACCTTCTCCACATCCTCTTCCAGTTCCCGTTCCCTCTTGTACGCTGCCAGGAAGTGAATCGTATAATCCACCCCGATTCCCACTGCCAGGGACGCCACCATCGCAGTGACCATATCAAGGCGAATCCCGAAGAATCCCATGAGGCCGAAGTTGATCAGGATGGCAAAGGCCAAGGGGATGATCCCGAATAGACCTGCCACCCAGGATCGATAGGTGAAGGCAATGATGCCGAACACGATACCGAGGCTAGACCCCAGACTCGTGAGCTGAGACCCTGTAACCAGGTGGGTCAGGGCATTTTCCAGATCCGAGTAACCGGCAATGGTAACCTTATACCCCTGAGGGAAGTGGTTCTTCCCATAGGTACGGGCAGCATCGGAAATCCGATCCACCGGTTCCATGTTGGTGGATCGGAGCTGAACGATCATCCGGGCCTCCTTCGGTTCCAGGGCATTGTCGGAAAAATCGGAAAGGTTACCGCTATAGAGGAGAAGGTACTGGGACACCAACTCCTTCAACTGTTCTTTGGACTCTAAACCGTACTTGGACGGTTCATAGGGAATCTCGTAGAAGTCTCCTTGCTGAGAGTCGGAATGCATCACCAGGTTCATCCGTTTGATGAAATCGGTGAAAGACACTACCTTCCCTACCTCGGGGAACTCCCGGTATAGGTATTGGGCCATCTCGTCCATCCCTTTCAGAACCTCCGGATTCGTCAGGTCACCGGGAGAATTCCCCTGGACGATGATACTGAAGATCTTCGTTCCCCCAAAGGATCCCCGGATAAAGTCGTCGGCCTTGCGAATCTCCGAATCCTTCTGGAAGTTCTCGATCATGGAATTGTCCACCTTTACCTGGGAAAGACCGATGAGCGAACCGATCACCACCAGAATGATCCCGAAGAGGATCCTCCCTCGATGGTGTGCCAGATTCTTGTGCAACCGTACTAAAAGCGCCTCCCTCTGCGTTCGCTCCTCTATCTTTGCGTGGGGCAGTTCTACTCTTCCCTTTCGTTTAAGAAAGAGAATAGCGGGGATGAAAGCGATGGAGATGATAAACGAAGCGGTTACTCCGAAGGCCGAGAAGAAGGCAAAGTGCCTCAGGGGGATAATGGGGGTCCAGGCAAGAGACAGGAATCCGATCAACGTGGTAAGGGCTGCCAGAAACAAGGGAACTCCAATCTGTTTCAAAAGGCCTCCGAACAACGTTCCTGGAATGATCGTCTCGTCATAGTGACTCACTACATGGATCCCGTAAGCGCTTCCCACGGCTATCATGAGAATAGGCAAGCAGGTAGAGAGAAGGGAAAAGTATACGTCCAGCGCGGCCATCAGACCTACCGTCCAGATGGTGCTGATGAGAACGGCAATGAGGGGAAGCAGCACGCCCTCCAGGGAGTGGAAAGAGAAGAAGAGCACCAATAGGACCACCAGGATCACGAAGGGTACCAACCGCATGAGGTCGCTCTTCATGTACTCCTCGATCAACACCACCACTACGGGATCCCCGGCAATGTAACTTCTAACCATCCCTTTCGATCGTTCCCCTACCAACTTGTAGATACTTCGGTAGACCGATTCCTGTTGTTCGGCAGTGGCTTCCTTATGCAAGGTTACTAGGATCTGGGTGGAACGCAGATCCTCTGAAATGAGTTGCCGCCTATACAGGTCCTTCCAGGAATCCAGCTTTTCCTTCAGGATGCCAATTTCCTCTTCGGTTCCGTTGAACTCTTCAAGTAACGGGGCAACCTTCATCCCTTCCTCAGTGCCTTCAATAAAGTCGACATTGGTGAGGGATGTTACTTTTTCTACTCCATCGATCTGTTCGATCTCATCGGTCAATTCCTGTATCAAGCGAAGGACGGGTTCCGATAGAACGGTACCCTCCGTTGCCTCCAAGGCCACATCCAGGATCTTTTGGCTTCCATACACTTCTTTCATTGCATCGTAGGCGATCTTGGAAGGGTCCGTGGGAGGAATGAAGATGTCTACATTGTTGTTTATCACAATCTTGGGAATTTGCATTCCAAAGAATAGGGTGATTCCCAGAATCAGGGCGATGATACCTAACGATAGGACTAATTTGCGGTTCATACCAACTCCTTATACGTGACTATTCCCCTGGGGCTGCTGTATCTCCAGGGGCGATCATTAAAACTCTTTATTGAGGGTAAGGCGCTATAGTTTTCGGTTTTTTATTCTCGATTCCCTCTTTCAGCCGGGGTCTTATTACCTCACTCAGTGCCCCAGATCGAAGGGTGCAACAGTCAAGTCCCTGTTGAGGCTACTAACTCCCCAACTGCATACAAAAGGGTCGAAAGTTCATGAGGATCGAACGTTCATGGGGGTCGAAAATTCATGGGTCAAACACCGATGACCCCCATGAGGCATGAAAAGATAGGGTTACTTATGGGTGGATTGTTCGGTCGGGATGTTATACCCCATCTGCCGAAAATCCTCTGCGGTAAAGGGTTTGAGGCTGGAACAGCCTGCCAGCAGCGTAACCAGTACGAGAGCCAGCAAGATTTTTTGTAGGATGGACTTCATAGGACGTCTCCTCTAAGGTGAAGATATATAAACGCATCTGCGTTCTTTTGCGAATCGACACAATTATTGAATGAATGTTCATTCATTTTAGGAATAAATTTTTTATTCCAGAACAGATTAACCATACTCGTCTCCTTCAATTCTTCTTGATCCCCTGTAGACAGGCATCGAACGCTCGCTCAGCCTCTTCCACCGTAGGCCGCTTCTTTTCCGCGATAAAGGATTTTGCGATGGAAACGATAGGACCATAGAAGATCCCCACTAGAATGGGATCGGGAAGGTCCTTGAAGTAACCCGATTGTTTCAGTTTCGCGAGGTATTCCACCGCAGGCACCATACGAGGATCCTTCCTGGATAGGATGAACTTTGTGATGAAGGGAGAAGAACCATACTGTTCGAGGAAAAGGAACTCCTTCGGATGCCCAACATAGTAAAAAAGCCAATGAATCCAAAAGTTCTTCAAATTTTCCTCTGGCGGGGCATCCTCGCGGAACCCTTTCAGGATCGCTTGGTCCAGCTGTTCCAGTTGATACAGGTACAGGGCATCGATCAGATCTTCCTTACTACGAAAGTAATTGTAAATCGTGCCCGCTGCCACCTGGGCTTTCATTGCGATGGAAAGCATCGAAGCTCCATGAAAGCCCTTCTTGGCGATCAGATCCAATGTGGCCTTGAAAATCCTTTCCTTCTTGTCGGCACTCATGAAACACACCTTATGAATGAATGTTCATTCATAATATAAGAATTCGCTTTTCCAGTGTCAAGTACTTTTCGCAATATCTTTCCTATTGTTACGAGGAAGTGATATACTTTCTGCATCTACGAAGGATAGGGAGGTGCACATGGCCGAAATGAAGAATATGAAAGTACTCCCCCCTAGGGAACGTCTTAGAGGTACCCTTCCCAAGATAGGAATACGTCCCGCTATCGACGGAAGGTTGGGGGGAATACGGGAATCTCTCGAAAACCAAACGATGGAAATGGCTAAAGCCGCAGCGAAACTCCTCACTAGCAAGCTCCGGCATCCCAACGGTATGCCCGTAGAGTGTGTGATTTCCGACACGACTATCGGAGGAGTGACCGAAGCGGCAGCCTGCGCGGACAAGTTCGCCCGAGAAGGCGTAGGAGTGTCGCTTACGGTTACCCCCTGCTGGTGCTACGGCTCCGAAACGATGGATATGGATCCCCTCATTCCCAAAGCCGTATGGGGATTCAATGGAACGGAACGTCCGGGAGCCGTATATCTGGCCGCGGTTCTAGCGGCCCATAACCAGAAAGGTCTTCCCGCTTTTGGAATCTACGGACGAAACGTGCAGGATGCAGGGGACACGTCCATTCCTCCGGATGTGGAAGAAAAGCTCCTCCGTTTTGCCCGTGCAGGATTGGCGGTAGCCTACATGCGAGGAAAGTCCTACCTCAGTATGGGGTCCGTTTCCATGGGTATTGCGGGTTCCATCGTGCAGGAGGACTTCTTCCAGAGCTACCTGGGCATGCGAAACGAGTATGTGGACATGAGCGAGTTCATTCGCCGGATCCAACGGGAGATCTATGATCCAGAGGAATACAAACGTGCCCTCGAATGGACACGGAAGAACTGCAAGGAAGGCCCGGATCTGAACAAACCGGAAAAACGGCATTCCCGTTCTCAACTGGACAAGGATTGGGAGTTCGTAGTAAAGATGACCCTCATTGCCCGGGATTTGATGATTGGGAATCCCAGGTTGAAGGAGCTGGGTTGGGGTGAGGAAGCCCTGGGACACAACGCCCTCGCCGCAGGATTCCAGGGACAACGGCAATGGACAGACCATTTCCCCAACGGCGACTTTACTGAAACCATGCTGAACAGCTCATTCGATTGGAATGGAATCAGGCAGCCATTTATCTTTGCCACAGAAAACGACAGTCTCAATGGAGTTGCCATGCTCTTCGGGCACCTTCTTACCGGCACGGCTCAAATCTTTTCCGATGTACGTACTTTCTGGAGCCCGGAGGCTGTGAAGCGGGTAACGGGCAAGACGTTGACCGGAATCGCAGAATACGGGTTGATCCACCTGATCAATTCCGGTTCCACCTGCCTGGACGGAACCGGCAAACAGCGAAAGGACGGCAAACCAGCCCTAAAGCCCTACTGGGAGATCACCCCCGATGAAGCGGCCGCCTGTCTGGATGCCACCCTCTTTCCCCCCGCAAACCTGGACTACTTCCGGGGAGGCGGATTCTCCACCGATTTCAAGACCGAAGGGGGAATGCCGGTAACCATGTCCCGGATCAATCTGGTGAAAGGACTGGGACCGGTTCTGCAGATCGCGGAAGGATGGACCGTAGATCTGGAGGATCCGGTGCACGATATCCTGGACAAGCGGACAGATCCCACGTGGCCCACCACCTGGTTCGCACCGAGACTTACAGGGCATGGGAAGTTCAAAGACGTGTATACCGTAATGGCAAACTGGGGCGCCAACCACGGAGCCATCAGCTATGGGCACATCGGTGCGGATCTCATTACCCTTGCCTCCATGCTGCGGATCCCCGTATGTCTACATAACGTGAGCGAGGAATCGATCTATAGACCCAGTGCCTGGAACGCCTTCGGGATGGATCCAGAAGGTGCTGATTATCGCGCCTGTGCTTCCTATGGTCCCCTGTACGGATAAAAAGGAGTGTGGATGTACCTATCCGAAGGCATTGCAAAAATTACCTACTTTCTCTTCATGGGAATCCTGCTCCTCAACATTGTGCAGAAACGGTCAGGGAAGGAGGGCATGGGAAAACGTACCGCCACTCTCTACCTGGGAATCGCCACACTGATTATCTACCTAGGGGCGGGGGCAATTCTCTACGCCCCCCGCCTCTTCCGCACGCCTCTTCCCGACCTGTTGATCCTTCCCTTTATGGGGATCGTGTTGGGGGTTTTATATGTATACCGTGAAAAGACTTTCCCCTTCCGAAGACGATGCCGCAAGTGCGGGGCGCCCCTTTCGTTGAACCATATCATCATGCGGGATTCCAACCTCTGTTCCCGGTGTGAGGCAGAGGGTTACCCAAGCGTTAACCCTAGAAATTGAAGCGTTCAGCCTGTGAGGCGACGGAGCCTGTGAGGCGCCTCGTTACAAATCCTCCCCTTTTTTCGAACGAACCTTGTTGCGAAAGTAGTCGAGTATTATAAGAAACACTCCACAGAGTACCAGGATGAGGGGCCAGAACTGCACGAGGATCGCTTTCAAGCTGACTCGAACGAAGCCCATACTGAAGAGCAGGAATACAAAAGACAAGAGGATGATGGAAAGGGACGGGATCAGGTATCGAACCCGATCCGCTCCTTTTCTCTTTAACCCATAGATCAGGAGAGCCACGCCGGCAAAGAGCATGAAGAAAGGCCAAAGGTTTCTGAAGTAGAGGTTGCCCATAAGTTCCGCGTTGAGTAGGAGGAGAAAGGCTCCTGCCTGGGCAGAGAAGATTCCCAAGAATACCAGGCTCTCTGAGCCTCCCAGGATATATACCCGGTAGAGGAGATACAGGCCGAATACTAAAAGAAGCACAGGCCAGAAAGGAAGAACCCCCGAAAGCTTTCCCGAAGTTCTTAGGAGGAGGGCTCCTCCTACCACGACGAAGAGAGTTCCCAACACTAGATGCTTGCGAGGGATTCTTCTCCCTACCATTCTATCCATTCCTATTCCATGTGTTGGATGAGGGCGTTTGCGAAGGCACTGGTCGACACCTTGGTAGCACCTTCCATAAGACGGGCAAAGTCGTAGGTGACGATCTTTCGGCGAATCACTTCCTCTAGCCCTCTTTCGATCAGATTGGCGGCTTCCTGCCAACCGATGTATTGAAACATCATCACTCCGGAGAGAATCACGGAGCTGGGATTCACCACATCCTTTCCCGCGTACTTGGGGGCTGTTCCATGGGTGGCTTCGAAAATCGCGTGTCCTGATTCATAATTGATGTTTGCTCCCGGGGCGATCCCAATTCCTCCCACCTGGGCGGCCAGAGCATCGGAGATATAGTCGCCATTCAGGTTCATCGTAGCGATCACATCGTACTCCGCCGGCCGGGTGAGGATCTGTTGGAGGAAAGCATCGGCAATGACATCCTTGATTAGGACTTTCCCTTTAGGGACAGGACGGTCTCCCCACTCTTCCTGGGTAAGAGTCCGATCTCCGAACTCCCGCTTGGCCAGTTCATACCCCCAGTTTCGGAAGGCTCCTTCGGTATACTTCATGATGTTTCCCTTATGCACCAGGGTTACGCTCCTGCGGCCGTGTTTTAGAGCAAAACGGATCGCGGCACGGACCAACCGCTCTGTCCCGAACCGGCTGATGGGCTTTACGCCGATACCGCTATCCGGCCTTATATCCCATCCCAGTTCGGTTCTGCAAAAGTCGATCAGTTTAGTCGCCTTGGGCGAATCCGCGGGAGCCTCGAACCCCGCGTATACATCCTCCGTATTCTCCCGAAACACTACCATATCCACCAGTTCCGGCTGCTTCACCGGTGAAGGAATCCCTGGGTAATACTTCACGGGACGGAGGCACACGTACAGGTCTAACCGTTGCCGTAAAGTGACATTGAGGCTTCGAAACCCCTCCCCTACGGGAGTGGTGAGAGGGCCCTTGATTCCCACCAGGTAATCCTTGAACACCTGCTCCGTTTCTTCGGGAAGCCAGGTTCCCTGCAGGTTGAAGGCCTTTTCCCCTGCCAGTACTTCCTTCCAGGCGATTTGCCGCCTGCCTCCGTATGCTTTATCTACCGCCGCATCGAACACTCTCACAGCCGCAGCCCAGATATCGGGACCTGTTCCATCCCCCTCGATAAAGGGAATGATCGGGTTGTCCGGGACGCGAAGTCCCTTATCGGTCATCTGAATTCTTTCTGCCAAGTTGTACCCCTTTCCCCTGTAGTGTATCAGAAACAAAGATTCCACTGCAAGAATCGAACGAAGGTTGTTATATTTATACCCGTCATGAGAAAAGAAACTCTACTCCTCGGAATATGTTTCCTTCTAGTATCTTCCTTAACTTATCCAGCTTATCCAGAACCGACGACCGGCTCTTCTTCGTATTCAGGTTTTTATACCGTCCCTTCTGCCTCTTCACCTGCTCCATCGCCGCCGATACTGTCCTCGGATGCATCGCCGCCGCTTTTATCCTCCTACACCATTGTAGGCCTCAAACGAACCCATCCCGAAGTGGTAAAGCCATTTCTGGACCCTTTCATGGGGAAACCCTTCACCCCCTCAACGGAGGAATCCATGCTCCAGGCCCTGCGGAGCCTCGGCCTATTTCATCGGATCACCTTTCTCCCCCAGCCGGATGAAACGGGAGGGATTCGCCTGCGGGTTCAGTTGGAAGAAAAATGGACCCTCATTCCCATTCCTGTCGGCGGAGCTACCAGTGGGGGAAGTTTGTATGGAGGGCTTTTGCTCTTTGAGTCCAACCTCTTCGGATGGAATAAAAAGTTCTTTGGGGGAGCTTTTGGGGGAAACAACGGATGGCAGGGGATGTTCGGCTACATTGATCCTCGTTTTCTCGCCTCTTCTCATTCCCTCATGCTGCGTGCCGGTCTAGGCACGGAGAACGTCTCTTCTAAAACGATTAACGGAACCCTCCTCCGGCGATATGAGAAAACCAAACTCGATACAGGCGGAGATATTACGTTTTCTTTTGGTAACGGATTTGGCTTCGGGATAGGGGCCCAATTGAGGGACCACGAAGTGAACGGGAATTACGATTCCAGCGTGAATCCCCCGGATAGCCAACTGTATCTAGGGCCAACCGTTACCCTGCGGTACCAGGATCTTTTCTACGGGCCTGTACTGGTCTATGGAGTGTCTTCCTTCCTTCGATATGAGCGAGCCTTAGACCTCCGGGGCAAGGATTCCTACGACAGCTTTACCCTTCAGGCCCAGGGACACCTGCCTCTCTGGGGGGAACACCGGCTGGGAGTTCGGATCCAGGGTTTTTCGGGGTTAGGTATTCCCGCCGTTCTCGAGAACCGTGTGTCCGGCCGATACCTTAAAACCGTTGGGGACGATGTGTTTTCCAACACCGTCCTTATGGGTCAGGTATCCGTTGAAGGAATTCCTCTCCATTTCTCCTGGGGAGCCCCCACCCTGCTCCTATTCTATGAGGGGGGAATTTTTAAAGACGGATCCCCTGGATCAGGGGATCCGTACTATCTATCTCACGGACCCGGAGCGGGGTTTCGAATCTACCTCTCCCGGGTTGCCGTACCCGCCTTTGGATTCGACGTTACCTATAGCGTATCTACCGGTAAAGTCTATGGTTTCGTGAACGTAGGGTTCCAGATGTAAAAACTTACCCCTCCTCAGGCTGCCTCCCGATAGGCTTTTACAAGATTCTCCATCGCTTTTTTCGCATCGTCGAAGAGCATGAGGGTGTTTTCTGCGGCAAAGAGGGGGTTGGGGATTCCTGCAAATCCCGGAGCGAGGGAACGCTTGATCACCACCACAGTTCGGGCTTTGTCCACGTTAAGGATGGGCATCCCGGAAATGGGAGTCCCAGAGCTTTCCCGAGCCAGCGGGTTCACCACATCGTTGGCCCCGATCACAATCACCACATCAGTCTGAGCAAAGGTATCGTTAATGGCCTCCATTTCCTTCAGCTTGTCGTAAGAAATATTTTCCTCTGCCAATAGCACATTCATGTGACCCGGCATTCTTCCCGCCACGGGATGAATTCCGAACTCCACCTCAATCCCGTCCTTTTCCATCGCCTCGGTTAGTATCCGCACAGGAGTCTGGGCCCGTGCCACTGCCATCCCATATCCGGGGACGAATACTACCCGCCGGGCCATCTTCAACAGCATCGCAACCTCTTCCGGAGTAGTAGCTTTGACCCTGCCCCCATAGATATCATCCGCTTTGATGGATTCCACCACCTTTCCTACTCCCCCAAAAAGGACGTTGGGTAGGGATCGGTTCATGGCATCGCACATGATCTTGGTGAGGAAAACCCCTGAGGCTCCAACCAAGGCACCGGAGATGATCAGGATGGAATTGTTCAGCACAAACCCTGTGGCAGCGGCTGCCATTCCGCTATAGGCATTCAGCAGAGCGATCACGATGGGCATATCGGCCCCCCCAATAGGGATGGTCAAGAGGATTCCCAACACCGATCCCATTCCGCTCGCGATCCAGTACCACTCCACGTTTCCTTTACCTTCGGTGGTGCGATAGGCTCCATACAGGGCAAGGAGAAAGATCAGCACCTTTACCACCTGTTCTCCCGTGTATCGAACGGGTTTCTCGGTAATGAGACCCTGAAGCTTCCCAAAGGCCACCAAACTACCCCAGAAGGTCACCGCTCCAATGAGACCCGAAGCTGCTGTAGCAACGAGAAACTGCGTTCCCCCCTCCCCTCCCCGAAGAAGGGATTCGGAAAGGACAGCACCGGCCACCAGTACAGAAGCAGCTCCTCCAAACCCGTTGAACAACGCTACCATCTGGGGCATGGCAGTCATCTTCACCTTCAAGGCAAAAAGAGTTCCCGCCACCGATCCTGCAAGGGCACCTAACAGAATGTATTCGTAGGATATGATATTTTTATCCAGCAAGGTGGCCACAATGGCAATCAACATCCCTATGGCACCTGTAAGGTTTCCTCGGACAGCCGTACGAGGATGGCTCAACCCCTTAAGTCCCAGAATGAAAAGTACCGAAGCTAGAATATAAGCTACCTGTATTCCCATCATACTTACCCCTTCTTTCTGAACTTGCTGAGCATCCTGTGTGTCACCAGAAACCCCCCGACCACGTTCACCGTGGCGAGAGCTACTGCCAGGGTCCCCAGAAGGATGGTTAGGGTGGACGCCTGCATTCCCGCAGAAATCAACGCTCCCACCAGGGTGATACCCGAGATGGCATTTGAACCCGACATAAGGGGAGTGTGCAAAATGGGAGGAACCTTGGAGATCACCTCCACACCCACGAAGATGGCCAGGATAAAGATCGTGACAATCTGTAATAGGTTTTCCATTCCTCTATCTCCTTTCTATCATTTCGGTTTGATCAGTTCCGACAGGTATGCTCCCTGTCGCATCACCAACACAGCTTTCACCACTTCGTCCTCTTCCGAAAGTGCGGGGTTTCCATTTTTCACGACGGATAGTAGGAACGTGGTGATGTTTTTCGAATACAGCTGGCTTGCATGGAAGGGAACTGTAGAGGCGAGGTTCACAGGACCCCAGATCGTCACCCCGTGATGAATGTACCGTTCCCCCGGTTTGGTGAGTTCACAGTTCCCTCCCCGTTCGGCGGCAATGTCTATGATCACAGAGCCTGGAGCCATCCGTTCCACCATCTGGCGGGTTATCAATACTGGCGCTTTCTTTCCCGGAACAGCTGCGGTAGAGATTACCACATCCATCCCCGCGATCACCTCTTCTAATTTTTCCCGTTGCTTCCGGTAGAACTCTTCGTCCATCGCCCGGGCATACCCGCCCGCCGCTTCCGCTTCTTTACTTTCCAGGCCGAGTTCCACGAATCGGGCACCGAGACTCTCCACCTGCTCTTTCACCGCTGGGCGAACATCGTAGGCGCTGGTGACTGCTCCCAGCCTCCTAGCGGTAGCCAGTGCCTGCAGGCCTGCCACACCTGCCCCGATGACAAATACCTTGGCGGGTACCAGGGTACCTGCTGCAGTCATCAGCATGGGAAACAGTTTGGGTAGGCTTTCTGCCGCCAGGATTACGGACTTGTAACCTGCCAGGTTCGCCATAGAGCTTAAAACATCCATGCTCTGCGCTCGGGTAATACGGGGTAGAAGTTCCAGCGCGCATGCCGATGCGTTACGGGATCCCAGCACTCTGAAGGATTCATCCGGTGCATAGGGATCCAACTGCCCCACTATCAGGGCTCCCTCCTTCAGGTTCCTGGCATCATCCTTCCCTGTTGTCGGATTTGCCCCACAGGCTCGCACTGCCAGGAGAATATCCGCACTTTGCAAAACTTCTTCCCGGGAACCCTTCACCACGCACCCCTTTTTCAGGTACTCCTCATCGGGGTATCCCGCCTCTACCCCTGCACCTTTCTGAACCCACACCTCGAAGCCCGCTTTCCTCAAGGCTTCCACATGGGCAGGCACCAGGGCCACTCTCCGTTCTCCGATAAATCCTTCCTTCACTACTCCAACGATCATGCCCACCTCCCCTAGAATGTTACAAAATAAGTATACAATTCTTCTATTACATCGGCTACTATTCTTTCCACTTCATAGGGTTGACGTATTTTCAGTCCATCCAGGATATGGCAGCAGGCAGGGGATATACCACAGAGGGGGAACACCTCCTGGAGCCAAAAGTTTTCCGAGAGCCCCCTTCCTGGGTTGTCCCGGGTTACCACCACGGCCCCTTTAACATGACTGAGAAGGGGGATAGGGGATCCTTCCTCGTACATATAACCTACCCCGGGGAGGAGAACCCGGTCTACCCATCCTTTCAGGATGGCAGGGGGTAATCCCCACCAATCGGGATGCACGATCACCAGACCCGCACTATTTATTATAGTTTCCGCATGCCGTAGCACCAATGGATCGAAGGATCCTTTACGGAGCAGTTCCTCTCTCGAAAGAACCGGATCGAACTTTTCCCGATAGAGGTCCGACCACTCTACCTCTACCCCACCCTCCAGAAAACGATCCTGTAACCTTTGGGCTAGGCGATGGTTGAGGGAGAAAGAATTGGGATGGGCGCTGATGAGCAGGAGCCTCATGGCTAAAATGTATTGAAACCTACCGGTCAAGGAAATATCGTTTTAAGAATCGAATGTTTCGGCCACCTCGAATCAAAACCCCCACCAAGAATACATTGGGCAGTTTCGAAGCCCCTCATCGAGCCTTCTATTACTTGACTATTTTAGTAATAATATATACGTTTTATCCAACGAATTTCCTTAGATGAAGGAGAAGAAGATGGAGCCATCTAAAGCCCAACCCACTGTAGCTGATGTGTACGAAGTTCTCAAACAGGTGGAAGATCCCGAGTTGGCCATCAACATCGTGGACCTAGGGCTTGTCTACCATGTTGTCGTACAGCAAGGGGGCAGGGTGGATGTGGACTTCACCGTCACCTATCCTGGATGCCCAGCAGCGCAGGATATCTACGATCAGATCATCGAGAAGGTTAGGACCCTGGAGGGTGTAACGGAAGTAAGCCCCCATCTGGTGTGGGATCCGCCGTGGAGGTACAGCTTCATGAGCGAAGCGGCCCGTTTGGAACTTGGATATCCTATATAGGAGAAACAGGATGTTATTACAGATTGAAAACTTACACGCCCATATCGAAGGGAAGGAAATTCTCAAGGGTGTTAACCTAAGTATCGAGATGGGGGAGATTCATGCCCTCATGGGACCCAACGGATCCGGTAAAAGCACCCTGGCAAATGTACTCCTAGGTCATCCTTCCTACACGGTCAATTCCGGTCGGATCCTTTTCGAGGGGAAGGATATCCTGGAGGCAGACCCTGAAGAACGGGCGAAACTGGGTATGTTCCTTGCCTTTCAGTATCCCGTGGAAGTACCGGGAGTGACGGTGGGGAAGTTCCTCAAGCGGTCGACAGAGATCCTCAGGGACGGAGAGGGCCCTTTCAACGTAAACAAGTTCATAGAAGAGCTCCGTGCGGAGATGGACACCATGGGGATAGACCGTTCCTTCATTAACCGATACCTGAACGAAGGATTCTCGGGGGGAGAAAAGAAACGGATGGAAATACTCCAGATGCTCCTTTTCCGTCCGAAACTGGCCATCCTGGACGAAACGGACTCCGGGTTAGACATCGATGCCCTCCGGATCGTAGCCCAGGGAGTGAACCGTTTGCGGGGAGATCGATTTTCCTCCCTCATCATCACCCACTACCAGCGGATCCTGGATTACATCAAACCGGACAAGGTGCACATCATGATGGAAGGTCGCATAGCCCTGTCTGGTGGCGTCGAACTGGTAGGAGAACTGGAAAGCCGTGGGTATGACTGGATACGGGAAGAGGTACGACTATGAGTGAAGCCGTTACGGTAGAAATTGGGGAATACAAGTACGGGTTTGCCTTTCCGGATCGATCGATATTCAAGACGCGAAAAGGTCTGGACGAGGAGATCGTTCGTACCATCAGCCAGATGAAGAAAGAACCGGAATGGATGCTCCAGTACCGGTTGCGGGGGCTGGAAGCCTTTAGGCGGAAGCCTATGCCAACCTGGAGGGCAGACCTCTCGGAGATCAATTTCGACGAAATCTACTACTATGCGAAACCTACGGAGGACCGAAAAGAAAAGTGGGAAGAACTTCCGGAAGAGATCCGAAAAACCTACGTTCGCATCGGGATTCCCGAAGCGGAGCGGAAATTCCTGGCCGGAGTGGGGGCCCAGTACGATTCGGAAATCGTGTACCACAACATTCGCTCCGATCTGGAACGGAAAGGGGTGGTGTTCTGCGCCCCCGAGGATGCCGTTCGGGATTATCCGGAATTAGTACGGAAATATTTTGGAACGGTGATCCCCTTCAACGACAACAAGTTCGCGGCCCTCAATACGGCGGTGTGGTCCGGGGGAAGTTTCATCTATGTCCCCAAAGGGGTACGTGTGGAAATCCCCCTCCAGGCCTATTTCCGAATCAACCTGGAAAGCTTCGGCCAGTTCGAGCGAACCCTGATCATTGCAGATGAGGGAAGTTTCGTGCACTACATTGAAGGATGCACAGCCCCCATCTACAGCCGAAACAGCCTACATAGCGCAGTGGTGGAGATCCTGGCCTTGAAGGGAGCCCGAGTTCGGTACACCACTATCCAGAACTGGTCCAACAACGTGTACAACCTCGTGACCAAACGCGCGGTTGCCTACGAGGAAGCTGTGGTGGAATGGGTGGATGGAAATATCGGTAGCAAGCGTACGATGAAGTATCCAGCGGTGTACCTGCTAGGGCCGAAGGCTCATGGGGAAGTTCTTTCCATCGCCTTTGCCGGCAAAGGGCAGGAGCAGGACACGGGGGGAAAGATCGTCCATGCCGCTTCGGATACAAGTTCCGTCATAACCTCCAAATCCATCAGTAAGGACGGGGGGATTGCTAGCTACAGGGGACTGATCAAGGTATACCCCCAACTTACGGGGATCAAATCCCATGTGGTGTGTGACGCCCTACTCCTGGATCCCCAGTCGAAAACCAACACGTATCCTTACATGGAGATCGAATCGGAGGATGTGTCGATGGAACACGAAGCCCGGGTGAGCCGCATCAGTGAAGAGCAACTGTTCTACCTTCGGAGCCGTGGGCTTTCCGAATCGGAAGCATCCCTCATGATCGTGAACGGTTTCCTCGATCCTCTGGTGAAACAGTTACCCCTCGAATACGCGGTGGAACTGAATCGGCTGATCGAGCTGGAAATGGAAGGCTCGGTAGGGTAAGGGAAGGAGGAGCAAGATGTACCCGATTCAGGCAGAAGCACAGAAAATATTCGAGAAACTTTCCTGGCCCCAACAGTCCTGGGAATCCTGGCGAAGGACCCCTCTGGAGAAGTTCAAGCCCGAACAGAGGTTCAGGGAGTATTCTTCTTTCGGAAAGGGAGGAGCCTCACGACCTTCTCCCCTACTCGAAGGGGGGAAACCCCGCAACGGGTGGGCATTGGAAGTTCACTGGGTTACGGATTCCTGGAAGTGTTACCCTACGGAAGGCGCTTCATGGGTGGAACTGTACGACTGGTTCATCCACCTTCCGGAAGAAGCGACCTCCGTTCTCGAGAAGCGGATACAAGGGCTATCCAATCGGTTACAGGCCTGGAACCTCGCCTACCCTACCCACGGGCTTTTACTGAAGGTTCCTCCTCACACCCGCCTCTTAAAGCCCATCCTCATTCAGCTGGAAGCGGATGGAAACACTCTTCTCTCTCTTCCCCACCTCCTGATTCTCATGGGTAAGGATTCCGAAGCCCAGGTAGTGGTGCGGTTCGACGGAACAAAGACTCCTGGGATCTTTTACAGTGGCGGAATCACCTACCAGGGAGAGGAGAACTCCCAGGGAACCCTGGTGGTGGACCGGCTCCTTCCCTCCGAGGGAACATTCTTTCTTTCCTTCGAAGGGTATCTCCGGCGGGACGCCACTCTATCCTCCCTGGAAGTTCACCTGGGAGGTGTTCTTTCCAAGACAACCTGGAAGGCAATCCTGGAAGAGCCAGGTGCGAAGGCAGACTTGCGGGGATCCTATGTGGCTACACCAGGCTCCCACGTCGAGATGGAACTTACCCAGCTGCATCGTTCCGGACACACCCAGAGCAACTCCCTCTACAAAGGAGCGGTCTCTTCGGGGGGAAAATCGGTGTTTCAGGGCTTGATCGTTGTCGGTGAGGGGGCAGCCAAAACGGATGCATACCTCGCCAATCGGAACCTGCTCCTTGGTTCCGGAGCCCGGGCCGATTCCATCCCCCGCCTTGTCATCGGGAACGATGACGTACGGTGTACCCATGGATCCACCACGGGGAAGCTGCAGGAAAGCCAGTTGTTCTACCTCCGGAGTAGGGGTTTGCCCGAAAGGGAGGCCCGGAGGTTACTGATCGAGGGGTTCTTCGAAGAGGTTGTATCGAAGATACCCGAAATCTATCGAGATGATGTGGCCAATCGAATCGCCGAAGCTCTGTAGCAGAAACTTTTCCATCGATATGAAAGAATGGGTAGCCGTCGCAAGAGTAGAGGATGTGCAGAAGCCCCTTCGGGTAGAGTACGGTTCCCAGGAGGTAGTGTTGTTCCGACTTCACGATGGGATCTATGCGTTACGGGATACCTGTTCCCACGAGTATGCCCGGCTTTCTGAGGGCGAAGTGTGGGACGACAGAGTGTACTGCCCCAAGCATGGTTCGAGTTTCGATATCCGAACGGGAGAGGTTTCCGGGTTGCCTGCCGTACTCCCCGTGGAAAGGATCCCCGTGAAGATCGAGGGAGGAGAGGTGTATGTATACATTGAAAACTGGTAGGTTTCCCCTGCTGGAAGCACACCCGGATCTCATTTACCTGGACAGTGCCTCCACCACCCAGAAACCCGAGGGAGTGATCCGCGCCATCACCGAGTACTACCAAACCCGGAATGCCAACGTGCACCGGGCGGTGTATCGACTGGCAGAAGCTTCGACCCAGGCGTATGAGGAGGCACGAACGCGGATCGCCCAATTCATCGGGGCTTCTTCCCCAAAGGAAGTCATTTTTACCCGGGGCACTACGGAAGCCCTCAATCTCATTGCCCATTCCCTCACTCGAACATACCTCCAATCGGGTGATGTGATCATCGTTACCCAGATGGACCATCACTCCAACATCGTTCCCTTCTGGCTGGAATCGAAAGAACGGGGATACCATCTACGATTCTGGCCCATTACCCCCTCGGGAGAGTTAGACCTGGCGGACCTGGAAGCCCTCTGGACGGATAGGGTTCGAGTGGTGGCCCTCCCCCATATTTCCAACGTGCTGGGAACTGTGAACTCCATCCCCCCCATTGCTTCCTTCGTGCACGAAAGAGGAGCCTTCCTGGTGCTGGATGCTGCCCAGAGTGTAGGGCATGGCCCTTTCGACGTGGCGGAACTCGGGTGTGATGCAGCGGCTTTTTCAGGTCACAAGATGTATGGACCCCAAGGGATCGGGGTACTGTGGGCCAAAGAATCGATACTCGATTCCCTCGTGCCCTACCAGAGAGGCGGGGAAATGATTGCCACGGTGACGGAAACCGACATCACCTTCAACTTACCTCCCTACCGATTCGAAGCAGGCACCCCCAACGTGGAAGGTGCCGTAGGATTGGCTGCCGCCATGGATTTTCTCGATTCCTGGGGGAGAGACAGGATCCGGAAAGAGGAGCTGGACCTTGCCCGATACGGTGTGGAGGTTCTTTCCTCGATTCCGGGCCTTACCCTCTATGGGAACGCCTCTTTTCGGGCTCCCGTATTCACCTTCAACCTGGAGGGGATCCACTCCCACGACCTGGCTCAGTTCCTCGATTCTAAGCACATTGCCGTACGATCGGGACACCACTGCGCCCAACCGCTGCTTCATAGGTTGGGAGTCCCCAGCGCTGTACGGGCCAGCCTGGGAATCTACAATAGCAAAGAGGATATAGAGAGATTGGCAGAGGCTCTGGAAGGAGCCCGAACATACTTCCTATGAGCGAACTGGATGCCCTCTACCAGGAACTGATCCTGGAACACTACAAGCACCCCAGAAATAAAGTAACTCTGGAGGGAAGCTTCATCACCCACGAGAACCCTTCCTGCGGGGACAGTCTCCGTCTAAAAATCGAATGGGAGGGCCCGGCTCGGATCAAGCGGATCCTGTTCGACGGCCATGGCTGTGCCATAAGCACTGCTTCTGCCTCCATCATGACAGAACTCCTTTCCGGTAAAACCCTGGAAGAAGCCCTCGAGATTTGCCGAAAGGCCATCGCGTTTCTTCGGGGAGATTCCGAGGGTTCTACAGATCCGGAGGATGCGGAGGAACTAGGGGACTTACAGGCCCTGGAAGGGGTTCGTCAGTTCCCCCTGCGGGTGAAATGCGCCACCCTTCCCTGGCACGGGGTGGAGAAAGAACTGAAATCTCGCTTTTAAAGGGCGTCGATACCGAATATCTGCAACTTCTTTTCCCTCCCAAGCGTCTAAAGGGGAAAAGGAGTAATTGTAATGTCCCACAACCGTTTCCTATTGGTATATCCCGAGTTTCCAGAGACTTTCTGGAGCTTCAAACACACCCTTCGATTCATTGGCAAAAAAGCCTTGATGCTGCCTTTGGGTCTCGCTACCATCGGAGGAATGCTCAGCAAGGAATACACCCTTTCCGCGGTAGACTTGAATGTATCGGCCCTTTCGGATGCGCAGATACAGGATGCGGATCTCGTTCTGGTTTCATCCATGCTGATCCAGAAGGAATCCTTTCATACGGTGATTCGACGGTGCAAAGGGTTGGGAAAGCCTGTAGCAGTGGGAGGTCCCTACCCTACCGAGTGTGTGGAGGAACTAGTCTCCCTCCCTCCCGACCATCGACCCGATTTCTTCATCCTGGACGAAGGGGAAGTTACTTTTCCGCTCTTCCTGAAGGATTGGGAAAAGGGAACCCCCCAACCTATCTACCGGAGCCAGGAAAAGCCCTCCCTCGATAGGGCCCCCATTCCCCGGTTCGACCTGTTCGATCTGCATGCTTACAACGTGTTACCCCTGCAGTTTTCCCGGGGTTGTCCCTTCGACTGTGAGTTCTGTGACATCGTACACCTTTTCGGACGTGTACCCCGGACCAAGAGCCCCACCCAATTCCTCACCGAACTGGAAACGGCCCTGAACCTGGGGTTTGAGGGAAATGTCTTCATCGTGGACGACAACTTCATCGGAAACCGGAAACGGGTGAAAGAACTTCTTCGCGCCCTCATTCCCTGGCAGGAAGCCCATCGGTATCCGATACAATTCTGTACCGAAGCGTCCATCGATCTAGCGAAGGATGATGAACTGCTGGATCTTATGGTAGAGGCGGGGTTCTACATGGTGTTCCTCGGTCTAGAAACGCCGCTAGCACATTCCCTCGAAGAAGCTGGAAAGGTACAGAACCTCAAGACTAATGTGGTAGAGAGTGTGCGAAAGATACAATCCCGGGGGATCGAAGTGACGGGAGGATTCATCATCGGCTTCGACTCGGATCCTCTGGATATCGCCGATCATCAAATCAGGTTCATCGAGGAGCTGGCTGTCCCCACCGCCATGGTGGGACTCCTCACCGCCCTACCTGGTACTCGTCTGTATGACCGCCTCGTACGGGAGGGTCGACTCCTCAACACCCCTTCTGGGAACAACACACACGATCTGGATATGAATTTCATACCCCGTCAGCCGATGGAAAGACTCATCCAGAGCTACAGAAAACTCCTCGAGCAAATCTACAAACCGAAAGCCTACTTCAGGCGGTGTCTGGAGTTCCTGAATCGCCTGCCCGAAAAGGTCAGGCACTCGGACACATTCCGATCGGGATCCTTTTCCCTGCGGAATGTGGCGATTCTTCTGCGGTCCTTCTTCAAGCAGACCTTCTCCTGGTACGGCTTCAGTTATCTCTCCTACATTCTTCGGGCTTTTATACGGCACCCGGATAAGATCGAGCAGATCGTCTCCTTTGCCGTGCAAGGGCACCATTTACTGAAGCTCACCCGCAAGATCCTGTACACCGATTCCAGTCCTCTATTCCAGACTGTTCCGCATGTACAGGGCAGGATAAAGTATGATACAGTATAGCCATGAATACAGCATCACCTACTGCCCAGGTCCTCATCGCACTGATTCCCATCGTGGGGATCGTAGCGGGGGGAGTGGTCGTGTTCTTCTACCTTTACTGGAATTACAAGAAATCGGAACTCTTGATCCGCCAGGGGTATGTGCCCCAGCGGCTCTTCGATCTGGACACCTTCAGCCTATTGGCGGGACTTCTGAACTTCAGCATCGGTCTCGTACTGAGTATCTATTTTCTCCTGCGGGGGGGATTGGGGCCCAGTCTGCTAGGCGGGCTAATACCCTTCGCTATCGGGGTGAGTCTGACAGTTTTCTACTTCATCCGAACCCATTCCGCAAAACGGCAATGAAACATGGGATCGGACTTCGAAATCATACAAGAGGTCCTACGGGGAAACCGATGTCTCTACGGAGAGCTGGTAAAAAAATATCAGCATCAGATCTACGCTTTAGGTTTCAAGTTCTTTCGAAACCAGGAAGATGCGGAAGATTTTACCCAGGAAGTTTTCCTGAAGGCCTACCAGCGGCTAACCACCTTCCGGGGAGAATCGAGCTTCTACACCTGGCTCTTTCGGATCGGTTACTTCCTTGGCTTAAGCTGGAACCGGAGGAAACGTCCCGCACTCCCCATCCCGGAAGATTTCGATACCCCCGAACTGTCGGGAGGGCCCGAACAATTACATTTACGGAAGGACGCAGTGGCGGTTTTACGGCAAGCCCTGGAAGAACTACCGGAACGGTACCGGATCTGTCTGGAGCTCTACTTCACCTTCGGCATGACCTACCAGGATATTTCCAACGTTACCGACATTCCTGTGGGTACGGTAAAATCCCACGTGTTTCGGGCGAAGAGTCGGTTGAAAGATCTCCTTACGGGAACTGTAGCGGAGGGACCCCATGACCTGTAGAGAAGCGATGGATCTATACTGCTCCCTCGATCAAGGCGCACCCTTTCCAGCAGAGTTGGAAGCCCATCTGGCGAGCTGCCCTACCTGCACGCATTGGCTCCAGCAGATGAATTCGGTACTTCACGCCTACAAGAATAGCGGACACTACCCGCTTCCCACCCCGATGGAAGACCGCATTCTCTCTGCCATCGAAGCGCTGGAAGCCGCTCCGGTCTTGAAACCTCACCCTACCCTTTCCCCCGGAAAATGGATGCTCCCTGGGGTGTTCCTTCTGCTCGGGATCCTGGGGATACCCTTCAGTACGGTCTTTTCAGTATTTGCCTATCAACCCAGCGGCAACCTGGAAGTATGGGTACCGTTGGTTCTGGGGGCTGCGTTCACCACCTATGCGGCCTTATTCACGGGGTACAACTTGGAATGGCTGAAAAAAAAGTTCCTCACCTAACACTCCATCGAATACCCTCTGCCTCTGTTTACGTTCTTCTCTCTATCTGGTTTCTAATACACTCCTTGAATCCTGCCGCACTCCATGCCCGGGATTTCCCCGAACCCTTGCCTGCCTTCGATGCCCTTTCGGGGGTCGAACCCGATTCGCCTGTTCTTCTTCCAGCCTCCTACCTGCAGCTTCGATACGAGAACTATACGTTTCATTCCAGCGTAACGGACGATTTCCAGATTCATGCCCTCGGAGCCTTCACCCTTCTCCAGTACGAGGGATTGGTGGCGCTGAAACTATCCTATGGGACATTCCTCTTGGTGGGTCCCCTGGCGCCCGGGGATGTAGCGGCTTCCGCTGCCAAGTGGTGGATGAACAGTGTACAATTCCAGTATGGGCTCTATGGAGCCTTCAACCTGGCGGGTGCCCACCTTCTGCTAGAATATTCCCGTCTAAGTAACCATCCCCTTCGAGCCCAGCGGACCCTCACCGAAAGTTTCGAAAACCCCGCTTCGGAACGGATCGCCACGGGAATTGTCACGCCTCCCCTTCAGATTGGGAACGTGCGCAGTGTTTTTTACTACCGCGCAGGCTTCGTGGACCTCTTCGATTACTGGAAGGCGAAGAACATTCCCAAACCAAGGAATTACTGGCTCCACCGCTTCGGCTGGAATGCTTCATATCCCATTCACCCAAACCTGGTCGGGTTCGCCGATGTAACGGTGGATCTTCTAGCCCTTCGACAGGGGGGCTGGGATATCCCTTGGACAGGACAGATCGGCTTCGAGTTCCCTTCAGGGAATCGTCGGTTACGAGTATTTCTAACTGCGGTGTGGAACGACGATACGGAGGAAATCGTAGACAAACCGAACCCTATTCGCCTTCTGGGACTGGGCTTCAGCCTCTCCTCCCTACCCTAGCTTCATCAGTAAGGCCCCCACTTTTACTACTCTACCCCCATTCTTCCCCCCCCTTCTTTTCCTACCTTTGGGGAGAAAGGGGCGCGCGACAATTCTAGGAAAATAGAAGCAGAATCCTTTCGCCGATCCCCCTAGCTGGAAAATCGTGAAAGGTTGCAAATCCGCCCTTGGGGTGCTACCCTTGCTTGTATGAAAACACTTTTAGGCAAATACGCGGTAGTTACCGGCGGAGCACGGGGAATCGGGTTTGCCATCGCCCGTCGACTCCTGGAAAAGGGATGCTCCGTTTCCCTCTGGGATCTGGATCCCAAGGCTTTAGAGGAGGCAAAGGAAAGCTTGAAAACCTTTACTTCCCGCCTTTCCTTTCCTGGCATCTCTCCCCAGGTCCTCATCCGCCCCTGTGATGTTACATCCGCAGTACAGGTAAAGGAAACAGCTCAAATGGATCTAGCCGATTTCGGGACGGTGGAGATCCTCATCAACAATGCGGGGTACCTGGCGCCGGGGAACTTTTTGGACCAACCACCGGAAGTGTGGATAAAAACCCTCGAGGTGAATGTCCATGGTTTGATCTACACGATCCATCAGTTCCTGCCCCGGATGTACCAGAAAAACGAGGGTCATATAGTGAACATCAGCTCCGCGGCAGGGCTTCTGGGGGTTCCGGGCCTTGCCGTGTATTCCGCATCCAAATGGGCTGTCTGGGGGCTTACGGAGGCCCTTCGTCAGGAGGCATGGAATCTAGGCAAACGTGGGGTTCGGTTTTCCAGCATCCATCCCAGTTATGTGGCAACCGGCCTCTTTGCAGGAGCGAAACTCAAAGGATTGGGGGGATGGATCGTTCCTCGCATCTCTTCCCACGACGTAGTAGCCAGGGCTGTGGTGGTGGATGCCCTGGAAAAAGGGAGGCACTGCCCCAAGCGGCCCAGGTCGGTTCGCAGTGCCCTGATCTTCCGGGCCCTACTCCCTGATTTCCTCTTTCAGCATCTCCTCCGGCTTCTCGGAGTGCATGCTAGTATGTCTACATGGAAAGGGTATTCCCATGAATCTAACACACATGAATCCAAACAATAAGTTCGAACCTCGTCCAACGGGGAATTGGATCCATAACCCTGCCACGGGAGAACGGGTGGCAGAAGTCCTGAAACACGACCCGGAACTCGTTCCCCTGATGATTCGGCAAGCGAGGAAGGCTCAGGCAGAATGGGAGACTGTTCCCTATAGGGAAAAACAACTGTGTGCCCAGAGAGCCTCCCGATGGATCGAGGAACATGCAGACACTCTAGCTCTATCCATCGCCCGCTGTACAGGGAAAACCCGCACCGAAGCCCTCGCGACGGAAGTTCTACCGGGCGCAATAGCTTTTCGATACTACAGCACGCGAGTGCCCCCCGTGGTACAGCCAAAACCCTTGAAACCCAGTTCCTTCATCTTCCTCAATAAAAGATCCATCCAGTACCGAGTTCCCTACGGGGTAATCGGGATGATCACCCCGTGGAACTATCCCTTCGGAATCCCCGTGCACGAGGTGGCTGCGGCCCTGCTTTCCGGAAATGGGGTGATCCTCAAGGTGGGTACCCAGTGCCAACCCGTGGGGGAACTGATCCGCCGGATAATCCTAGAGTCTGGTTTTCCCCCTACTCTGTTCCACCTGGTTCATCTCGGGGGATCGAAAGCGGGAACTGCCTTCCTGGATGGAGGGATAGACAAACTGTTTTTCACGGGTTCCACCGAGACAGGGAGAATCCTCATGCAGGAGGCAGGCAAAAGGCTCATTCCCGTTTCCCTCGAGCTGGGAGGAAAGGATGCGATGATCGTCCTCTCCGATGCTCCCCTAGAGCGGGCGGCAGCGGGAGCCGTTTGGGCGGGAGTGTCCAACTGCGGTCAATCCTGCGGGGGTGTGGAACGGATCTACGTGGAGCGTCCCGCATACGAAACCTTCCTCTCCCTCCTCCGGCAGGAAGTGCGCCAGATCCGCCAGGGACCGGATAGCTTCGATGTGGACATCGGTTCCCTCACCACTGAAGAGCAGCGAAAGAAAGTCATCGCCCAGGTCCAGGAAGCCCTGTCCCAGGGGGGCCGCCTCATCGAATCATCCCCTGTGGAAACGCACGCCAAGCCTGACCAAACCCCAGACCTACAGGGGGAATCCAGGGTACAGGAAGGGTATCCCCTCTTCTACCCTGTTCAAATCATAGAAGTGGACACCGATGCGGGATCCCTCATGCAGGAGGAAACCTTTGGCCCCATCCTTGCCGTTTCTGTGGTAGAATCCGAAGAGGAAGCGATACGGCGAGCCAACGATTCCTCCTACGGTCTCACCGCTTCCGTGTGGAGCCTCTCCAAGGACAGAGCCACTCGCGTAGCTTCTCGCCTGGAGGCAGGTGTGGTAACCATCAACGATCATCTCATGAGCCATGGGATGCCCGAAACACCCTGGGGAGGCTTCAAACAATCCGGTATCGGGAGGACCCACGGGGATCTGTTGATCGAGGAGCTCACCCAGGTGAAGGTGGTTGTCTGGGAAAGGCTTCCGAGGATGAAACGAAACATCTTCTGGCAGCCCATCGATTCCACCGTGTACGAAGGATTGAAAGGAGCCCTGTCTTTAATGGCAGGAAAAGGAATCCTTCATCGCCTGCGAGGGGCAAAGAAGCTGTTCCGCCTCTTGGCCCGGAAAGTGCGGTTCTTTTAGATAGTGCTTCTCATTGCAACGACATTTCTGGTATAGTTTCTACTCGTTATGGCAGAAGAGAATCGCACTACTGGCAAAGACTTCATTCGGGAGATCATCGATCAAGACTTGAAAGAGGGAAGATACAAAGAAGTGAAAACCCGCTTCCCTCCAGAACCCAATGGCTACCTCCACATCGGTCATGCAAAATCCATCTGTCTCAACTTCGGCATAGCACGGGATTTCAACGGAACTTGCAACCTTCGCTTCGATGACACGAACCCCACCAAAGAAGAGGTGGAGTACGTAGAGTCCATCATGGAAGACGTCCGCTGGCTCGGCTTCCAGTGGGACGGTCTGTACTATGCCTCCGATTATTTCGAGCAGCTCTACCAGTGGGCGGAGTACCTCATTCAAAAGGGCCTGGCCTATGTGGACGATTGTTCGGCAGAAGAAATCAGTGCGATGCGAGGCGCTCCTACGGAACCGGGGAAACCTAGTCCGTACCGGAACCGTAGTGTCGAAGAGAACCTGGACCTTTTCCGCAGAATGCGGAAAGGAGAGTTTCCCGATGGGAGTCGGGTTCTTCGGGCAAAGATCGACATGAACTCTCCCAACCTCAACCTGCGGGACCCGGTGCTTTACCGGATCCGCAGGGCTACCCATCACCGCACGGGAGACACCTGGTGTATCTACCCCCTGTACGATTTTGCCCACGGACAGAGTGACGCCATCGAGGGCATTACCCATTCCATCTGTACCCTCGAGTTCGAGAACCACCGCCCCTTGTACGACTGGTTCCTGGAAGCCCTGGAACTCCCCCACAAACCCCGACAGATCGAGTTCGCCCGGTTGAACCTCTCCTACACCGTGATGTCCAAACGAAAATTGCTGGAACTGGTTCAGGGAAAAATCGTATCGGGGTGGGATGATCCGCGGATGCCCACCATTTCGGGGCTACGTCGACGGGGCTATACCCCCGAAGCGATTCGCACCTTTGCCGAACGAATCGGGGTATCCAAGGTGAATAGCCTGGTGGATATCAATTTCCTCGAACACTGCCTGAGGGAAGACCTGAACAAACGAGCCCAGCGAGTGATGGTTGTTCTCAATCCCCTGAAGGTAGTGCTTATCAACTACCCGGAAGATCAAGTCGAATGGTTCGATGCAGAGAACAATCCTGAAGATCCCTCCGCAGGAACTAGAAAGATTCCCTTTTCAAGGGAACTTTTCATAGAGCAGGAAGACTTCATGGAGAGCCCCCCCAAGGGATATTTCAGACTTTCCCCCGGAGCGGAGGTGCGGCTGAAACACGCATACTACATCACCTGTAAAGAAGTGATAAAGGATCCTTCCACCGGTTTACCCATCGAACTCCGTTGCACCTACGACCCGGAATCTAGGGGGGGAAGTACGCAGGACAACCGGAAGGTAAAGGGAACCCTCCATTGGGTTTCGGCCCGTCATGCCGTGGATGCCGAGGTTCGCCTCTACGACCACCTTTTTACCATCGAAGATCCTTCCGACATTCCCGAGGGAAAGGATTGGAAAGAGTACATCAATCGGGACTCTCTCAAACGTCTCACCCATTGCAAGGTGGAGCCAAGTTTGAGAAATGCACGTCCCGGCGACAAGTTCCAGTTCCTAAGGCAGGGCTACTTCTGTGCCGACCTGAAAGATCATTCTCCCGAACGTCCCGTGTTCAACCGTACCGTCACCTTGAAAGACTCGTGGTCTAAAATCCTGCAGAAAGGGGTTAGATGAAATAGCGATAACATCCGATAATAACATTGATTAGCCATGAAAAAGATGCCTGTTATCAGTACAGATCTCGAGCTAAACGGTGTTATTAAGCGGATTACCGAGAAGTTTCACGATGTGTTCGTGCCGGAGTTCCTCGATAGTGCGGAAGCGGGGCTGGAGTACCTCAAATACGAACTTCCCGAAATGAGCCTCATCAACCTTTCCGACTTCAAGATCGATGCGAAAAAGATCCTGGAGGACATCAAGGCAGATCCCTGGCTCCACTACGGGGGAATCATCGGCGTGTACATCCGGAAGGACGCCTTAAAAGCGGAGGAAATGGTAAAGAACACCAACATCATTAGCCTCATCCCCCGATCAGAGATGGTCTGGGGGTTCTACCGAGTCCTCAAGATCATCTACCAGAACAGACATTTTCTATTCCATCGGGATTTGCAACGGGATCTCCTGAAAACGATCTCTGGAACCTTCACGATGGAGAACGATCCTTTCCAGATACGGACATACATCAACCTCATCACCAACTACCTATTCAATGTAGGATACCTGAACCAGGAACGGAGGGATCGACTCCACGTGGCACTCTTCGAGCTCCTCATGAATGCAGTGGAACATGGAAACTGTGAAATCACCTACGAGGAGAAAACGAGGTGGCTGAACGAAGGGAAGGACAGCCTGGATTTGATCCGAGAAAAATTGAAGGATCCTCGGATCCGGGAAAGGAAGGTCTACTTCTCCTACAGGATCGGTACCGATGCCTCTACCTTTACCATCCAGGATGAAGGGAAAGGGTTCGATTGGAGGAAGCATCTGTCGGATTCCAAATCCAAGCTGGAACTTCATGGGCACGGAATCAAAATGACCCGCCTCTACGTGGAGAACCTCCGGTACAACGACAAAGGGAATGCGGTATCCTTCGATATTCGGCATCAGACGGGAAAGGGGGAAGTTGTCCCCGGACTATTCGCCAATCGGCAGGAAGTGGTGTTCCAGGACGGTGATACGGTGTTCACCGAGGGGGAGGAGAGTAACTACCTGTACTACATCGCAGAAGGAACCTTGAAAATCTACTCCAATGGCAAGCATATCTCCACCCTCACTCCCGAAGACATTCTTCTGGGCGAAATGTCCTTTCTCCTGAACAATCGCCGGTCTGCAACGGTGATTTCGGAAGGCCGTTCGGTGCTTTACAAGATTTCCAAGAACGAGTTCATGAACGTGGTGAAAGAAAAACCCCACTATGGGATCCTATTGGCGCGCCTCATCGCACAACGGCTATCCAAACTGAACACCCATGTAGCAAATCTAAAAGGAAAGGCCATGTGAAGAGTCTTGAACATCTCGCCCCTCCTGCTCCCATCCTCCTCGTGGACGATGACGAACTATTCCTGGAATACCTGAAAACCGTACTCCAGGGATTCGGATACAACCACACCGACACAGCCTGTACAGGCCTAGAAAGCCTTTCAAAGGTAGAAAAGGGAGAGTATTCTCTCGTCCTCCTGGACCTCATGTTGCCCGACATTCCCGGACTTTCGATCCTGGAAACTTTGCATACGAAGTACCCCGATCTACCCATCGTAGTGATCACCGCAAAGGACAAGGTAGAAACGGCTGTGGAATGCATGAAACAGGGGGCATTCGATTTCCTTACCAAGCCTCTACAGGAAGCCCGCCTCTTTCCCATCCTGCAACACGCCTTGACGATCCGTACCCTACGGGAGACGGTCACCCACCTCCAAACGGGGGGGGTACTGTGGCAACTGCGGCATCCCGAGGCCTTCCAAGAAATCATCACTCAGAGCGAGTTGATGCGGGAAGTTTTTTCCTATGTGGAAGCCATCGCTCCCTCCGGGAAGGCGGTTCTCATCACGGGGGAAAGCGGAACCGGTAAGGAACTGATCGCCCGCACCCTGCATAGCTTGAGCGGACGGAAAGGAAAGTTCATTTCGGTGAACATCGCGGGGTTGGACGATACCCTCTTTTCCGATACCCTTTTCGGCCATGTGAAAGGCGCCTTCACGGGTGCGCATACCGATCGAAACGGCCTGGTCCAGGAAGCATCCGAAGGAACCCTATTCTTGGATGAAATCGGTGATCTGGAACCTTCCTCCCAGGTCAAGCTCCTCAGACTTTTACAGGAAGGAGAGTACTACCGGCTCGGTTCGGATGTTCCCCTGCAGTCTAGGGCAAGAATCCTGGCAGCTACCAATACGGATCTGTATGCCAAAGTCCGGGAAGGGAAGTTCCGTCCGGATCTGTACTATCGGCTAGTAGCCCATCGGATCGAGCTCCCTCCCCTGCGGGACAGGAAGGAAGACATTCCCCTCCTGGTGGAAGCTTTCCTGAAGCGAGCCGCAGAGGAACTCCAGAAACCGCCCCCCCATATCTCCCGGGAACTCCTCTCTACCCTCATAGAGTACTCCTTCCCCGGTAATATCCGGGAGCTACAATCCCTCCTCTTCGATGCGGTGAGTCGCACCGAAGGGACAGAGTTGAATTCCAAACCCATCCTTTCTTACCTGCAGCGTCAATCCCCGTCGGTGACGGGGGAGAAAGATCAATCGCTTCAAAGTTTACTACCTTTACTACCGCTAGAAAAAGGAAAACTTCCCACCCTGCAGGAAGCGGAAGAGGCGCTGATAAAACATGCCTTAAGCCTTACGGGGGGAAACCAGAGCGCCGCCGCAAAATTGTTAGGGGTCTCCCAATCCACCCTCAGCCGCTGGCTTCATCGACTTGCAAAATGACGGAACTATCCATATTGCATAGAATATTGCATTAGATGGTATGCAAAATGAATAGACACCCTTCTCCTATCCTTACCACCCTAACGGAGACACCTCGTTCCACAATCGAATGAATTGAGTCAACTATATATTGGTAAATGAATTACAATCCATCCAACACCTTTGCCACTCCGTTAGTTAGATTGGCATAGTATTTGCTGATATATGGAAAAGTACATCTAATAAAGTAAATGCAGCACATTTAAAAAAAGTTTTTTAAAGCCGCTCGGACTTGTCTGAGCGGCTTTATTTTTCTCTCTATTGTCAGATCCTTGGGAAATGGGTATAGTAAATAGAAAGGAAGCGATGTTCAGGAGTATCGATAGATGAAAGCCAAAACTGATTTTCCCAGCATCAACGAAACCCCACCTGAAGGGATCAAGCCGGACGGGAAACCATACCGGGTACTAATCGTAGACGATTCCCTCTTCGTTGCCAAACAACTCAGTCAGATCCTGTCATCCGCAGGCTTCGAAATTGCCGCCACCGCATCCAATGGGGAAGAGGCGATCGAAAAATACAAGGAACTCCACGGTTCCATCGACCTCGTGACGATGGATATCACCATGCCGAAAATGGACGGTATTACCGCTTTGGAAAAGATCATGGAGTTCGACAAACAGGCGGTTGTGGTGATGATCAGCGCCCTGGGAAAGAACGATCTGGTAAAGAAGTCCCTTCTTCTGGGAGCAAAGAACTATATCGTCAAACCCTTGGATCGGAAAAAAGTATTGGAACGAGTAGTCATGGCTCTGAAAAAATGACAGATTGGGAGGTACATCATGGCTAAGAAAAGTGGTGGAAGTCCTAAAAAGACGGGTACGGCATCCTCTAACCCTACTCGTCCTACCCTAGAACAACTACAGGAAGAAATTCGCGCCAAAGCGCACGAAATGTATCTACGAAGGATCTCTTCGGGTGAGCCAGGGGATGATCTGTCCGATTGGTTAAGGGCAGAAGCTGAAATCAAGCAAAAATACAATCTGTAAGCTTTGGAATCTGTTTCCTCCCCCCTAGAACCGGGACCAACCCTATTTCAAGCCGGACAAAAGGGCGTACGCATACCTTTTTTCATTCTCCTGTTGAGGAAATCTGTTCGCTTGCTCCTCACCATGCTTCTCATCCCCACTGTAGTCTTCTTCGTGCTGCGGGTGATTCCCGGCGATCCAGCAGTGGTTATAGCGGGCTTCGACGCTCCTCCAGAAGTGGTGGAAAGTCTTCGAGCCAAACTAGGTACAAATCGACCCCCCCTAGTGCAATACGAAGAATGGATTCTCTCCGTAGCTCAACTGGATTTTGGATCGAGCCTCATCTCCAATGAACCCGTTTTGAAACTGATTCTGGATAGATTCCCCCTGACCTTGAGCCTTGCGGTTTCAGGAATGCTCTGTGCTCTCCTCATTGCCATTCCCCTGGGGGTCATGTCCGCTGTCCGCAGATGGACCCTTTGGGATTATGGGGGAATGCTATTCTCCCAGATCGGGATCTCCCTGCCGAGTTTTTGGCTAGGGATCATCCTCCTGTTGATCTTTGCCGTAAAGTATCCCCTCTTCCCCCTATTTGGGGGGGATTCACCCTGGCACCTCGTGCTCCCCTCTCTCGCTCTTGGCATTAATCGAGGAGCCGTGCTACTAAGACTTGTACGAACCGCCATGATCGAAGAGCTTGGGAAAGAGTACATCATCACCGCCCGTTCCAAAGGATTGCCGGAAATGGTGGTCCGGTATAGACATGCTCTACGGAATGCCCTTTTGCCAGTGCTAACCATCGCCGGAATCCAATTCGGGTATATGCTGGGAGGAGCCATCGTTCTCGAGCAGGTGTTCTCCCTTCCGGGGTTGGGCAGGTTGATTCTTTCGGCAGTGTTTCAAAGGGATTTCCCTGTGATCCAAGGAGGAACATTGTTCATCGCAGCGGTATTTTCCCTGGTAAACTTTCTCGTGGATCTTCTGTACTCTCTGGTGAATCCTAGGATACGGGTAGGCTGATGGGAACAGAGGTACTCCTGGAAATAAAAGATCTGGCCGTAGAGTTTACAGCCCATCAGAGAAAGATCCCCGCGGTACGGGGAATCGATCTAACCATACTACCAGGGCAGTTCCATGCCCTCGTGGGGGAATCAGGAGCGGGGAAAACCGTAACCTCCCTCTCTATCCTCAGGCTTCTCCCATCCAACGTGTCTAGCCTTCGGGGATCCATCAAGTTCAACGATCATGACCTCCTACAATTATCAGAGGACGTGATGCGGAACTTGCGGGGAAGAGAGATCAGCATGATCTTCCAGGAGCCTGCCAAATACCTGAACCCCTCATTGAAAGCGGGGTTCCAGGCTATGGAAGGAATCCGGTACCACATGGGGTACTCCGAAAAGGCAGCTAGGGAACGGGTCTATGAACTCTTCGAGAAAGTGGGGCTTTCGGATCCCGAACTGGCGATGGACCGTTACCCCCATGAGTTCTCCGTAGGGATGAAACAGCGAGTGATGATCGCCATGGCCATTTCCTGTAACCCTTCCCTCCTCATCGCCGATGAACCCACCACTTCCCTGGATGTGGGTGTGCAGAGACAGATCATCCATCTCCTGCTGGACTTGCAACGCTCCTCTAAGATGGCCATTCTCTACATCACCCATGATCTGGGAATCGTGCGGTACGCAGCGGATGTGATATCCATCATGTATGCAGGGAAGATCATCGAATCCGCTCCCAAGGATGTACTTTTTACTACTCCCCTGCACCCCTACACCCGTCTTCTCCTTGCCTCGATTCCCTCTCGGGAAAAACGAGGAACCCGCTTACAGGGAATCCCGGGTACGGTTCCCAACCCCGAAGACATTCCTCCGGGATGCGCCTTTCATACCCGATGCCCTCTGGCCCAGCAGAAATGCAAAGAGAACGAACCACCCCTGGTGCGGATCGAAGCAGGGCACCGATGCGCCTGTTTTTTCCCCGGGAAAGAGTTTGGGAGTCTTCCATGAAGCCGATCCTCCGTGTGGAAAACCTCACAAAGATCTATCCGGGTTCGGGGATCATCAAGCGGTACCCGGTAAAGGCTCTGGACAATATCAGTTTCACCGTGAATGAAGGAGATATTTTCGGGTTGGTGGGGGAATCGGGATCGGGGAAAACCACCCTTGCCCGCTGCATCCTGTTCCTGGAACCTCCCACCTCCGGGAAGGTGTACTATGGGAACCTCTGTCTCAACAACGTGCCCTGGTACCATTGGAAGAAACTCCGAAGCAGGATGCAGATCATTTTCCAGGACCCGAACAGTGCGCTGAATCCTCGAATCCCCATCCGCAAAAGCCTGGAGGAAGGACTCATCAACCTAGGATACAGCAAAAAGCAACGGAACGACACGATCCGAAAGCTCCTCGATCAGGTTGGTATCCCGTACAACCAAGTGGACTGGTATCCCCATGAGTTCTCAGGCGGACAGAAACAGCGGATCATCATCGCTCGAGCTCTTTCGATGAACCCAAAGTTCATCGTCTTGGACGAACCGGTCTCCAACCTTGACGTGTCCATCCAGGCAGGAATTATCAATCTTTTAATGGATTTGAAACGTGAATTTAACCTTACCTACATATTCATTTCCCACGATCTGGATTTGATTGCATACTTGAGCACTAAAATCGGAGTGTTGAAAGGAGGGCAACTGGTGGAGGTAGGCAACGCGGAGGATGTACTTACCCATCCCCTCCATCCCTACACCCGATTCCTCCTTGAAAACCCCCTTAGTTTTCATTCCAAAATCCAACCGTGGGAAACCATTGCAAAGGAGACTATATGAAACCGATGAAGTTCATCTTCACAGTAGTCCTGTTCTCGCTGCTTGTTCCTACTTTGGCCTTTGCTAGAGGAGCCAAGGAACAACAACCGGTACGGATCGCTCTTTCGGGGAATCCAGACACTCTGGATCCTCAGAAAACCGCAGGGACCCTTACCTTCCAGGTAATCAAGAGTCTCTACGATACCCTAATCGAACCGGATCCAAAGGGTAATCTGGTTCCTGCACTGGCAGAAAGGTGGGAGTTCCGAGATGAAGGGAAGCAGATTCTCTTCTACCTCCGGAAAGGGGTGACCTTCCACGACGGGACTCCTCTCACCTCGAAGGATGTGGCATCCACTCTCCGACGCATCCAGGACAAAAACACAGGCTCTCCCCAAGCGGCAGAATATTCCCTCATCAAGGGAATCGAAACCCCCGATCCTCTGACGGTGGTGCTAATTCTTTCCTCCCCCTCGGCTCCCCTCTTGGCCACCCTTGCCTCTGGATGGAGCGCCATCCTTCCTGCCCACCTGATCGAAGCAGGCCATGACTTCAGCTCCAAACCCGTGGGCACAGGACCTTTTAAATTTAAAAGCTGGATTCGAGACAACCAGATCCTTCTGGAAAAGAATCCTTCCTACTGGATGCCGGGGAAACCGAAAGTACAGGGAGTGGAGTTCCGAATCATCACCGAGCGCTCCATCCAGGTGCAGGGGTTACTCTCGGGGCAATTGGATGTAATCGACATGTACGATGCCATCGATCTTCCCCTGCTGCAAAAAAACCCCCAGGTGAAGGTGGAAAAAGTCCTTACCTCTCTGGTGATGGTTTTGGCGATGAATACTTCGAGGCCTCCCCTGAACGACCTTCGGGTTCGACAGGCTATCAACTTCGCCATCCATAAGCAGGAGGCCCTCGATGTGGCCTATGGGGGGGGAATCCCTGTGGGGACCTTCATGGACGCTTCGGATCCATTCTACGTGGATTTTACCTCCCTCTACCCCTATAACCCCGAAAAAGCCAAACAGCTTTTACGGGAAGCGGGTGTAGCCACGGACCAACCCCTCGAGATGGTACTGCCCCAGAACTACGAACCCCATGTGCGGGCGGGTCAGATCTATCAGGAGATGCTCCAGAGGGTGGGCCTTTCGGTAAAGATCAGGCTGGTGGATTGGTCTACCTGGATCTCCGATGTGTACCGGAAAGCGAACTACGACCTTACCGTGATCGGACATACGGGAAAATTGGATCCCGATAGTCGCCTGTCCAATTATGGAACGGACAAAACTTATGTACGATGGATTCATCCGGAAGCTGCCTCCCTCATCACAAGGGCTCGACAAACCACCCATGTCGAAGAACGAAAGGCCCTCTACTCCCGAGTACTGGAAATCATCGCGAAGGAAGTGCCCTTCGTATTCGTGGGTACCTCTTATAGGTATATCGGTACCCGAAAATCCATAGAAGGGTTTCGGATCCAACCCAAATTGGATGCGTACGATTTTCGGGATGTAGAGGTTCGGTAAGGACATCGAAGAACATGAGGATACGGATTCGAAGAAAGCGTCAGAAGATTCAAAAACTATTTCTATTCACTTCGACGGTATACCTCTGTTTTCTCCTTTTCGCGGCTGTCGGCTCCTCATACCTAACTCCCCACAACCCTACCACGCAAAACCTCGACCAACGATTCCTTCCCCCCCTTACCGGGGGAAGGATTCTAGGGACAGACGATCTGGGCAGGGACGTGTGGAGTCGGATCGTGTATGGTACTCGCTCCCTCCTGATCATCGGTACGGTTTCGGTGGCGATTGCCCTTACCGGCGGTCTACTGATGGGGATTCTAGCCGGAGCTATCGGAGGGATCGTAGACAGTTTCATCATGCTTCTGATGGACGGAATCCTTTCCTTCCCTACCGTACTACTGGCCATTACCGTAGTATCAGTGCTCGGATACGGCCTGGTACAGGTGACCGTTGCTTTGGGTATCGTGTTCATTCCCGTATTCGCTCGATTGGTCCGGGCGGAAACGAAATCCCGTCTCACGGAAGGGTACGTGGAATCCTCCCGTGCTCTGGGCACCCCTTTCTCCCTGATTCTCCTTCGACACGTTCTTCCCAACATGATGCCCGATCTCATTGCCCAATCGACCGTTACCTTCGCTCTGGTAGTGGTGATCGAAGCCTCCCTCTCTTTTCTCGGGTTGGGTACCCAGCCTCCCGAACCGAGTTGGGGACTCATGTTGAAAGAATCCAGAAACTTCCTGTACCAAGCACCATGGATGGCGATCTTTCCCGGTATCGCCCTGGCTGCCACGGTATTCAGTTTCAACTATCTAGGGGACTACCTCTCGGAACAGTTGAATCCCCAGCGTTGATCGAAACCTTCGAGGAGCACCGTATGAAAATACAGATCTTACACCTTGTGGAGGGAGCGCGGCAGGCGAAAGGGCTAACGGTCGTGATCGATGTGTTTCGCGCTTTCTCTACCGCCTGTTTCCTTAAAGCGAATGGAGCCGAGAGGATCATTCCCATCGCCGACTTGAAATTAGCCTATCGGATCAAGCAAGAACATCCCTCCTTTGTCCTCATTGGCGAGCGGGGAGGGAAGAAACAACCGGGGTTCGATTTCGGAAACTCCCCCGTACAGATCAAGGATGTGGACTTTTTGGGAAAAACGGTGATCCTCACCACCAGTGCAGGCACCCAGGGCATCCAGAATGCCCAAGGGGCTTCCGAAATTCTAACGGGGAGCTTCCTCAATGCGGGGGCCGTGATCCGGTACATACAGAAAAAGAACCCCTCTACCCTTTCCCTCGTCTGCATGGGACACGAAGCGGTTACCCCCACGGAAGAAGACACTCTCCTAGCCGAATACATCCAGAGTGTGTTGGAGGGAAATCCGATCGATCTTTCCGATGCTCCCCAAAGGCTGCGGCACACCTCGGGGAAACGATTCTTCAATCCCGAAACTCAAGACTCACAGCCTGAAGCCGATTTCTACCTTTGCCTGGAACGGGACCGCTTTCCCTTCGTCCTGCGGGCTGAACCGATTTCCCGGAACACTATCCTCTTCGAAAAAAGTTCCATGGACATACCGGACGGGCAGTTCTTCGAACTCAAGCTCCTGTATCCCTGACCACTTTTTTTCGGACCTCTTCGACCTTCCGGCTGATCTTGTTCCAGACTCCCGAGAGGCCCATGGCTTTCTTTGCTTCGGATAGGGTCTTTTTCGCTTCCTCCCGCATTACCATGGTACCATCGTAGATCACCTCGTCCACAAACCCCTTGCGGGCTTCGAAG
>Ga0308395_1000363_pt1 | contig 36541 bp, 42 predicted proteins | sample Hotspr20SampleP4_FD_202097 | JGI IMG/M metagenome (GOLD analysis project Ga0308395, IMG submission 202097) | Hot spring phototrophic mat microbial communities from Mushroom Spring, Yellowstone National Park, Wyoming, United States - 20050930_P4 ... | reverse complement strand
AATGAGCTGAAGATTGAGTACCTGGCGACGACCGATAAGCCGACGGTAGTGAACCTTACCAATCATGCTTACTTTAACCTGGCCGGGGAAGGGGTAGGCAATATTCTGGATCACCTTTTGCAAATCGTTGCCGACAATTATACTCCCGTGGATAACACCCTGATTCCCACCGGAGAAATCGCCCCGGTAGCCGGAACAGCGCTTGATTTTACCACTCCCCGAGCCATCGGTGAAAGAGTTATGGAATTTGCCGAGCCTCCCTTCAAGGGGTATGACCACAACTTTGTTCTCAATAACCAGACCGGGCAGTTAGCGCTGGCAGCCCGGGTAGAAGAACCCACCTCCGGAAGGGTGATGGAAGTGTGGACCACCGAACCCGGGGTACAGCTCTATACCGGTAACTGGCTGGATCTGGTAGGCAAAGGTGGGAAATATTACGGCCAGTTTGCTGGTTTCTGCCTGGAGACGCAGCATTATCCCGATTCTCCCAATAAGTCTAATTTCCCACCAGTGGTTTTGAAGCCTGGTGAAACATACTCCACCATGACCATTTACAAATTCTTGACCAAATAAAGCGCTCGAAATTGGGGGGGTTCCTCAGCAAGGAACCCCCCCAATTTTTTTGAAATGATTTACTCGGGAGGATTGACTTTTTTACCGGGATTTTTTAAAATGGGAAAAAAATTTCACCAAGTACTTTTGGGGAGGATGCGTTGGGCAAAAAGGTTACGCTCCAGGACATTGCTCGAGAATTGGCCGTCTCGGTAGCTACCGTGAGCCGAGCTTTAAATGGACGAGGCAAAGTGGGCCCTCAGTTAAAAGAGAAGATTCTGGAAAAGGCTTTTGAGATGGGTTACTTCTCTTCACTCCCTTCTTCCCTGGAGGTCAATTTCTCTCGCAAGAAAGTTGTAGTTCTTTTTCCGGAAAAGGATTTTTTCTGGGAAAAGGTGGAAAAAGGCGTCTTTGATGCCTGGAAACTGCTGCGAGAGTGGCCCATCGAGGTCGAGTTTTTTAGAACCGGCGGTCATAACCTTAACGAGCAGGTTGCCATCCTGGAGAAACTGCTGGAACGCAATGATTTCCATGGCGTAGCTATGGTGCCTTCGGATTTGACGCAACTCGATTATTTTATCAACGCCCTTTATCTGAAAGGGGTGCGGGTGGTTACCTTTAATGTGGATGCCCCGTTGAGCAAGAGGCTTTTCTACGCCGGTCAGAATGTCCGTCAGGGAGGCCGGGTGGCAGGGGAAATCTTCCAACATTTTCTGGGGGATCGCCGGGGGAAAATTTGTGTCCTGACCACCAACAAAAGAGCTCCCTCCCATGTTTTGCGGTGGCAGGGGCTCATCGATTATGTACATGAAAAGAATTTACCCTATGATGTTTCGTATTTGGTAGAAGTTCGGGACGAAGAGGGAGCATATCGATTTACCAGGGAAAAGTTGTTATCGGAGGAAGAGGTTTGTGGTGTTTTTCTCTCCACCGCTTTTGGGAATTATGGAGTTGGCGAAGCCCTCCTTGAAGCCGGACGGAAAGACCTCGTGGTGGTGGGGAATGACTTCTTATTTAACTGGAAAGACTTTCTGGAAAAGGGCGTGATACGGTGTTTTCTGTACCAATATCCTTATTTGCAGGGTTTTATTGCCCTGGCGGTTCTCTGTCGGTATCTCATTTTTGGGGTGGTTCCCTTAGAGAAGACTTTCTATCTTCCGGTTTTTCCGATTTTTGTGGAGAATTTGAAGGATGACCTGGAGCAATTTGAGACGTTGATTGCCTATCACCTTTTTGGGTTGGAGGGGAAATGCAGAGAAGCCGAATTATCCCTCTTGCGGAAGGGGGGGCGGGGTTGATGAACTCCAGAGAGAGGGTGCTCACCAGTTTGTCACATGAGGAGCCTGATCGGGTGCCGATTCAGGCCAGTTTCACTCCTGAATTTGCCCGGCGGTTGCGGGAACACCTGGGTCTTCATTCTCAGGGGGGAGACAATCCCCATGGGGGAGCAGAACATGACCTGGAAAAGATTCTGGGTCTTGACATCATTCAGTACTCCGTGGGCATAGCGAACTCCTACTACTTGAAAGAAGAGGAAGAATACGTCTGTGAGTGGGGTATAAAGTGGAAAAAGAGTTCCCTATACCACTCCTTTCGGTGTCGGTCACTATACCGAAATTGCGACGCATCCTTTGGCAACGGACGAAGCGCTGGTTTCTTATTCCCCTCCCTCTCCATATCGGGAAGAACTCTACGCTCCACTGCGAACGATTCTCAACGAATTCGGAAAAACCCATTTTATTTTAGGTGTCACCGTCTGTACCGTTTTTGAAGGGGCCTGGTATTTACGGGGAATGGATCGGCTCCTTATGGATATGGTTACCGACGAAGAGAAAGCCAACGCCGTTTTGGATATCCCCTTTTATTTCCACCTGGAAGCGGCCAAGCGTTTGGTGGCTATGGGTGTGGACGGAATCTGGCTGGGAGACGACGTGGGGACGCAACGGGGAATGCTTTTGTCGCCGGAGTTATGGAGGAGGTATCTAAAACCTCGCCTGGCTACCATATGTCGGGAAGTGAAGAATATCAATCCGCACGTCCACATTGCCTATCACAGCGATGGGAACATTTATCCGATCATCGATGAACTTATTGAAATCGGCATCAATATACTGAACCCTGTGCAGCCGAGAGCAATGGATCCGGCCTTTCTGAAGAAGCGGTACGGGAGAAATCTCTCTTTCTGGGGTACCATTGACGAGCAACATACGCTTCCTTTTGGAACACCGCAGGAGGTGCAGCGGGAAGTCCTGGAACGTCTTTCCGTTATGGGACAAGATGGTGGTTTTATTATTGCCCCTACCCATCATGTGCAGCTTGATACGCCCCTGGAGAATTTCTTTGCCTTTCTGGGGGCTGCCAGAAATTTGGGTTGTTATCCCATTGAAGGTAGGATAGAATAAAAAAGGAGGTGATGGGAAGGCCGGCACAGAGGGTAGCTTTTGTTGATTCGGAGAATTGGTGTGGGTTAACTTCTAAAATCTTCAGGAAGGAGGGCATGACCGTGCGTAATCGATTGATGAAATGGGGTATTGTGTTCAGTGTGGCTCTGTTACTGGTGGGTAGCTTCCTTGCTGTAGCGGAAGCAAAGAGGTTCGAGGGAATTAGGATTCGTTTCTTTGCTGGAGGACCTCCGGGGTGTCCTTTTGCCAGTGTCGTCTATCGGGGTGCCAAAGCTGCAGAGGAGGATTTAGGGCCTACGGTAGAATATGTGTTTTCTGACTGGGATCCGGAAAAGATGGTCATTCAGTTTAAAGAAGCAATAGCTTCAAAGCCCGATGGGATTGCCATCATGGGTCATCCTGGTGACGATGCTCTGGATCCTCTGATTGATGAGGCCTTTGCTCAGGGGATTATTGTTACCTCTCAGAATACCACCCTTCCCAAAGCAGAAGCCAAGTACAAGGCGCAGGGTTTTGGTTATGTCGGGCAGGAACTCTATGAATCCGGGCTCATGCTTGGACGGGGATGTGTGGAACGCTTTGGTCTCAAGGCCGGAGACCGGGCTATGGTTTGGGGTTTACTCTCTCAACCCACCCGGGGTTTACGGACCAAGGGAGTTATTGATGCCCTGAAAGAGGCCGGATTAGAGGTTGATTACCTGGAAATCTCGCCCGAGGTTAACGCCGAAGCCCCCCTTGGGGCTCCGATTTTTGCCGGATATGTGGCTTCTAACCCCGATGTGAAATTGGTCGTAACCGACCATGGTGGTTTGACGGCTACTCTTGAGACCTACATGAAGGCTGCCGGGAAGGGCCCGGATGATATTTACGGTGCGGGATTCGATCTCTCTCCTGCCACCCTGGAAGCTATACGAAGCGGCTACTGCGACCTGATTCTGGACCAGCAGCAGTACTTACAGGGGTACCTGCCAGTTCTCCAGCTCTGCATGAGTATTAAGTACAAATTTGCCGGTCTGCACATTGACACCGGCTCAGGTCTGGTGGACAAGAGTAACGTCGAAGCCATAGCACCGCTGGTGGAGGAGGGAATCCGTTAATTGGCTACTCAGAACGATGCTCTGGTGCGAATGGTCGATATCTGGAAGTCTTTTGGGCATGTGGAAGTATTACGAGGAGTGAACTTTCATATAGGCTACAACGAAATCGTTGGGCTTCTGGGAGATAACGGGGCCGGTAAGTCAACGCTCATCAAGATCCTCACCGGGGTTCACCAACCGGACAGGGGCGAGATTTACTGGAAGGGTCAGAAACTGGTGGGTTATTCGGTGGCCAAGGCTCGGGACCTGGGAATCGAGACCGTTTTCCAGGAACGGGCGCTTGCCGAACAGCATACCATCTGGCGCAATATTTTCATGGGTAGAGAAATCACCACTCCCTGGGGGTTTATTGACATCAAAAAGGAACGGGAAGAGACCGAGCGGATCATGCGCCAGTATATGGGGTTTACTTCGGCAGCGCTGAGCGTTGATTCTGTGGTGGGAACCATGTCTGGAGGAGAAAAACAGGGAGTGGCCATTGCTCGGGCCCTTCACTTCCAGGCAGACCTCATCATCCTGGATGAGCCCACCACCGGACTTTCCCTTTCCGAGACGCAGAAAGTGCTGAGTTTTGTGGAAGAAATCAAGAAAAACGGGAAATCGGCCATTTTCATAACCCACAACATTTATCACGTCTATCCTGTAGCCGACCGGATTGTGGTTCTGGATCGGGGTAGAGTAGTGGGTGAATTCGAGAAAGCAGCCATTTCGCTGGAGAAGCTGGTGGAGAAACTCTACCTGGTGGCCAGGACCGGAAAACTGGAAAACGGCCAGGAAGAGACTGTCTCCCAGGAACCGAAGGGACAGTCAGGCCAGGATTTGCAATCCTTCATGCCCTGAAAGATAAAATAACCCCGGGGTCACACCCGGGGTTATTTTTATGCAAAGTTTTTCATTTTGGAGGGAGTCAGGATGGTACGGTCAAAGACGGCGGAATATCGTTCCCAACTCAGCGTCGTGCTGGTGCTTCTGGTAATCATTGCGCTCTTTATGATAGGAAGCCCTAAAACTTTTCTTTCCGGCAATATCTATGCAGCATTTATGTCCACCATACCCTTTTCCATGATCATGGCTCTTTCGCTGACTCTGGTGGTCATTACTGGAGAAATGGATCTTTCCTTCCCGTCCATTATGGGCTTCTGTGGGTATATTTTTACCACAGTATTTCACGCCTCGGGAAGTTTTCCTCTGGCACTTCTGGCCTGTATTGCGGTAGGATTGGGAGCAGGTTTTTTGAACGGTCTTCTTATCGTCAAACTTCGTCTTCCGTCTCTGGTTTTAACCATTGGGACACAGTTTTTCTGGGCCGGACTCACCCAGGTTCTGTCGGGGGGGTTGGGGAAGACCCTGGTACCGACGAAGAGGAGTATCCTTTATTACCTCCTGGTGGGAAGAATTGGAGGTAGATTGCCAGCACAGATTCTCTGGGCATTGCTGATCGGCTTCATCATCTGGCTGGTTTTGAATCGTCATCGGTTTGGGGCCCATGTTTACTTTACCGGTGACAATCCTGCCAGTGCCAGGGTCATGGGTGTGAATGTGGACCGGGTAAAGATGATCGTCTTTACCCAGATGGGTGGATTTGCCGCCTTTGCCGGAGTATTGTCGAGCTTAGAAGTTCTCTACTTCTGGCCTACCCTTGGGCAGGGGTATCTTCTGAAAACCATTGCCGCGGTGTTTTTGGGAGGCACTCCGGTTGAAGGGGGTGTGGGGACCGTTTTTGGAACTTTCATCGGGGCCATCATCATCGGCATTTTGGAAGCCGGTATCATTGCCATGGGAATGACCGGTTTCTGGACCCAGCTGGTGTACGGTCTCATTATCGTCGTTTCCATTGCCATGCACTCGGCGCTGCGGCGACGAGAATAGGGAAGGCAGGTCTATAAGCCGAGTTCTGTATTTCCCCAGAGGGGAACGGTAACCATCTATCTGGGAGGTGGGTTACCCCACCTCTCAAGCGGCCAACCCGAAGGTCAGCGAGCCACCTCATCCCTTCCTATTTGGCCTTGCTCCGGGTAGGGTTTGCCAGGCATGCCGGTCACCCGGCATCCGGTGAGCTCTTACCTCGCCTTTTCACCCTTACCTTCTCCACGAAGGCGGTGTGTTTTCTGTGGCACTTTCCTGAGGTTACCCTCACTGGGTGTTACCCAGTACCCTGCTCTGTGGAGCTCGGACTTTCCTCAGAGGAAGTTCCTCTGCGGTTACCCGACCTACCTTCCCTAAAATTATAACTGATCCGTCGATGCAGTATTTCAGAGGCCAGACGGTCGGCCAGAGAATTTTTTTCTCTATCGATATGGATGAGAGCAAATCCCTGGAATCTTCGAATTTTGGACTTCGCTTCCTGATAGAGGGGTAGAAGCTTCGGAGCGCTCACCCGGTAGGTCCCGTTGATCTGATTGACGAGAAGCTGGCTATCGGAGAAAACGGTGAGGTGCTGAATCCCCAGGCGGGTTACAAGATCAAGGGCTTCGAGGAGCGCCCGATATTCGGCTTCGTTATTTGTGGCGGTCCCGATACGTCCGGCGATCTGGTACAGAACTTCGCCCTGCTCATTGCCGAGCACCACGGCAAAAGCGCTCTCTCCGGGATTTCCCCGGGAAGCACCATCGATGAAGGCTACCAGTCTATGAGACTTTCCGATACAAGAATCGTCCACAGTTAGGGCACCGAACGAGTTCTTCTTGTTTACGGACGCTTTTGGCTACGGTGGTGGGAACTGCCAGGTGGCAGCCACTGCAGGTCTCATCGTTGAGCAACACGACCGGGTTTTCGTACTTTTGGTGCAGGTCGAGGTAGGCTGAGGCAATGGAAGTATCGAGTTGCGCCAGAACCCGGTGCCTTTCTGCCTGGAGATTTTCCAAATTCGTTCTCCACCCTGCTATTTCTTCTTGAAAGAGATTGATGGCCTGAAAGGATTTTTCCTGCTCACTTTTCGCCACCTGGTTCTTTTCTTGAAATTCTTTTTGCAGGGATTCCAGCTTTTCCATATCGATGAGGATCGCTTCTTCCAGGGCACTCTTCGTTTCTTCTAACTTGGCCATCGATTTTTCCCATTGGGAGAGCTCTTTAGAGGAAGTAATCTCGCCGCTGTACAGTTTTCCCCTGGTGTTTTTCAGTTTTTCTTCGGCATCTCGAAGCTCCAGTTCCTTGTGGGCCAGGGCAACTTTGGCTTTTTCCAGAGCCGTTCTGGTCGATACTAATTCTTGCTGTAGGGTCTCGAGCTCCTGCTTTCGACGGTATATTTCTTGCTCTCGCTTCTCGATTTTTGACCGGAGATTCCGGATTTTGGCGTCCAGTTCTTGAAGATGTAAAAGTAAAGCGATGGTTTCCATCATTTCTCCTTATGGTTTCCCTTCCAGAAATTCAACGTTGAGACCTTCTTCTTGCGCTTTTTCCCTGAGAAAAATGCATATTTCTTGCATGGCCCTCCTCTCTCCTTTTCCATGGGAAATTGGGAGGTAATCAATACCGGCAAGGAGGAGCTGCTGGATTTCGTGGTGAGACAATTCACCGGTAATGAAGATATCTACCTGCTCCTTAATCACCCGCTCCAACAGGCTTTTACCGCTTCCGGGGCAGAGAGCGATGACCTGGTAAGAAGAGGACGAATTTCCGGAGTAGAGGTTTGCGGTTTCGGCGAAAGCCTTTTCCACCCTGTGCTGTAAATGCTCTTTTTCAAGGGGTTGAAGGAGCTGCACGATTCTTCCCAGTCCGGTGCGACTTCCCGGAGTTTCAAAGAGGGGATATACATCCACCACGGGTTCCTCGTAAGGGTGGGTAGCAAGGATTTTTTCCACCGTGGTCTGGAGAAGATCTGCTCTCACTTCCACTTCCAACCGGATTTCGGATACCTGTTCGGGTTTTCCTACCGTTCCCAGGAAAGGCCGAGCACCTTCCTGGGGGATGAAAGTCCCCGTTCCGGGAACGGAAAAGCTACATCCCTTATAGTTTCCGATGGTGCCTGCACCAGTGGAAAAAATGGCCTGGGAGACTTCTTCAAGGTGGGTGGAGGGGAGGAAGGTGACCACTTTGAATTTCTGCGCTGTGCGTGGGAGAATCGGTTTCCACTGACCTTCCAGAGCCAGAATTTTTATCCACTGCTCGGCCAGGCCATGTGGGGCACTATCCAGGTTGGTATGGTGGGCAAACACCGAAATCCCGTGGTGGTAAAGGGTATAGAGCATGCCGAAATAGGGGTCTTCTTGCGAAAGAGAATGAAGCGGTGTCCAGATGGGAGGGTGGTGGAGGTACAGAAGATCAATCTTTTCTACCGTAGCCCACGCTACCAGGTTCGGGGTCAACTCTAAATCGACGGCTACTCGTTTCACGTTCCTGCAGGCTCGCACCTGCAGACCGAAACGGTCATCGGGAAGCGCCAGAGAAGCGGGAAAGAGGCTTTCCAGGAAGTCCAGCACTCTTTGTAATGTTTCCATACCCGTGGTCCTGCCTTTTCAGAATGGTGGGTCCACCCGGATTCGAACCAGGGACCGACCGGTTATGAGCCGGCTGCTCTACCGCTGAGCTATGGACCCACGAGCGGAATCAATATTAGCATATTTATCCGGGCTACGCAAGAATATGTACGGGTTCACCTCATGTGGGACACTCGGAAAGTCCGGTATCTCTCAGCTCCTCTCTCCAGGCTCCGGTGTGGTTGGGGTTTCCGGGGTTAAACTTGGATACAGGATAGTTTTTCGGAGTCCATGGACTTGGGCGAGCTTTCCGATGGCGTTGCCTGTGGCGAAGCGCACCAGGTGGAGGATTCCCCAGAACATGCCGGAAGAATCCTGGTTCCCCTTTAATAGGTGCAGAACCTCCTCTCTTTGAGTTTGTAACACCTGAGTTGGGATACCGGGTCACCCCCCTTTTCTCTATCCCACCTGTTGCAGATCTCTGTGCACCTATCCGGAAGACGCAAACACCCGTTTTGCCCGGCAAAACCCCGGATGGCAAAGAATCTCGCTTCTGGACATGGTCTTCTCGTTGGCTACCGAAATATTGCGTTGTGAAACTTTTGAGGAGATTCGGGATTCGCTATAATGGAAGAGACTACTTGTGAAGGGGGATGTGCCGATGGGTTTTGAGTACGGTTTGGCCAAGTTTATTCCTTTTCAGGACAAAGCGGAGTGTGAACGGGTGCGGAAAATCAAAAAGGAAGATCTTACCAAACATCCGAATCCCCAGTTTCGAATTCGGATCATCGAAGAGAGAGAGGAATTCTATTTCCAGTTTGCTCTGGATATTGTGGAGCGCATCGTGAAGGCTCGGGAAAGAAACGAAAAATTAGTTTTGATTCTTCCGGTCGGTCCGGTTCCACAGTACTTTCTGGCAGCAGAAATGATCAATCGGCTTGGCATCCCCATGGACCACGTCCATACGTTTAACATGGATGAGTATGCCGATGAAGATGGCAACACGGCTCCCCTTGACTGGCCGGGTTCTTTCCAGAAAGCCATGTGGGATAACTTTTTCGGCCGCATTGAACCCCGCCTGAGACCTCCGGAGAACAATATCCATTTTCCTACCAGGGAAGTTCTGAAAGACTATGCAGCTATGATTGCCGATTTGGGAGGAGCTGATTGTTGCTACGGTGGAGTGGGCTGGTGTGGGCATATCGCTTTCTGGGAGGCTCACCTGGGATTTGAATTCGGTGATGACCTTGAGGCCTTTAAGCAGGCCGGCCCGCGCCTGGTGGAACTTCATCCCATGACCATCATGCAGAATGCCCTCCACTCTTTCAGTGGTGATTGGTCCTGGGTTCCTCCCAAAGCCAATACCATTGGTCCTGCGCAGATCGTGGAAGCCAAAGACCGCAGTTTCTGGCTGGATGGGTACATCGGGGGAGGCGTGAGCTGGCAACGATTCATTGCTCGCCTGGCAGCCCACGGGAGGGTGAATACTCTGGTTCCGGCTTCGATCTTACAGACCCTTCCGGGAACCTATACCCTCTTGGGAGGTGTGGCCGACGACGTGGTTATTTCCATGGCATAAACTTAAGTTCCCGTTTGGGAAGCAAGGAACCGGAAGAGTGGCTGAAGGGCTTCTCTGGTAGTTTAGTTCCGGAACTCTTCCAGGGCCTGGGGATCTTTCTGGATGTACGAACGGAAAAGAAGACACAATCCTGGTCTCATTTTCGATAGGCGTAGGCTCCGGGCAAAGGAAAAAAAGAACCTTCCCCTTGGTTTCTGGGGGGAAGGTTCTTTTCGATAATTTCCTGTTCTCTCTTCCCTACTGACCGATGTTTCTTGAGGAAATCAATGGATTTGATTTTCCCCAGGTAGGTAAACTACGGTTTGATCCTGTCCAGGCGAAGAAACCTGTAATTCGTTGAGGAGAACGTATCGCTCGGTACTCTCGTATTTTGACCGGGAGATGACTACGGTGTCTTTCACTTCCAAAACAGTCCGCAGTGACACCGGCCGTCTCTTTCCACGCTACCACTTCGGGTTTCAAGACAAGGACAGACGTTTTCCGGGATGTTATCGATTTTGCAGGGGCAGTAAAAATCACCATACCGTTCGTGTTTTTTCAACAAGCCCTCGACGAGCGGTTCCTTCATTTCATTGAAATGGTATCCCCGCAGACGGGCAAAATTCTCAATCCTCTGTCGAATTTCTTCTTCTAAGCGCAGGTGCAAAGGCCGATGCAACACCCAGGCATCCCCTTCCTGGTGGAGGGTGAGAACCGCCCCACAGACCGGGCAAACGACAGTTTTCCCTTCTTCCTTTTCTTCCTTCAGGATAAAGGCCACCTGGCAGACCGGACAGAGAATCTTTTCCATCTCGTTCATTCCTCCAAGGCTTCTTTGATCCGCAGCTCGTCATAACCGACGATAATGGTTTCACCGATAACGATAACCGGGAAGGCCCTTCGTCCGGATATTTCCTGAACCTTTTGTACCGTTTTTTCCTTTTCTTCTTTTTCCAGAAGGTCCACGTCTACGGAATCAAAGGGAATATTCCGGCTTTCAAAAAATTTTTTGGCCATTTTACAGAACGGACAGGTACTCAGAGCATAGAGCATAACTTTTTTCATTCTTTTCACCTCTTATGGGATTATACCCTCTCAAAACCGCAAGAGGAAGGTTTTTATTTCCCTTCTCTTTTGGAATCGTGCGAAGGTCTTCTCTGGGGTGTTTTTGCAATGTCTTCAAAAGTGTGTTACACTTACCGTAGAGCGAAAGACCATGGGGGAGGGATGACAGTTGCAGAGAATGGATTTTACCTTTGTTGACCTGAGAGGGAGAAAGGCGAGTCCGGATATCGAGGTTCTTTTTCCGGGCTGGCGAGAGAACGATGAACGGGTGGCTATTTTTTCTCCTCACGATGATGACGGGGTTCTGGGTCCCGGGTATCTCCTCCAGGCCATACCGTTTTTTGGGGGAGAGGTCCATGTGGTGATTTTCTGCAACGGCTCGGGTGGTTACAGCGTAGTCGAGCACAAACCGATCATCACCGCTTTACGGGCTCGAGAAACGCTCCGGGCTTACGCGGTGCTGGGGGTTGATTCTGCTCATATTCACCGTCTGGACTACGATGATTATAGCCTCTGGCCCTTCATCGGCTGGAAACTGGAAGAGGGAGAGGGAACTTTCCGAAAAATTCTCCCCCTTTTGCGCCGTTTACGGATCACCAGGGTACTCCTCCCCAACGGGTATCGGGAACATCTCGATCATCTGGCAGCCTTTATGGTGGGGGCTTTCGATGCTCCACAGGCCGGGGATCCGGTCATGGCCGATTGGGGAGAACCATCGCCGGTGCGTTCGGTCCTCCAGTATGCGGTGTGGAGTGACTTTGAACCGGAAGATGCCATCCTGAGCGGGGACGATGTTTCGGTTCGGGCAAACCGGGCTCTCATTGCCCCGGAAGAAGCGGAAGCGAAAATCAGGCAAGCCATGGAAGCGTTTCAAACTCAGGCCCAGATTGTGACCAATCTTATGGAACAGAGGAAAGAACGGAAATTGAAAAGCGGGAAGTATGTGGAGATTTATTACGCCTTTAATCCTCGCCCCCGCTGCGAGTACGGAAAATACCTCCGGCGTATTCAGGAAATCGTGGGGTAAGAAGGGAGAGAAAAGGATGAAAAAAATTGTCCTTTTGGGAGCGGGGTTCATCGCTTCAGTTCACATGGAAGCCTGGAGGAGAGTCGAAGAAGCCAAGGTGTGTGCCTTTTTTGAGACCAATCCTGAGAAAGCCAGGGCTTTTCGGGAAAAGTATGGTGTTCCCCATTACGATTCTTTTGGAAATCTTCTCGCGAATGAAGATGTCGATATGGTGGACGTGTGTTTGCCCACCTTTCTCCATCGAGAATATGTGGAAATGTCGGCCAATGCCGGAAAGCACGTTCTCTGTGAGAAACCCATTGCTCTGAATGTGGAGGATGCCGAAGCCATGCGGGAAACCTGTCGGCGAAATGGGGTCAAATTCATGGTGGGGCATGTGCTCCGTTTCTGGGGAGAATATGTGAAAGCCAGAGAACTCGTGGAGGAAGGTGCCCTGGGTAAAATCCTGGCGGTGGAAGCCTTTCGTCTCTCGGTGTCACCGACCTGGTCGGTCGATAGCTGGATTCTCAAACCCGAGCTGAGTGGTGGTGCAGCCCTCGACCTCCATATCCATGATTGTGACTACGTCAACTGGATTCTGGGAAATCCCCGGGAGGTTTTTGCCTGGGGAGTGCGCTCTGCGTCCCGGTCCTGGGACCACATTTTCACCGAAGTGCGATACCAGGAAGCCGTAGCCAGTATTCAGGGTGGCTGGATGATGAAGGGAGACTTCCCCTTCACCTGTGGATACCGGATACTGGGTGAGCGGGGGATCCTGGAATGGACTTTCCGGGCCGGGGTCAACATTGAGGAGCGCAGCCAGAGTAACCCTATTTTCCTTTATCGGGATGGGGCGGAGAGGGAGAAAATCGAGGTTGCCTCGGAAGATCCGTATTACCTGGAACTCCGGTATTTTTTTGATTGTGTACAGAAGGGAACGCCAGTTCAACAGGGAACTCCTGAACAGGCCATTTTGGCCCTGAAGGTGGCTCTGGCGGCTCAGACTGCTTCGGAGAAGAATATGGTGGTTCGGTTATAGCAAGATGCGCAAGGTTCTCCTGGTTGAGGAAGATGCTTTGCTCCGCGAAAAAATAGGGAACATTCTTCGGGAAGAGCGGTACTATGTGATCGCCATCCGGGACCGGGTTCTGGCGATGAACTGTCTGGAAAAAGAGGAAATCGATATGATCCTTGTCCGGGAAGAAATTCTGCGCGAAAATAGCCTGGAACTCCTTTCCTTTGCCCGTCAGCGGTTCTCCGATATCGTCATCATCGTGATGGGGACGGAGGAGGATTCTTTCCGCATTCGTGAGCTTTTGGCCAAAGGGATTTACGAGTACCTTTCTCCGCCCTTTACCCCTTCCCGTATTCTCTCGGTGATGCGGCGCGCCGAGGAGCGGATATCGCTTCTTGAGGAGAACAAAGACCTCAAGCGGCGGATGGTCCATCGGTTTTCCTTTGCCGGCCTCACCGGAGTTTCGGAGAAGATGCAGCGGTTGTTCAGTTTAATCATTCAGGTCTCTCAGGTGAAGCGTCCCATCCTCCTTCTGGGGGAGCAGGGAACCGGGAAAGAAATGGTCGCTCGGGCCATTCATCAGTACGCTTTTACCCATGAGGAGCCGTTCTTCAAAATTCTCTGTGGCAGCATGGGGCACGATTTTTTCCGCAACGGGATTTTGATCGAAGACGGCAGGTCCCAGAATCTGAACGAGATTCAGGAGGGAACCCTTTACTTTGAGGATGTCCATCTCCTTCCCTATTCCCAGCAGACCGAGATGTTGGAGTTTCTGGAGGAATACCGTTTTGGCCGAAAAGGGGGGAACCTCAGGGTCATTGCTTCTTCCGAGGTTCCCCTGGAGGAAGAGGTGGCGCGAAGCGCCTTTCGGAGCGACCTTTACTATTTTTTGAGCGCGGTGAAGATCGAAATTCCACCCCTTCGTGAACGGAGAGAAGATATCCCTTTCCTCATCGAGCAGTTCTTGCGTGAGATTGCCGAAGAGAGCGGCCGGGAGATGGTGAAAATCAGCAAAGAAGCACTCAAAACCCTCATCGATTACGACTGGCCGGGAAACGTCATCGAACTCCGGAACACCCTGGAAGGAATGGTCATTCTCTCCGAAAGTAGCACCTTGACGCTGGAAGACATTCCCGAGCACATTAAAAAGGGCTTTGGACGGGAAGGGGTGCTGGAAATAAAGATCGGAACGCCCCTGGAAGAAGTGGAAAAACTCCTCATCAAAGAAACCCTCAAATTCCATCGCTTCAATAAGACCCGCACCGCTCAGACGCTGGGTATCAGTCCCCGGACACTCTATCGGAAGATGGAGCAATATGCGATTGAGGACGAATTGAAGTAGGAATTTCTTTTTGTCATTTTGTCAGAGTTACCTCACCGTTTTGTGACATAATGTCAGAAAATCGCGCCACTATTTTAACTTTTTGGCACAAAACTGACCTTGATTGATTTTGTTTTAACTTGCCAGAGCCGGAAATTTGATTATAATAGAGCTTGTCTTCAAATGGAATCAATGAGAAAGGGGTGAAGAAGGTATGAAGATTAAACCGTTAGGAGATCGGATCCTGGTGAAAAGAGTCGAGGAAGAGGAAGTGCGCAAAGGAGGCATTATTCTTCCCGACACTGCCAAGGAAAAGCCGCAGCAGGGAAAGGTGGTAGCAGTTGGTACTGGTAAGGTAGATGAAAACGGGAATCGGAAGCCTCTGGAGGTCAAGGAAGGAGATAAGGTTCTCTTTGGGAAATACGCCGGTACCGAAGTCAAGGTTGACGAAGAAGAATACCTGATCATGCGTGAAGATGATATTTTAGGAATTATCGAAGACTGAGGCTCTAAGAGAGAAAGGAGGTAAGTGAACATGGCCAAACAGATTCTCTTTGAAGAGGAAGCGCGACAGGCCATTTTGCGAGGCGTTAAAATCCTGGCCGATGCTGTAAAAATCACTCTCGGTCCCAAAGGGAGAAACGTCATCATCGAAAAGAAATTTGGGTCGCCGACCATCACCAAAGATGGTGTGACGGTGGCAAAAGAAATTGAGCTCTCCGACCCCAATGAGAACGTCGGTGCGCAGCTGGTAAAAGAAGTCGCTTCCAAAACCAGTGATGTAGCCGGTGATGGGACGACCACCGCTACCGTTCTGGCCGAGAGCATTTACCGGGAAGGTTTGCGCAACGTGGCTGCCGGTTCGAACCCGGTACTTTTAAAGCGGGGTATCGATAAGGCTGTGGAGGCAGTGGTGAAAAAGCTCAGAGAAATGAGCAAAGAGGTGAGCGACCGGAAAGAAATCGCTCAGGTTGCTTCCATCGCTGCCAATAACGATGAATCTATCGGAAGTATCATTGCCGATGCGATGGAAAAAGTCGGGAAAGACGGGGTCATCACCGTTGAAGAAGCCAAGGGTCTGGAGACCACTCTGGAAGTGGTGGAAGGTCTGCAGTTTGATCGTGGGTATCTCTCCCCTTACTTCATCACCGATCCGGAAAGAATGGAAGTCGTGTTGGAGAATCCCTACATTCTCATTTATGAGAAGAAGATCTCGGCCGTGAAAGATCTCCTTCCCATTCTCGAAAAGGTGGTGCAGAGAGGGAAGCCCATTCTGATCATCGCCGAGGATGTTGAAGGTGAAGCCCTGGCCACCCTGGTGGTGAACAAACTCAAGGGTGTCATCAGCTGTGCGGCTGTCAAGGCTCCCGGCTTCGGTGATCGCCGTAAGGCCATGCTTGAGGACATTGCCATTGTGACCGGTGGGCGGTTCATTTCCGAAGACCTGGGTATCAAGCTTGAAAACATCACCATTGACGATCTGGGCCAGGCCCGCAAGGTGGTGGTTGACAAGGAAAACACCACCATCGTTGAAGGTGCTGGCAAGAGAGAAAACATTGTGGCCAGGATGAACCAGATCAAGAAACAGATCGAGGAAACCACTTCCGACTACGATCGAGAAAAGCTCCAGGAAAGACTGGCCAAGATTGCCGGTGGTGTGGCTGTGATTCGGGTTGGTGCTGCCACTGAGGCCGAGATGAAAGAGAAGAAGGCCAGAGTGGAAGACGCGCTCCATGCCACCCGTGCAGCGGTTGAGGAAGGTATCGTTCCCGGTGGTGGCGTGGCTCTGATCCGGTGTGTGTCGGCCATTGATGCGCTGAATCTGAGCGGCGACGAGAAAGTGGGAGCTCTCATTGTGCGAAAAGCTCTGGAAGAGCCTGCCAAGATGATCGCCGAAAACGCTGGCGAAGAAGGCTCGGTCATCGTGGAGCGGATTAAATCTGCCGATAACCCCAACCTTGGTTTCAATGCTCTTACCGGAGAGTTTGTGGACATGATTCAGGCTGGAGTCATTGATCCGGTTAAGGTGGTTCGTACCGCCCTGCAGAATGCATCCAGCGTGGCTTCGGTGATGCTGACCACCGAATCGGTAGTCACCGAGATTCCGGAGAAGGAGAAAACTCCCCCTGTTCCGCCGACACCGGAGTACTAAAGTGGTATAATAGATGAAGTGACCCGATGGACCGATCGGTCCATCGGGTCTGGGCTTTGGGGAGGTGGCAGCGATGCCGGTTTATGAGTACGAGTGTCTGGAATGCGGTAAGGTTTTTGAAGAGTTTCAGTCTTTCAGCGACAAGCCCGTTTCCCAGTGTCCCTTCTGTAAGGGAAAGGCGAAACGGTTGATCAGTAAGGGAGTAGGCCTGGTTTTCAAGGGTTCCGGTTTTTACTCTACCGATTATCGGAGTTCAACCACCAAAAGCAATAGCTCGAGTTGCAGCACCTGTTCTTCGTCGAGTTGTTCCACCTGTGGGACTTCAGGTGGTAGTAGCAGCAACGGATCGAAAACCTGAGAGTGCTTTCGATGAGTTTTCTGGGGTATGCCCTGGTCCTGGGCGTTTTGCTTTTGGTTGGAGTTTTGTGGGGAATTAAGCGCAAGGGAAGCCAGGTATCGGTTGAAGAATTCTGGAGAGAGAAAGAGCAAGAGTACGGAGAGAAGCGTGTTCTCTCAGGTTTTGCGCGGTATTTGGGAGGCCATCCCCGGTTTGAGAAAGTAACCGATGGCCTCCTTTTTTTGATGTCTCGCAGTCTCTGGTTTGAGAACTTCGAGAAGGGTCCCAATATTTTTGGTTTCACCATGCCCTTCGAGAAGGTCGTTTTTCGGATTCCGTTACAGAGGGTCTCTACCATCGGGGCGATTTCGGAGAGGGATTTCGAGAGTACCGACTTTGGGAATCGCGTTTTTCGTTACCAGCGCCTGAGTCGCAAGCCCTTCTATTTGACAATCGATTATACCGATGAATGGGGGAGATCCCAGACCCTCTATTTTGACAGTATGTTGGACATTAAAACCTGGCAGGAGGAGATGGAGAAAGCGAAAGGTTCCTGTCCCCCGGAAGAAGCAGCCGAACCTGAAGTGGGGGTGTGTCCCAAGTGTGGGAAAAAGGTTTCTCCCGATTTCAAACTTTGCCCCTACTGTGGGCGTAAGCTCTCTTAAATGGCGATGGATTTCTTGGTGGGCCACTTCGAAGATCGCAAAAAAGCTACCGGTTGCACGGTTTTCCTCTTTGAAACTCCCAATCGTGCTGTGGCTTCGGTGCGTGGTGGGGCGCCCGGTAGCCGGGAGCTGGAAGCTCTTTCTCCGGGGCGCCTGGTGGAAGGGGTTGATGCGGTGGTTCTAAGTGGTGGGAGCGCCTTTGGGCTTTCCTGCAGCACCGGGGTGGTGGCATTCCTGAAAGAACGCGGGAAGGGATTCAAAACTCCCCGCGGGGTTGTCCCGATTGTGGCCCAGGCGGTGATTTACGATTTAGAGGTGGGAGAGTGGGCTTTTCCTACCCCGGAGTGGGGATACAAAGCCTGTCAGGAGGCTAAGGGTCAAGTTTTTGAAGGCAGTGTGGGTGTCGGAACCGGTGCCACGGTGGGAAAGCTCCGGGGGATGGAAAAAGCGGTGAAAGGGGGATTTGGAAAAGGTGCGATGGAAACCCCGGAGGGGTGGATATGGACCTTTGTGGTGACCAATTCTCTGGGCAACATTTACCTCCCTTATTCGGGAGAACTTTTAGCCGGACACAAAGGTGCGGAAAACCCCTCGTCATTTTCACCCTTTAACACCACTCTGGCGGTGACGGTTTTTGAGGCCGATCTTTCTCGCGAAGAACTGCAGCACCTGGCCGATGTGGTCCACTCAGCGCTGGCTACCTGCATTCGCCCTTTTGCCACTCTTTACGATGGAGATGTGCTGTTTCTGGTCTCTTTAAAGCGAAAGAAACCGGTTAACTACCTTCTACTGGTAGAGGGTATTTACCGGAGTGTCACCGAAGCGGTCATTGCTTCGGTGACCAAAGCCGAGAGTGTGGCGGGTGTTCCGACCTATAAGGTGTGCCGCTGACTTCCGAAAGCAGCGAGCGGGAAAAGGTGACGGATGATTCCGTCTGGTATCTTTTCAGGAACTGGAACGGAGGTGTTTGGGAATGCACAAAGCGTCCTGGCGGAAGTTCGTCTTTGCCGGTGTTTTAGGCGGTATTTCAGGAGTTCTGGCTCTCACCCCTCTGGGACTCATCCCGGTACCTAACCTTTCTACCTATGCGACCACCATGCATATTCCTGCTATAATAGGAGGGATTATAGGTGGTCCTGTTACGGGAGCTCTGGTAGGATGTATTCTGGCGTTTTTTACCATGCATCTTTTTCTGGGGAACCTGGTGGCCTGTTTCCTGCCCCGAATTTTCATCGGGGTGGTGGCCTATTTTTTGTGGAAAGCCCTGGGAAAAAGTAACCTGGGTGTAGTGGCCGGGAGCCTGGGAGGAACCATAACGAACACCGTGGGTGTTTTGGGATTAATGGTGTGGATGAAATATTTCACCTGGGAACAGGTGCTCCCCATTTTCCTTTTAAACGGTATTCTGGAACTGGTGATTTCAGGAATAGTGGTCTTACCGATAGTGAGGGTGATATTGAAGGTGGTGAGAATCGATTAAAATCCTGGTCGTGGATGTTGGCAATACCCACACCACTTTTGGGGTTTACGAAGACCAGACATTGCTCCGACACTGGCGAATTTCTACTTCTTCACGAAGGACTCCGGAGGAATGGGGGTTAATGATGGAATCGCTCCTGGCGCAGGAAGGGGTGGAGAGACCCACGCTCCAGAGGGCGATATTATCGTGTGTGGTGCCTCCGGCAGCCAACGCCCTGGAGTATCTTTTTCGGTTCGGCTGGATGCTGCCTTATCTCGTGGTCAGTCCGGGGGTGAAGACGGGTCTGGCGGTGCGAGCGGAGGCCAGGGAAGTCGGGGCAGATCGGATTGTGAATGCGGTGGCCGCTTCCTGCCTCTACGGGGGTGATTTGATTATTATCGATTTTGGAACTGCTACCACTTTCTGCGCCGTGACCCACCGCAGAGAGTATCTGGGGGGAGCGATTGCTCCGGGTATCGGCATTGCTCTGGAGTCCCTGTATGAGAAGACGGCCAAGCTTCCCCGGATTGATGTGGAGGTGGCGGAACGCTGTATCGGGAGAAACACGGTGGAGGCGATGCATGCCGGGATTTTCTTCGGGTACATTGGCCTGGGAAGGGAAATCGTGAAGCGGATGAAAGAGGAATTTTCACTGAAGGCACGAGTGGTAGGAACCGGAGGATGGGGCATCTTTTTGGAGAAACACTGCGATTTTATCGACATTTTTAACCCGGTGTTGACCCTGGAGGGTTTGCGGATCATCCATGAACTCAATGAACCATAGTCAGGAAGAAGTGGCGGTTATCGGTAGTAATGCCCGGGCCAACGGTCGATTGGAAGCGCAGGGACTGCTGATCGTGGAAGGGGAGTTTGCGGGGTCGATTCGCTGTCCGCATCTTCTGGTGACCAAGGGAGGTAAGGTAAGCGGGTCGGTAGAGGTTCAGGAACTGGAAGTGTGGGGAGATATCAGTGGATTTTTGCGGGTCCAGAAGATGATCTGTCGGAAGGCTTCCCGGATTGGGGGATGTGTGCTGGTCAAAAGTATTGCCCTGGAGCCGGGAGTGCTGGTGGAAGGTTTTTTGACCTTTCAAAAAATCGAGGATGAGCACAATGAAGGAAAAGAGAGTGGTGAGCATCAGTCTGGGTTCCTCAAAGAGGAACCACAGGGCTCAGGTTGAGCTTCTGGGATGTCGGGTATCCATCGAGCGGATTGGTGTGGATGGTAATAAGGAAAAATTTAAACAACTTCTTGCCAAGCTCGATGGTCAGGTGGATGCCTTTGGGCTGGGTGGTGCAGATCTCTATCTCCGGGCCGGTCGCTACCGGTACAGGGTGGTGGATGTGGCCAGACTCGTCTCAGGGCTCCGGAAGACCCCCATCGTCGACGGGGGAGAGCTCAAGATGGTCTGGGAACGGGAAATTCCCCGGTATCTTGCGGAAAAGGAAGGACTGGCGCTGTCCGGTAAAACGGCGCTCATCATGAGCGGGATGGACCGGTATGGGCTGGCAGAGGGCTTACAGGGAGTGGGCTGTAAACTTCTCATCGGTGATATGCCCTTTGCGCTGGGGATTCCCATTGCGCTCCGGCATCTTTTTACTTTGCGATTCCTTTCGGTAATCATGATGCCGGTTTTACGCCGCCTTCCCATCGACGTCCTTTATCCCACCGGCAAGGAACAGGAAAAGAGCCGCCCCCGTTTTCCCCGTTACTTCGCCAGGGCGGATCTCATTGCCGGCGACTTCCTGTACATCTTCCGTTTCGCTCCGGAAAATCTCACCGGGAAAATCATCATCACCAACACGGTAACTGCTCACGATGTGGAGGAAATGCGTCGCCGTGGGATAGCGGTGCTTGTGACCACCACTCCGGAAATGAACGGACGTTCCTTTGGAACCAACGTGCTGCAGGCAATTTTTGTGGCCATCTTGGAAAAAGCTCCGGAGGCTATCCGGCCTGAGGAGTATCTGGAGCTTTTGCGTGAACTCAACATTCGGCCGAGGGTCTTGAGACTTGGGGAGGGAAAATAATGGAAGAGAAAGCGAAGATGGTGGAGGAAACCATCGAGAAGTACATGAAATACGTCAATCCCGGCTTTGCACGGCTTTGCAAGTTTGCCAACCTTGCCACCATAGAGTGGGAGGGAAGGGGTGCCCAGGTTTTTGATATTTTTGGAAGAGCTTACCTTGATTGTATCGGTGGCTTTGGGGTCTTCAATGTGGGTCGCAATCACCCCCGGGTGGTGGAAAGAGCTATCGAGCAGCTCCGGAGGTTACCGCTTTCCACCCGCACCCTTTTCAATAAACAGCAGGCGGATCTGGCCGAAATGCTGGCCAAGATTACCCCTGGGGACCTCCAGTATTCCTTTTTCTGTAATAGTGGTGCCGAGGCGGTAGAGGGAGCTCTGAAGCTGGCCCGCCTCTATACGGGGAGGAAAAAACTGGTTTCCTGTCTCAATAGCTTCCACGGTAAGACCATGGGGGCGTTGAGCGTGTCGGGGAGAGAGGTATACAAGAAGCCCTTTGAACCCCTTCTTCCCGAGACCTATCAGGTGCCTTTTGACGACCTGGAGTCCATGGAGAAGATGGTGGATGAAGAGACCGCGGCCGTGATCGTGGAACCGGTTCAGGGAGAGGGAGGTGTCAACATTCCTTCTTCGGATTACCTTCCCGGAGTTCGAGAAATCTGCAATCGGCATGGAGCCCTTTTGATTATCGATGAAGTCCAGACAGGCCTGGGGCGGACTGGAAAGATGTTTGCCTGTGAGCACTGGAGCGTAGTTCCCGATATCATGACTCTGGCCAAGGGTCTGGGAGGTGGTATTCTCCCTCTCGGTGCTTTTATGAGTACCGCTACGATCTGGAAGGTCTTTGAAGAGAATCCCTTGCTCCACAGTTCCACCCTGGGGGGTAATCCCTTAGCCTGTGCCGTGGGTCTTGAGACCCTCAAGATTTTGCAGGAAGAGAATATTCCCCGGCAGGCGCAGGAGAAGGGCGATTATTTCTTAGAGAAGTTACGGGCATTCCAGATTACTTTTCCGGAACTCATCAAAGAAGTTCGGGGAATGGGTCTCCTCATCGGGATGGAGTTTTTCGATCCGGATGTGGCTTCGCTTCTGGCCATGGAAATGGCTGAGCGAATGATTCTCGTGGCCTATACCCTGAATAACCCCCGGGTGATTCGGTTTGAACCACCCCTGACCATTTCTTTTGAGGAGATGGATCGGGTGATGCGGGCCCTGGAGGAATCGCTTCTCTGTGTGAGGAAAATTGTGGAAGAAGTGAATGGATAGATGAGAGGGGAGGGTTTCCGGTGGCCAGAGTTTCTGCTTCTTTGGTAATCGAAGGGAAGGTAAGCGAGGTTTACGAGAGAGCAAAGGATATCGAGCGATTGGCCCGATTTTTGCCGGATCTCGAAGAGGTACGGATTATACGCAGGGAAGGGCAGGAGGTGGATAGTTTCTGGAAGGGTCGTTTCCAGGGAAGGGAAGTGAAGTGGACCGAACGGGATCTCTGGGACGATGCCGGCAAACAGTGCCGGTTTTTCGTTCTGGAGGGTGATTTCAAGAAGTACGAAGGGGTATGGAAGTTTGAAGAGGAAAAAGAAGCTCAAACCCGGGTGGATCTCGAAATCGAATACGACCTGGGGTTGCCCTTGGTGGGAGCGCTCATCAGTGCTTTTCTGCGCAAGCAAATGGAAGAGAACGCCCAGGCCATGCTTTCGGCCCTGAAAAAATCGGTGGAAGGATAGAAGAAAGGTGGTTGGAATGGATAAGTTTGCCTTCATCATCCACGCCATGGATGTCCAGGATATTCGAGAACACATGCCCTTTTTGCGGTTTCTACCCTCGACCTGGGTGGAGTTTCTGGCTTCCCGGGTCTCTCCTTTTATTCTCTCCCATGTTACCGGGGTGCGGTCCATCGCTACCGGAAAGGAAATCGAGGGGTGGTTTGTGGGTCTCCCGATGACCTCCAGGGCTCTCCTTGAGTACCCCTTTCCTTTCGTGGCCAGGCAAATCCGCAAGTGCGGGTTTCTGGCCGAGAAGATGGGAGCAGGCATCATCGGCCTGGGAGCTTTTACCTCGGTGGCCGGTGACGGGGGAATCACGGTGAAGGACGGTCTGCGGATTGCTGTTACCACCGGTAACAGTTATACGGTAGCTACGGCTCTGGAAGCGCTGAAGGTGGCCTGTGGGAAAATGGATGTGGATCTTGCGCAGGAAGAGGTGGCCATTGTGGGGGCGACCGGTTCGATTGGGAGAGCCTGTGCTCTGGTGCTGGCCGAAGAGGGCCGGCGATTGCGTCTTATCGGTCGGGATAAGGAGCGGACCGAGAAGGTCAAGATTGAGGCAGAGCAGCATGGCGCTTCTGCGGTGAAGGCCTTTGTGGATATCGAGGAAGGTATTCGCGGTTCAAGGGCTATCCTCACGGTAGCTTCGGCGGTGAAGAATCTTCTGGAGCCTTCCTGGATCGAAAGGGGAGCGGTGATCTGTGACGTGGCCCGTCCCAGAAACGTGGCCGAGGAGGTGGCCCGGGCTCGCGAGGATGTGCTGGTGATTGAAGGCGGTGTGGTTGATGTTCCTGGAGATCCGGACTTTGGGATGGACTTCGGTTATCCTCCCCGCAAAGCCTATGCCTGTATGGCCGAAACTATGGTTCTCACTCTGGAAGGTCGATTTGAGGATTACACTCTGGGAAAGGACGTAAGGGTGGAAAAGGTGAAGGAAATCCAGAAGCTGGCCGAGAAACACGGTTTTCGGGTTTCGGGACTGCGCAGTTTCGGGCGGGAACTCACCGAAGAGGAAATCGTCGGGGTGAAAAAGAAGAGGTAGAAAGCCTTGGATTTGCGGATGGTTTTGGAAAAGCTCCTTCCCCGGTTCGAAGCTCAGGGTATCCGTTATGCCCTCATCGGTGGTTTGGCCCTGGGACTTTTGGGAGTAGGTCGGGCGACGATGGACATCGATTTTCTGGTCCTTCGAGATGATATGCCCGTGGTGGACAGGCTTATGACGGACTTGGGATATGAATGTCGTTACCGCAGCGAGAATGTCTCGCAGTATGTATCGCCACTTGCCGTTTTTGGGGAAGTGGATTTTCTCCATGCTTTCCGGGAGAGTGCTCTTGCGATGCTTCGTCGAGCCCGCAAACAGGAGATCTTTGGTGGAACACTGCAAATTAAGGTTATTACTCCTGAAGACCTGATCGGATTGAAGTTACAGGCCCTGAAAAACGATCCTTCTGGAAGAGCTCTGGATTTAGAGGACATCAAGGCCCTTGTTCGTATCCATGGGACAGACCTTGACTGGGTCCGCATTCGGGAATACGTCCGGATTCTTGAGGCCGAGGACTGGTATGCCCTTTTCGCACCTAACGAAGAACGCTGAAGAAGAATTGCGCCGGCTTACCCAGAACGACCTGTTGCGTGAAGATATGCGTCGGGTACATGCGGTGAAGGTGGCTACCGGTGATGCATATCTTCAGTTTGTTATTCGATTCCACGAGTTTCTTTCGCACCGTCCCCGCCCTTTTCGAATCATTCAGGATAGAGATATGCGGCTTTAAGTAAACCTTTTTACTTGCCTGAATAGGTTCAAAGAGATCTGCAACAGGTAGGGTAGACAAAAAGGAAGAGAGACCTTTATCCTAACTCAGGTACCGAAAAACCGAAGAGAAGGGAGGCCCTGCACCGGTATGAAGAGGAGCACCAAGGGAAAAAGGATTCTCTCGGCATACTCTGGGGATCCTCCACCTTTTGAGCTTCCCCACGGAAGCTCAATCGCTAAGCTTACTCAAGTCCATGGACTTTCTCAGAAAGGAAGGATTCGCCTTGAGATCCTCGACTTTACTCAAACCCACCCTGTGGCATCACCTGCGAAAGATTGAGGAGCCCAAAGCCTCCTTTCGGTGGAAGAAAAAATTCAATCCCAGAAACCTCCAAAGCCCGGAAGGATAAATCGAGAAGCCCAAAAAGATCCGGAAGCCCCAATGGACCTTAGAGCTTGTGGAACGGGTTCAAAGACTCCGGGAGGAATTCTCCTCCTCAGGAAAGAGGGTTTCACCGTTTCTTCTTCCACGGTGGGGAGAATCCTCAAATCCCTCAAAACCCGGGGTCTTTTGAGGGAGAGAAACCAAAAGCCCACGGGGGAATCAGAGACCCCGAGTCATGAGAAAACCGAAAGACTGCGAGGTGGAATCTCCCGGGATCTTGTCGCCATCGATACCTCAGGAGTCGTCCCCTTTTTGAGAAGGGTGTATCGGGAATTCCCGCCAAAGACCTTATCTTGCGGTGGGCCTCTTCCTCCCTCCATTTGCAAGCCACGGAATCTTCCCAGGGTATTCCTCGAGGAACTCCGAAAGGTACCCCCTTTCCCGCTCAAACCAAGAGGTACTGGAGGGAGTGAATGCTATGGGGAATTTGAGGGTCCTCGCAGGAATACGGTATCAAGCTCTTCGTCCTTCCTCCAAGATCTCCCACATCCGTGGAATGGTGGAACGGCTCAATCGGACCTTCCGGGAGGGTTCTTCGGTCCTCCGAGGAGGAGGTGGATCTTGACACCATGAATTTCCACCTCGAAAGGTGGACTGAAAAGGTGTATAATCGGAAAAGACCACCCTGGAGCTTAGGAAGAGGAGCCTTGGGAGTACCTGAGAGATACTGGACTTGTTGAGTGTCCCACATGATGTGAACCTATACAGGGGCTTGACAGGTGATGCCTTTTTCCGTATACTCATGATAATGATAATTATTCTCATTTGGTGGTGAGACCCGTGAAGGTCAAAGAGAAATGGAAAAAGGCTTTTGAGCTTTCCCGGAAGCGTATCACGCCATCACGGGAAGCTATCGTGGAAGTCCTAGAGGAGCGGGGGAGACACCTTTCTGCAGAAGAGATATACAATTACCTAAAAGAAAAACAGCACAAGGTAGGTATCGCTACTGTCTACCGGAATCTGGAGCTTTTGTCCCGGATGGGGATTGTGCATCGGGTGAACTTCGGAGACGGAAAGGAACATTACGAGATGGCCAGAGTTCCTGCACTGCACCATCATCACCTGATATGTACGGGGTGTGGAAAGGTGGTTGACTATCAGGATTTTCAGCAGGAAGAAAACGAATTTGTAGAGCGGTTAGGTCGAGCACTGGGGAAAAAGTACGATTTCCTCATCCAGTCACACCAGCTCTACTTCTATGGGATTTGTCGGGACTGCCGTTTGGGGGAGGTGAAGGAGTGAGTAGAATCCTGATTCCCCTTACCGAGATGAAAACCGGCGAAGAAGGTGTGGTGGTCGGGGTGAGGGAGGGTGAGAAGTTTCCGCGCAGGTTGTGGATCCTGGGATTATTTCCCGGGAAAAGGGTCAGGAAGGTGAGTTCTTCCCTGGTGGGAGGGCCGGTGGTGGTTTGCTGTGGAACGCAGGAGCTGGCTCTGGGAAGGGGGCTGGCTTCCCGGGTGATGGTGGAGGTGGAACGGTGAAGAAGATCGTGCTGGTGGGGAATCCCAACGTAGGTAAAAGTGTGGTTTTTACCCAGCTCACCGGGGTGTACGCAGTTTCCTCCAACTATCCCGGCACTACGGTGGATTTTTTAAGAGGTACGCTCAAAAAAGACCATGAAGCCTGGGAGCTCATCGATGCTCCTGGAACCTACGCGCTTTCTTCGGAGATCGAGGCCGAGCGGATCACCGCTCAACTCATCGATGAGGCGGATATCGTGGTGAATGTGGTGGATGCCGGAAACCTGGAGCGGAATCTCTACCTCACCTTTGAACTCCGGGAGAGAAGGAAACCGACCGTGGTGGCACTCAATATGTGGGATGAAGCGAAAAAGAGAGGCATTCACATCGATATCGAAAAGCTCAGCGCCGTTTTGGGGGTGCCGGTGGTACCGGTGGTGGCTACCAGTGGCGAAGGTATCAAGGAGCTTTTCGAAGCGCTGGACCGGGCTACTCCCCCCCATCCGGTCTCTTCGGATCATCTGCACCGCTGGGAGGAAATTGGACAGGTGATCGAGACGGTGCAGCGTCTTTCCTATGTGAAACCGCGGTTTCTGGATTGGTTGCAGCGGGTCACCATTCAGCCCGTAAGCGGCTTTATCATTGCCCTGATGGTTCTTCTGGGAGCTTTTTTCCTGGTGAGGGGCATAGGAGAAGGCCTCATTGGACTTTTGGGAAGTTTTTTTGAACGATATTACCTCCCTCTTTTGTTGAAACTGGAGCCGTATGTGCTCGCTTTTCCCTGGCTTTCGAAGGTCCTTCTGGGGGAACTCATCGAGGGGCAAATCGATCTCGAGCAGTCCATGGGAATTCTCTCTACCGGTATCTACATTCCTTTTGGAGTAGTTCTTCCCTACATTGTGGCTTTTTACCTGGTTCTGGGGTTACTGGAGGACATCGGATATCTTCCCCGGGTGGCGGTGCTCCTGGACGGCTTTTTCCATAAGATTGGCCTGCACGGCTATACCATCGTTCCTACTCTTCTGGGGTTAGGATGCAATGTTCCGGGAATCATGGCCACGAGGATTCTGGAGAATGCTACCGAGCGATTCATCGTGGCCACCCTTATTTCGATCGGTGTTCCCTGTGCTGCCCAGCAGGCCCTCATCGTGGGGGCCCTGGGGAAGTACGGTCTTGCCCCGGTCTTCATAGTATACGGGACCTTATTTCTGGTGTGGCTGTGCTGGGCGGTGTTCCTCAAATACCTGGTTCCCGGTTTCCGTCCTCCGCTTTTAACCGAGATTCCCCCTTACCGGTTACCCTTCCCCAAGGCGATTCTTTCCAAACTGTGGCTCCGGTTACGTGGATTTTTGCGGGAAGCGCTCCCCATTGTTTTTGTGGGAATCCTGGGGGTCAATCTCCTCCACCTCACCAACTTTTTCGCCACGGTGAGTGAATCCGTAAGTCCTTTCATTGCCCGTATCTGGGGGATTCCCGAAGAAGCGGTTCTTTTCCTCATTCTGGGTTTCCTGCGCAAGGATATGGCGGTGGGAATGCTTTTACCCCTTAATCTTTCGGTGAAGCAGCTCATCATTTCCAACGTCATCCTGGCTATGTTCTTTCCCTGTGTGGCCACTTTTGTGGTGATGCTGCGGGAATTCGGGTGGAAAAAGCTTTTCGGGGCGCTTGGGATCATGATTTCTTCTGCTACTCTGGTGGGCTGGGTTCTGAACGTAACGCTATAGAGAAAGGAAGGGAAAATTATGCCGGAGAACGATTTCGGAAAGCAGGTTTTCGTTTCTTTCAGCGGGGGCAAGGATTCCCACCTCAGCCTCTTCAAAGCACTACAGGATGGTTTTCAGGTCAAAGCACTGCTCACCATGCTCAGCGACCGGGGTGATTTCACCGCCGCCCACCGTCTGCCCCTTTCCTTTCTGCGCCGTCAGGCTGAAGCCATGGGTATTCCCCTCTTTTTCCGTCACACTTCCTGGGAGGATTATGAAAACCATTTCCTGAACATGCTCCTGCAGCTCCGGGAACAGGGATTTACAGGTGGGGTTTTCGGCGATATCGACCTTTTACCCCATCGGGAGTGGGTGGAGAGAATGTGCGCTCAGGCAGGTCTTGCTCCTCATCTTCCCCTGTGGGGAAAGTCGCGCTTAGAAGTGGCTTCGGAAATCATCGACCGTGGTTTTGAAGCCTACATTGTGGTGGTGAAAGACCAATTTCTTCCCCCCTCCTTCCTTGGCCGACGTTACGACCGAACTCTGGTTGCAGAGCTCCTGGCTCTGGGGGTGGATGTGTGCGCCGAAGAGGGAGAATTCCACACCGTGGTGGTTAACGGTCCCACCTACCGATATCCGGTGGAATATACCTTTGGAGAAATAAGGGTGGAAGATGGTTACCACGTTCTCACCGTTCGATAAGACCTGGGGCTACCCCCAGGTCTTATTCGTTTTTAGAGTTTTTCGGCGCTACACAGGTTTTCCGGATTGGCTGCTACCCGGCCGCAGGTCACACAGACGTATTTCCCATCACGCACCAGATTCTTATATTCTTCAAAATGTTCCTGAACGTAACCGATATTTTCAAGGTAACAGAGGTGCTTCTCATGACCTTCGTGGGGCATTTTCACCTCTACCATAGTCATCCCTCCCAATGCTCTTTTGAAGGTAAAAACCGTTTTTGAGAGAGGTTATTCCCTGGATTTATTGATACCGTCGAACGGTTCTCCCCCAGTGATGCCTCACCTAAAAATCTTGATGAAATGGATTCGTTGCCTCGTTTAAAATTCTATACTAAATTCACTTCCTCGGGGTAAGGAACCGAATCATTTTTAAAGGTCACCATCTCGATCCATTGGTTCTGTATTTTGACAATCTGTCGTTTGAGTTCGGCTGGATGGAGTTCTTCATATTGATCTTGTAGAGCTTGTTTCATGGAGTTATCAATCAATGGTGAGCCAATCACTCGCCTCAATGGGGTTTTGGATTCATCATCTTTGAAAACCAGTTTGGTAACCGGTGGGAAGAAGTGAGTATCAAGACGAAGAAGGAAATGGAGTTGGTTGAGAAGGAGGAGTTCGTCTTCGGTCTCATAGCGAAGATAGCCAACCGTTTTTCTCACCATGGTCCAGTTCTTGTGTTCGACATAACAGTTATCATTCTTTTTGGAAGGTCGAGACCGGGTGAAGGTGATCTGTTTTTTTCTGACAGGACCGAATGAGTTGGTGATTGATGAACTCCCCACCGTTATCAGAATCGATCCCCAAAAGAGAAAAGGGAAGCCTTGCTCGAATCTCCCGGGCTTCAAAGACCCTGTCTCTCACTTTGTTTTTGACCGCTTGAGTTTTCAATCCAGCCGGTCAAGACATCGGTCACATCAAATCCCCACCGGGGTTTCCGCCATCGTGGGCAACCAGATCGATTTCACAGAATCCTGGTCTTTTCTCATCCCAATCGGCAAAGGTACGAACTGGAATCCGGTGTTTCAGGAGAGTCCCGGGTTTGGTGTAGGACCGGAAGACTGGGACGAGCTTTCGTTTTTCCTTTTGGAGAAGCCGATCCATGGTGGCTGGAGATATGGCCAGAAGCTTCCTTCTCACCTCTTGGGAGAGAACCAGTTCCTCATGCTTTTCCAGCTTTTCGATCATCCAAGGGAGTGAGGGAGCGAGCCTTTTCCCACAGGGACAGTCAAAGATGAGCCAGATCTTTTTCGGTTCCTTTTTACCTTGGTGATGGATCCAATGACTTGATACTTTTTGACGTTTCATCCGGTGAGATAGACTTTCCGTCCATGATGAGAAAGGAGCCAAAAGGCATACGTCCGGGTGTATCCAGTGAGATGGACGAGTTCATCGAAGATCTTTCTTTTTTCTTTCTTGGTGGCTTTTTGATACTCAGGTGCCATTTTCCTAATGATTTCCCTTCTGGTATTCATGGTGAGCTCCATTTCGTTACCTCCTGTTTTAAAAAAATCACCTGGAGGTAGAATAGTTTATATCAAGATTTTTAGTTGAGGCAACGATAGGAGTTCATCAAGATTTTAGATGGTTCAATTCGCCCCCTTGACAGGGAGGGGCATCCTCTGTTACGATGTCTGCATTGTGAATCCTTTCAGATGCCGGGAAACCGGTGGAAATCCGGTGCGGTCCCGCCACTGTGAGAAGGGACGAAAGGTTCATAATGCCACTGGCAGGTTGCCGGGAAGGCGAACTGAGTAGGTCTGGACCTTCAAGCCAGGAGACCGATCTGAAAGGCCAAAAAACTTCTTGCGAGCGACAGGAGGTATGGTATGCATAGTTTCGTTCATCGGCGTTTCTTTCTGGTAGTGTTGTGGAGCCTTCTGGTTTTTTTACTATTAGTGTGTTCTGCTTTGGCCCAGGAAAGACCGGAGGTGATCATTGCCGGTCATCGAGATCTGGTGCCCGGGGAGAACGACCCTTACTATACTTCGACGCTCCTGCATGTTTGGGAACCACTGGTAACCAGGGATGAAGAGGGATGGCCGGCACCGATGCTGGCGGAATCGTGGGAAGTTTCGGAGGATGGGCGAGTATGGACTTTCCACCTGCGTCGGGGAGTGCTTTTTCAGGATCTGACGCCTTTTAATGCCGAAGCGGTGGTGGCAAACTTCGAGCGATATCGAAGAATCAGTCCGGCAAACTCCCCCTTCTATCCCTTTCGGATCCACGAAACGTATCCCGGTCTGAAGGAGGTTACGGCCATCGATGAATATACCGTCCGTTTAACCTTCGAAGAGCCGGTTCCTGCTCTCCCTTTTCTCATGGTGAATTTCGGCAGTGCCATGTTCAGTCCTCGAAATTTTCGTGAGGACGGTTTCTTCAATGGTTTTCCCATCGGCACCGGTCCGTATCGTCTGGTGGAACACAAAAAGGACGAATACTGTCGTCTGGAACCTTTTGAACACTACTGGGGTCAGAAGGCCATTTCTCCGATTCGGGTGCGGGTTATTCCCCAGGCCGAAACCCGCTTTTCGGCACTCAAAGCCGAGGAGATTTTCGGGGTGATTGATATCGGAGCGCTGACTCCGGCGTTAGCGATGGAACTCTTGAAGGATGAGCGGTTTGCGGTGGAGGTTTCTCCCAGTACCATCGCTCACTATCTCTTCATGAACGGTTCTCGGCCACCTTTCGATGATGTTCGGTTACGAAAGGCCGTGAGTTTAGCCATCGATCGGGAATTCATCGTTCGGGAACTCTACTATGGGTATGGGGAGGTGATGGGAACCATTCTGAGTCCTGCCTCTCCTTTTTCGGTGCCGCTACCCATTGAACATGATTTGGCCGAGGCCAGGCGGCTGGCGAAAGAGGTCCTGGGAGAAAAACGGGTTCAGGTCCGGTTCATCTTTCCTTCCTGGTCTCTGGAGCGTTACCCATATAAAGAACAGGCCGAGTACATCCAGAGTGTTCTCCGGGAATTGGGTATTGATGCCCAGATCCAGATTCTGGAAGGTGGAGCTTTCAACGAGGCGATGAAAGCCGGAGAGTACGAAATTGCCATGCGTAACCAGGGTCTTCCCAACGCCGAACCAAACACCATTTTCACCTGGTATGTGTTGAGCGATGGAGCCGGAAACGTGGAGTACCATCTCAACTTTAAAGACCAAGAAGCCGATGCCCTCATTCTCCAAGCCCGTCGAGAAATGGATATGGAAAAACGCTTTCAGATGTACGCTCGGGTTCAGGAAATCGCCAAAGAGGGGTATCACTGGATTCCCCTTTTCAACAACGTGGACCTTCTGGTGTACAATAAGCGCCTTAAGGGATTCCGTTCTCTGGGGAAAAAGTACGATGTGACCCTCTGGGAAGCTTACCTCGAGTAACGTTGCGTCACTACGATTGGTTACAGCGTTTTTTGCAGATGGTTTTGACGCTTCTCGGAATCACCGTGGTGGCTTTCCTCCTGCGAGAGGCAATTCCCGGTGATCCGGTGGAGATACTCCTGGGAAAAGAGGGTTTGTTTCAACCGAGTCCGGAGGAGGTGAGGCTCTTCCGGACTCGGTTCGGTCTGGATAGACCCCTTTTTGTACAGTATTTCCGCTGGTTGGGGGATGTTCTGCGGGGTGATCTGGGGAGATCGTTTGTGACCAAAAGACCGGTTGCTCAGGAGATCCGGGAGCGACTTCCGGCAACCCTGCTTCTTGCTTTGGCTGGTTTCTCCTTTGCAGTGCTAATCGGTCTTCTGGGGGGAGTGTTTCTGGCTTTTTGGTCGGGAAGTATCGTCGACCATCTGGTAAGGGTGGTGACACTTCTTTTTCGTTCCATGCCCACCTTTTTCGTGGCTGTGGTGCTCATCACCCTTCTGGGAGAACGATGGCGGGTCTTCCCCACCAGTGGTATGGGTTCCTGGCGGCACCTGGTGTTACCTGCGGTGGTGTCGGGGAGTGGTTTTGGAATCCTCATCATGCGGCTTTTGCGGACCAATCTCTTACAGGTTCTGGGAAACGACTACATCCTGGCCGCTCGAGCACGGGGTCTTTCGGCCTGGAAGGTACTTCTCAAGCATGCCTTTCCCAACGGTTTTGTGTCGGTGCTCACCATGTTCGGGTTGTACCTTGGAGGTATCCTGGGGGGCTCACCGGTAGTGGAAACCATTTTTGCCTGGCCGGGAGCTGGAAGACTCCTGGTGCAGGCCATTTACGGTCGGGATTTTCCCCTCCTCCAGGCCTTTGTTCTAGTTTTCGGTGTCACCTACGTGGCAATGCAGATGCTGGTCGATGTTTGCTATTTCTTTCTGAACCCCCAGGTGCGTCCGGGAAAACGAATCGTGTAAATGCAGGATGCGAAAGAATGGATTGATGATTACAGGTCTGGTCCTTTTGGTGGTGATAGGGGGTGCCAGTTTGCTGGCGCCGTTTCTCTCCCCTTTTGACCCCCTGGAGGTACGTCTGAATAACCGTTTTGCGCCCCCATTTCAAAGGCCCCACCTCCTGGGAACCGATGCACTGGGGCGGGATGTCCTCAGTCGGCTCCTCTATGGGGGGCGTCTGAGTCTTTTGCTTGCCGTTCTCAGCACCCTCATCACCCTCTCGGTCGGCATGTTGCTGGGAATGCTGGCCGGTTATTTTGGGGGCTGGGTGGACGGTGTCGTCTCTTTTGTGGTAAATACTTTCCTGGGGATTCCGGATGTGGTTTTCACCCTGGCACTGCTTGGTGTTTTGCGGCCGGGGTTCGGGACGCTCCTTCTGGCTTTGAATGCAGGAAGCTGGGTGGGTTTGGCGCGGGTGGCGCGGGGAGAAGTGCTCTTTCTGCGAGAAAGTGGTTTTGTGGAGGGAGCCCGGGCGATGGGGGCAGGAGCCTGGTACTGCCTCTTGAAGCACATCCTCCCCAACCTTTTCCCAACGATGGGTGTTTTGGGGAGCTTACGGTTCGGGGGTTTTGTACTGGAACTGGCCGCCTTGAGTTATCTGGGGATTGGGGTGCAGCCTCCTTTTCCGGACTGGGCGGTGATGCTCAACGATGCTCGTCCTTATCTCTTCACCCATCCTCACCTTTTCATTTTCCCGGCTCTGATTATCACCGTGGTGATCCTGGGAGCGAACTGTCTCGGAGAGGGTCTTCGGGATGCTCTGGATGTCCGGTTTCAGCGGGGAATCGGTGAATCATGAGCCTCCTTACGGTAGATGCACTCTCGGTGAGTTTCAGAATGCCCTCCGGAACGGTCAAAGCGGTTCGGGAGGTCTCCTTTGCGGTAGGGGAGAACGAAGTGGTTGGTATCCTAGGTGAAAGCGGTTGTGGAAAATCGGTGCTTCTGACGGCACTTGTGCGTCTTTTGCCCTCCAACGCCCTGGTAAGTGGGAAAGTGTTCCTGAGAGGGGAGGAGTTATTGACCCTTTCGGAACGGAAAATGGAACGCCTCCGGGGGAAAAAGGTGGGTTTTGTCCCCCAGAATCCCGGGACGTCCCTGAATCCTCTGCTGCGCATCGGAAGCCAGATAACCGAAGCGATCTCTACCTCGCTACGGCGATCCCACAAAAGAGCTCAGGCGATGGTATCGCTGCAGCAGTTTGGTTTCGGTGAACCCTGGGTGATTTTTCGGGCCTATCCCCATATGCTCAGCGGAGGAATGCAACAGCGGGTACTGGTGGTGGCAGGAATCATCAATCAGCCTCGGCTGGTCATGGTTGATGAACCGACCAAGGGACTCGATCCCAGCCTTCGCGCCCGGGTGGTGGAGGTTTTTCAGGAGGTGGCACGTTTACCGAATACCGCGCTCCTCTGTGTGAGCCACGATTACCTGGTGCTGCAGAGATTGGCCCATCGGGTGATGGTGATGTACGCCGGGGAACTGGTGGAAATCGGTTCCACCAAAGAAGTGTTCCATACACCCTTACATCCCTATACGGTGAGCTTGCTCTGGGCCCTTCCCGAACGGGGCATGAGGCCCATTCCGGGCACGAGCCCCTCGCTCTCCAATCTTCCCTCGGGATGCTCGTTTCATCCCCGCTGTTTTCAGGCACGTTCTTCGTGTAGTGTGGATCACCCTTCTCTGCAACGAATCTCCCCCGGGCGGTGGGTACGGTGTCCTTATGCTCGCTTTTGAACGGGTGAGCAAGGTTTTTGAAAAACCGCAGCGCATAAAAGCTCTGGAGGATGTGTCTCTTACGCTTCGCAGGGGAATCACAATAGGTCTTGTGGGCGAGAGTGGTTGCGGGAAATCGACCCTGGCGCGTATCGGGGTGGGGCTTCTTACACCTTCTTCGGGCCGGGTGCTCTTGGAGGGAAGAGATATACAGAAGATGCAACCTCGAGAAAGGTTTCTTTTCCACCGTCGGGTTCAGATCGTTTTTCAAAATCCCCTCCGGGCCCTGAATCCCCTTTTACCCATCCGGGAGAGTCTTCTGGAAGGTGTACGGCTCCACCGTTTGCTCGATGACAAGGGAGAAAAACGATGGATACGGGAACTCCTGGAGTGGACGGAACTCGATCCGGAGATCTTACCCAGGTTCCCCCACGAATTGAGTGGGGGGCAGATTCAGCGGGTGGTGATCGCCCGGGTGCTTTCGCTGCAGCCGGACTTTCTCATCGCCGATGAGCCTACTTCGGCGCTTGATCCCTCGCTTCAGTCTTCGATCCTGCGTCTTCTGGAGAACTGGCAGAAAAAAAGAGGCATGGGACTGCTCCTCATTACCCACGATTTTGCGGTGGTCCGGGCCATGGCTCAGGAGGTGGCGGTGATGGAGAAAGGAAGGATCGTCGAGTACGGACCAACCGAAAAGATTTTTGCAGAGCCAGAACATCCGTATACCGAAAAGTTACTTCGTGATTCGCTCCTTCCGTTTGGGCTCATGGTAAAATAGACCGAGAGGTGGATGGGAAATGGGGAGAAAATCGAGCATCAAAATCCTGCATACCGCCGACTGGCATATCGGGCTTTCTTCCTGGAAAACCCAGAAAGAGGTGGAACGTCTCGCCGAACAAGAGGAGTGCCTGGAGAGAATGCTCGAGGTGGCAAAAAGCGAGAAAGTGGACCTTTTGCTCCATGCCGGGGACCTTTTCCATCATTCCCAGAGTCCTCCTCGAGAGGCCATTCGGGTAGCGGTGAAAGCCATATTCGAATTTTCGCAGTTGGCACCCTTTGTGTGGGTGGTGGGCAATCACGACTGGTACGCGGTGGAAGCCCTGCGAAATTTTTTTCCCGAGGAGGTTCTGATCATCAAGGATTTCGAAGTGCGCCACCTTGAAGAACTGGGGGTGAGCATTTTCCCGCTTCCCTACCTGAGGCTGGCTCAATTTTTGGGGAATGACTGCGATGGAAGCCGCCAGGACCGAGCGCAGGAAAGCCTCCACGGCAGGATGGAAAACTGGAAGGAAAAACGAAAGTCCTCCTTCTGGAATATCCTGGTAGCCCATGCCACCATCGAGGAACTGGCCTTCCACTATTTAGAAGCCAACGCCGACCGGGAGGTTTTTCTCAAAAAGGGGGATATCCCTTCCTTTTTCCATTACGGGGCTTTTGGGCACCTTCATGGGCTCATCCCCCTGGAAGGCCCTTTTCCCATTTACTATCCTTCTTCTCTGGTTCTCGATAGTTTCAAACAGGCGGGAAGAA
>Ga0308395_1000360_pt1 | contig 36681 bp, 36 predicted proteins | sample Hotspr20SampleP4_FD_202097 | JGI IMG/M metagenome (GOLD analysis project Ga0308395, IMG submission 202097) | Hot spring phototrophic mat microbial communities from Mushroom Spring, Yellowstone National Park, Wyoming, United States - 20050930_P4 ... | reverse complement strand
CAGGGCTTTGGGCCCCTCCCCCCTTCACCCCCCTCCCCATCGCTTCACTCTGGGGAGGGGGGATGAAGAGGGGATTTTGCGGCGGGCGGCCTTGCCGCCCGCCGCAAAATCCCCCCAATTCCCCCTCCCCTCTCCCGCTGGGCGGGAGAGGGGAGGGGGTCAGGGGGAGGGGTGAGGGCCCAGGTGCCCCCAAGCACCACCCCAGGGGTTGCTTTAAAAAAGCAAAACTCAATAAAGATGCCAGGATATAGTAGAGGGGAGCTTGATAACCCTCGTATGCTGTCCGCTCTGTGGCAGCAGGTAAAGAACCGGTCTGATGAATATGGACAATATAGGCAAAATGCCATTCCTCGTCGGGCTTAACAAAGAGAGGAGTTAGAGTTGCGTGAAAATAGCTGATCACCATAAAAGCGATAAGAATGACTAATATACCCCAATGCTCGCGGGCCTTGCCTGCGATTATCGTCATCCTGGTTAGTGGTTTGCGAATCATGGTGGATACTCCTGAAGTGGAATTACCCTTGTCTGCTGTTCTTTGGGAGCCAGCGGCGTTCTAAAAACGCCGCGGTCTGGCGGGCAATGCGGTCCCAGGAGAAGTCGGCGGAGAGGGCCCGCGCGCCGGCCTCCAGATGGGCCCGCAGCGCCGGGTCGCGGTAAAGCCGCCGGACCGCCTCCGCCAGCGCGCCCGCATCGCGCGGCGGCACCAGCAGCATGTTCTCCCCGTCCCGCACCTCCGGCAGCGGCAGGGCCGGCCGGGTGGTGACAATCGCCCGCCCGTGGGCCAGGCAGGCGTGCAGCGTCCCCCGCCGGAAGGAGACGCCGTCCCGATAAGGCAGGACGCAGACGTCGGTCGCCAGCAGGCCCGCCGAGACCGCCTGGGGGTCGGTGTAGCCGGTCCAGTGGACCCGCTCCGCCAGCCCCAGTTCGGCAATGAGGCCGTCTATCCGGGCCGCGTAGGCCCGGTTGGTGGGGTCGGAAGTCCCTACCCGCCCACCGACCATCAGCAGGTGGGCCGGAACGCCGTCCGCGACCAGCCGGGCCAGGGCCCGGATCAGTTCCTCCCCGCCCTTGCTCTCGTTGAGGAAACCGAAGTAGCCCAGGAGCAGGTCATCGGGGCCCACGCCCCAGCGGGCCCGTTCGGCATCCCGGTGGTAGTTCGGGGGCGGCACCGGTGGGATGTTGCTCCCGATGGGGATGAGAGCCAGATGCTCCCGGGGAATCTCCCGCTCCAGCCGCAGGTAGTCCTCGTGGTTGGTGACAATCACGCCATCCGCGCGGCGGGCCAGCATCCGAATGATCTGCCAGCGCAGGGGGCCGGCCTTGGGGAAGAGGTACGGCACCCGCAGGTCGTGGAAGGTCACCACCACGGGCGAGCGCACGGAACGGCGGGGGAGGAAGTGGACGGCCGGGTGCATCCCGTAGGCGGCGGCCTGGTACTGGAGGTTCAGGACGTCCAGACGCTCCTGCCGGGCGACGCGGAGCACCTCCCGCCAGCAACCCCAGCCCCAGGAAGGGACGACGTGATGTACAGCGCAGGTCGCAGAGCGCACGTCGCAGGGCGCGGGGTGCGGGGCGCGGGGTGCATCCGAGCGGAGGGGGCCGGTGACGACATGGACATCGTGGCCCAGGGCCGCCAGGGCCTCCGCCAGATGATGGGTGAAATCCCCCACGCCGCCCTGGTCGGGGGGAAATTCGCCGGTCACCAGTCCGATGCGCATGGCTTCATGAACTCACACGGAGACACAAAGACCACAAAGATATATTTGGCGATTCATCTGCGTCCGACAAGAGCCTGCACCACCTGCCGGTACGCCGCAATGCGCTCCGCCCGGAGCGGCCGCTTGTGGCCCAGGAGCCACTTAGCCCCCTCCACTCCTATCTGCCAGAGATAGTTGCCCAGCAGAAACCACCGCAGCGCCTCAGCCGCGGCTGGGCCGTGGTACTTGCGGAAGTAGCGAATTTTGCTGGTCTGAAAGTGGATGTGGCGGGCCGGCAGGACCTGCTCGCTGCTCTTGCCCTCGTGGTGGATGATGCGCGCGGTGGGGAGATAAATCACCCGCCAGCCCGCCGCGCGGAAGCGCCGACACCAGTCCAGTTCTTCCGAATACATGAAAAACCCCTCGTCCAGTGGCCCCACCTGCTCCACCGCCTCCCGCCGGGCCATCAGCGCCGCGCCGGTCACCCAATCCACATCCTGGACCTCGTCGTCGGGGCGGTCCAGGACGTAGTAGCGCGCCAGCAGACGGCGGGGGGCATAGGGCTGGAGCCACGTGGACTCCAGGAGGGCCGTCGCCAGGGTGGGGAAGCGGCGGCGGGAGGACTGCACCGTCCCGTCGGGGTTCAGCAGTTGCGGGCCGACCACGCCGACGTCGGGGTGGGCGTCGGCGAAGGCGACCAGGGTCTCCAGCGCGTCGCCCACCACCTCGGTGTCCGGGTTCAGCAGGAGGACATAGCGGCCCCGGGCAACCGCCAGCCCCTGGTTGTTGGCCGCCGTAAAGCCCCGGTTGTCGGGATTGGCCATCAGGTGGACCTGGGGAAACTCCGTCCGGACCATCTCCGGGCTTCCATCGGTGGAACCGTTGTCCACGACGATGATTTCCAGTTGGCAAGCGGGCAAGCTGGCAAGTATGGAGTGGAGACAGCGCCGGAGAAGGTCCCGGACGTTCCAGTTGACAATGATGACGGAGAGATCGGGCATGAATGACCAATGAAAAAATGACCAATGACGAATGACAAAATGACCAATGACGAATGACGAAATGACCAATGAGGAAATACGCGCAGGAGTTGCGCAGTTGGTCTTTTTTGCCACGAATTGCACGAATTTACACGAATTTAAAGAAATGAGTTCACTGCAAAAACTCATCGCAGAGAACGCGGAGAGCGCAGAGATTTTCTTTAATATTGCTCTGCGTACTCTGCGGTCTCTGCGATAAAGAACCCTTTTTGCAGTGGAGTCAGAAATAAAATTCGTGCCAATTCGTGAAATTCGTGGCGAATTCCGAAGTTTATCCGCGTCCCGTTCTAAAACTGGCGGCGGACGACGAAATCGGCCAGTTCCAGGAGGGCCGCACGGTATTCGGACGGGGGGAAGGGTCTCAGGGCGTTGCCCGCTTCCTGAACGTAGGCGCGGGCAACCTGGAGGGCGCGCTCAATGGCCCCGGAGGCCGTGACGACCTGGACCGCTTCCCGCACCGCATCGTCCGAAGGGCCGTGGGTGAGGATGTGCTGAAGGGCCGGATGGTCGCCGTTCTCTTCCAGAAAGAGCATGACGGGCAGCGTGATCAGCCCCTGGCGGAGGTCGCTGCCCACCGGCTTGCCCAGGGTCCGCTCGTCGGCGACGAAGTCCAGAACGTCATCCACGACCTGGAACGCCAGGCCCAACCGCTCGCCGTAGACGCGCAGGGCGGTAATGGCCTCTTCGTCGGCGTGAGCCAGGATGGCTCCTGACTCCGCCGAGAGGGCGATCAGAGAGGCGGTTTTGGCATAGATGCGCCGTTCGTACTCCTGAAAGGCAGGCACTTTCCCCCGCTCGTCAAACATCTGGTGGATTTCGCCATTGCAGATGACCATCAGGGTCTCGGCGAACCGTCGCACCAGGCGGGTGTTTTCGGTCCGGGCAACCCAGTAGGCGGCGCGGGCGAAGAGGTAATCGCCGGTGAGGACGGTGGCGGCCGGGGACCAGCGGGAGTTGAGGGTCTCCGCGCCCCGGCGCATCAGGGAGCCGTCAATGAGGTCATCGTGGACCAGGGTGGCGGTGTGGAGCATCTCCACGCCAGCGGCGGCGAAGAGCGCCACATCGGGGTCCGCCCCGCACAGGCGGGCCGACAGGAAGACCAGAGCAGGGCGCAGCCGTTTGCCCCCGCTCCCCAGCAGGTGGTCCACCGCACCGGTGATGGCCGGATGCTGGTTCGGTTCCTGCTCCTGCAGCAGGGCCTCTGCTCGCTGAAGGTCATCCTGGATCAGGTGGAAAAACGGCAACGATGCCACAGATGGTCTCCGAAAAGGGGTGGATTGTCCCTCATTATGCCATTTTCCGGCCGCTCCGTCAAGTCCGTCGGTCATACAGCCCGGCGCGCCCGTTGCGGCGGATGCGGATGACTTCCCAGAACATGTTCCAGGAGTCCCGCAGCGGGCTGACGCGGCTTCCTTCCCCGTAGTACCAGTCAATCGGCACTTCCACGATGCGATAGCCGCGCCGACGGGCAATGTAGAGCACCTCCACGTCAAACGCCCAGCCGTCCAGTATCTGCACGGAGAAGAGGTCGCGCGCCGCTTCTCGGCGGAAGCACTTGAAGCCACACTGGGTGTCTTGGATGCCCGGAACCGCCAGCAGGCGCACGACGGTGTTGAAGACGCGCCCCATCAGGTGGCGGTACCAGGGTTCGTTGAACCGCCGGGCGCCCGGTGCCTCGCGGGAGGCGATGGCGACGTCGTAGTCGGAGAGCGCCGGGGGAAGAAAGCGGGACACCTGCTCAATGGGCATCGCCAGGTCGGCGTCGCAGATGAACAGGTATTCCCCCCGTCCCTCCAGCATCCCCTTCCGGACGGCAGCACCTTTCCCCCGGATGGGCTGGTAGAGCAGGGAGACGACGGGGTGTTCGGCCGCGACCGCCCGGACCACCTCCGCCGTCCGGTCGGTGCTGGCGTTATCCACCACCAGAATTTCTACCGGATACGCCTGCGCCTCGGCGAACGCGACCACCTGTGGGAGCGTCGTCGGCAGGCGGTGCTCCTCGTTGTAGGCAGGGATGATGATGGTCAATAAAGGAGCGGATGATTCCACAGATGCCCCCAATTGTTTGGAAATAGGACACGGTTAAAGGGACACGGATCGGCACGGATGATACGGATTTTCACGGATTTTTATCCGTGTTTATCTGTAAAACCCGCGTTCATCCGTGTCCGGTTTCCAAACTCAGGTGGTTAGATTTGACCTTTTTGCCACAAGTAGCCCACCTCCTGCTGCCGCATTCGGAGTTCCAGTGCTCTAATTCACCGGCCTGCGGCGGCCCGGACGGCTTCCCGGATGGCCGCCCGGTCGGGCAGGCCGGCCTGGGCATAGACCACCTGTCCCTTCCCGTCAAAAACGACCATGGTGGGGACGGCGCGCACGCCGTACTCCTGAGCCAGCGCCAGCCCGGTCCGGCTCATCACGTCTATCCGCAGCACTTTCGCCGTCCCGTTCAGTTCCCGTTCTAACCTGTCCACGGCAGGTTTGGCCATCAGGCAGGCGCTTCAGGTGTTGGAGAAGAACTCCACCACGACGGGCCGACCGCTGCGGATTTCCTGGCGGAAACCGTCCAGAGAAACCGGATCGGCGGGCGTGCGCAGGAAGAGCCAGGCGCCCGCTAACAGGCCGAGCACCAGCAGCAGGGCCCAGTTCTGCCGAAGCAGGTCGTACAGCATCAAGACGATGGTGTTCACTTCACTCCTTCCAGTAGACGAAAAATGCCCAGGACGCGAGTCTCCTCCCGCAGGAGTCGGAAACCGGCCTGGTGGACGGCGCGGGCCGTCTCCCGGTTCAGGTGGCAGACGCCGTTCCAGGCAAACCACAGGGGATGCAGGCGGTCCGTCAGCCAGGCGCCCAGGCCCCGGCCCCGGGTGTGCTCCAGCAGGACCAGACGGCCGCCGGGCCGAAGGACCCGGTGGACCTCCGCCAGCGCCCGCCCCGGTTCGGCGACGGAGCAGAAGACCAGGGAGCCGGTGACGGCGTCAAACGCGCCGTCCCGGAAGGGGAGGTGGTGGATGTCGGCCTGGACGGCGCACACGGGGGCGCGGGCCGGACGGCGCAGGGCCCGCCGAAGCATCGGCGCGCTGTGGTCTACGGCGACGATGGTCGCCTCGGGTGGGTAGAGGGGCAGGTTGACCCCTGTGCCAACGCCCAGTTCCAGTACCTGCCCCGCCACGCCGGGGAAGGCCCGCCGCCGCATCCGCCGCAGGATCGCCGCCTCCAGCGGTAGCATCCCCAGGTCGTATCCGGAGGCCAGAGAGTCAAAAACGGTCACCAACTACACCTTCCGGCAGGCCGTTTAGAGCGTCTATCACGATGTTGGTATCAAAGAGCGCCTTCATCCTGCCCCTCCCACTCGGCCCGACGCTCTTCCTGATACTTCAACGCGTCCACTTTTCGGCCTCGCCAGGAGCCAAAAGCGGGGTGGGCGCTCAGGGGGGCGCGCCGGGCAGGTTGGCGAACCGTCAAACGCTCCCGAAGAAACCGGACAAAGTCCAGAACCTCCTGCTGTTTCTCCGGCGGCAGGTACAGAACCTCATGCTGAATTTGCTCTAACAGGCTCATATTGGCCTCCTTGAGTAATTACCTACCACAAAGGACACAAAGTACTCACAAAGGACACAAAGAGACAAAATATCATCCTTTGTGCCCTTTGTGCGGCCTTCGTGTCCTTCGTGGTTTTTATGAAACGGTTCTTGGGTAGGTAGTTACCTCCTTGAAGGGAGAAAACGGCGCTTCGCTGGCGCTTCGTACCTGACTACGAACCGATGCCCAGAATCCGCCGCAGGAACTGGCCGGTGTAACTGCTCTCCACCCGCGCCACGTCCTCGGGCCGGCCCTCGGCGACCACCCAGCCCCCGGCATCGCCCCCCTCCGGCCCCAGGTCTATGATCCAGTCCGCCACCTTGATGATGTCCGGGTGGTGCTCTATGATGACCACGGTGTTGCCCGCATCCACCAGGCGGTTCAGGACGGCCACCAGTTTGTCCACGTCGGCCGCGTGCAGGCCGACGCTGGGCTCGTCCAGGACGTAGAGGGTGCGCCCGGTGGCAATCTTGGAGAGTTCCCGCGCCAGTTTCACCCGCTGCGCCTCGCCACCGGAAAGGGTCGGCGCGGGCTGCCCCAGCCGGATGTACCCCAGCCCCACGTCCTGCAGCGTCTGCAGTTTGCGCCCGATGGCCGGGAAGGCGGAGAAGAACTCCACCGCCTCGTCCACCGTCATATCCAGTACTTCGGCGATGTTCTTTCCCTTGAAGCGGACCTGCAGCGTCTCCCGGTTGTACCGCTTGCCGTGACAGACGTCGCAGGGGACGTAGACGTCGGGGAGGAACTGCATCTCAATGCGCAGGACGCCGTGCCCCTCACAGGCCTCGCAGCGGCCCCCCTTGACGTTGAAGGAGAACCGTCCGGCCCGATACCCGCGGATTTTGGACTCCGGCAGGGAGGCGAAGAGGTCGCGGATGGGGCCGAAGAGGTTGGTGTAGGTGGCCGGGTTGGAGCGGGGCGTCCGCCCGATGGGCGACTGGTCAATGTTGATGACTTTGTCTATGTGCTCCACGCCTTCAATGGCGTCGTGCTCCCCCGCGGGCTCCCGGGAACCATGCAGCATCTGCGCCAGCCGCCGGTAGAGGACGTCCACCAGCAGGGTGGACTTGCCGGAGCCGGAGACGCCGGTGATGCAGACAAACATCCCCAGCGGGATGCGGACGTCAATGTTCTTCAGGTTGTGCTCCCGGGCCCCCCGCACGACCAGGAACTGGCCGTTGCCGGGGCGGCGCTGACGGGGGATGGGGATCCGGCGTCGGCCGGAGAGATAGGCCCCGGTCAGGCTGACGGGGTGGCTCAGGACATCCTGCAGGGTTCCGGAGACGACGACCTCGCCCCCCTTCTCCCCGGCCCCCGGCCCCAGGTCAATGATCCAGTCGGCGGAGCGGATCATCGCCTCGTCGTGCTCCACAACGAGGAGGGTGTTCCCCAGTTCCCGCATCGCCTGGAGGGTACGGATGAGGCGGTCGTTATCTCGCTGGTGCAGGCCGACCGTCGGCTCGTCCAGGACGTAGAGGACGCCGGTCAACTGGGAGCCGATCTGCGTCGCCAGGCGGATGCGCTGGGCCTCGCCGCCGGAGAGGGTGTCGGCGGTCCGGTCCAGCGTCAGGTAGTCCAGCCCGACGTTGACCATAAACTGGAGCCGGGAGCGGACCTCTTTCAGGATGCGGTCGGCGATGGCCCGCTCTTTGGGGGTCAGTTGCCCCTCCAGTTCGTCCAGCCACTCCAGCAGCCGACTGGCGGGCCAGCGGGTCAGTTCGTAGATGTTATTGCCCCCCACCGTGACGGCCAGGGCCTCAGGCCGCAGGCGCGCCCCGCCACAGGCCGGGCAGGGCCGTCGGGTCATAAATTCTTCTATTTTGGCGCGGATGTAGTCGGACGTCGTCTCCCGGTAGCGGCGCTGGAGGTTGGGAACCACGCCCTCAAAGGGGGTGCGGTAGATGCGCCGCCCGCCGTCCCGGGCCGTGTAGGTGATGGGAATCTCCTCGCCGCCGCTCCCGTAGAGGATGAGGTTCCGCTGCGCGGAGGTCAGTTCCCGCCAGGGCCGGTCGGTGGGGATGTGGTAGTAGCGCGCGGCCGCTTCCAGCAGTTGCCAGTAGTAGCCGTCGTGGTCGTCGGTATTCCAGGCGACGATGGCCCCCTCTTCCAGGGAAAGGTCCGGGTTGGGGACGATGAGGTCGGGGTCCAGTTCGGTGCGCGTCCCCAGCCCCTGGCAGGTCCGGCAGGCGCCGTGGGGGCTGTTGAAGGAGAACGTCCGCGGCTCTATCTCCGGCAGGCTGATCCCGCAGACCGGGCAGGCCAGGTGTTCGGAGTAGAGGAGGTCGCGCGGCTCCTCGGCGGAGACGTCGTTGATGACCACCACCCCGTCGCCCATCCGGAGGGCCGTCTCCACTGAGTCGGTCAGGCGGGTGCGGAACCCGTCATCTATCTCCTCGGGGATGATGAGCCGGTCCACCACCGCCTCAATGGTATGGAGTTTGTACCGGTCCAGTTCTATCTCCTCGTCCACTTCCCGGACCACGCCGTCCACCCGCACGCGGACAAACCCGGCCTTGCGGACGTCCTCAAAGACGGCCTGGTGGTGGCCCTTCCGGTCCTTGACCAGGGGGGCCAGTACCTGAAAGCGGGTACCGGCGGGGAGGGCCAGGACGGCGTCCACAATCTGCTGGGCGGACTGGCGGGTGACCTCCCGGCCACATTGCGGACAGTGGGGGATGCCAATGCGCGCGTAGAGGAGGCGGAGGTAGTCGTAGATTTCGGTGACGGTGCCGACGGTAGAGCGGGGGTTGTGGGAGACGCCCCGCTGGTCAATGGAGATGGCGGGGGAGAGGCCCTCAATGGAGTCCACGTCGGGTTTCTGCATCTCCCCCAGGAACTGGCGCGCGTAGGCGGAGAGGGACTCCACGTAGCGGCGCTGTCCCTCGGCGAAGATGGTGTCAAAGGCCAGGGAGGACTTCCCCGAACCGGAGATGCCGGTGATGACCACCAGGCGGTTGCGGGGAATCTCCACGGTGATGTTTTTGAGATTGTGTTGCCGGGCGCCCCGGACGATGATCCGATCCATGATGCTCCTGTGGCGAGGGGATATTTTAACACGGGATGGGGGAATCGGCAAAGGGGGAGGGGAATCAGAGAATCAGAGAATCAGAGAATCAGAGAATCGGAGAATCGGAGAATCAGCGGGGGGCTGGGAGGCTGGACGGCCCGGCCGCCCGGACGTAAATGTCCGGGCTGATTCTGCGAAGCCCTGCGGGCTGTTTTCAGCCCCCGAAGGGGGCTTTGCTGATTGAGCCCGACGGCCACGCCGCGAGCGGCTCGCCGCGTGGCGGTTTACCGTCGGGCGGGACAGCGGGACAGCCGGGCATTGGAGGCGGAGGCCCTCACCCCACCCCCGCCGCCCTCGGGCCGAAGGCCCTTCGGGCCGAGGCCTGCGGCAGCACCCCCTCCCCTCTCCCGCCCGGCGGGAGAGGGGAGGGGGCCGGGGGGTGGGGTGAGGGCAAATGCCCTGTCGGGCATTGGAGGCGTTTGGACCCTGTGGGAATTCCGTCCCCTTCGGGCCAACCTGCCCGCCTCCGCACCATCATTCTACACCCACTTCCCGATTTTATCAAGCCCAACAGGAGCAGATACTCCCTTTTAAGGTGTCCTGCGAACACCCCCCTCCGGAAGGCCGCAAATCCGGCCCACGGGAAGGGGGTATTCGCCGCGGGGCCCGCTCCTCCCGCCCGGCCGGAGGACGTCCCCGGCCGGGCCTGCGCGATGGAGACCCCCGGCCCCTCCACCGGCGGCAGGGCCTGCCCCTGCGTCTGCGCCTCCCCGGCGCCGACCGGATAGAGCCGATCCACGGATCGGATTACCGCAGAGAACGCAATCCCGTCCGTTGGCCTTCTATCCCTGCGAGCCGGGCCGCTGGGGCAGCGCCTGCTCCGTCCCCACGGAACTCCCACCGCAGAGCGCCCACACCCCTTCCAGGCGATCGTCCTCGTTTAGCGGTTAGTGGTCAGGGGTCAGGGGTTAGCGGTTAGTGGTCAGTAGTTAGTGGTTAGGGATTAGAGAAAAGGGCTGACCCCTGACGGCTAAAATTCCTTCGTGTCCTTCGTGGTTTTTATGAAACGGTTCGTGGGCAGTTATTTACGATTTTCTTTAATAATGCTCTGCGTCCTCTGCGGTCTCTGCGATGAACATCTTTTCGCAGGGTGTTCTCAGTGGCGGAAATGGCGGCGGCCGGTGAGGAGTATGGCCAGCCCCGCGGCGTCGGCGGCCGCGATGACCTGGCGGTCGCGCACGGAGCCGCCGGGCTGGACGATGGCGGTCACACCGGCCCGGGCCGCCTCCTCCACCCCATCCGGGAAGGGAAAGAAGGCATCAGAGGCCAGCACGGCTCCCCTGGACCGGTCGCCGGCCTTCAGCACCGCCATCCGCACCGCGTCCACCCGGCTCATCTGGCCCGCTCCGATCCCCACGGTCGCCCGGCCCCGGGCCAGGACGATGGCATTGGACCGCACGTGCCGGACCACCCGCCAGGCGAAGGCCAGGCTCTCCCGTTCCGCTTCGGTCGGCGGGCGCGCGGAGACGACCTGCCACTCCAGGTCGCCCAGCGCGTCGGGGTCCTGGAGCAGGATGCCCTGCCGCACGCTGCGCAGTTCCCAACTCAGGTCGGGGGGCAGTTCTGCCTCCGGGGCCATCTCCAGCAGGCGGCAGTCGCTCCGGCGGGAGAGCAGGTTCCGGGCCTCCGGCGTGAAGGCCGGCGCGGCGATGGCCTCCACAAACAGGTCGCCCAGGGCCTCCGCCGCGGCACCGTCAAAGGGGCGGTTGACGGCGATGACACCGCCGAAGGCGGAGACGGGGTCGCCCGCCAGGGCCTGGAGAACGGCCTCCGCCAGCGCCTCCGCACTGGCCACGCCGCAGGGGGTGTTGTGTTTGATGATGACGACGGTGGGGTCGGGGAAGTCGCCCACGGCCCGCCAGGCGGCGTCCAGGTCCAGGAGATTGTTGTAGGAGAGGGGCTTGCCTTGGAGCAGCCGTCCCCCCAGAGGCAGGGCATCCGGGGTCCGGCTGTAGAGGGCCGCCCGCTGGTGGGGATTTTCGCCGTAGCGGAGAGTCTGCACGCGCCAGAGACGAAGGTGGAGGGTGGCGGGGAAGAGTTCCTCTTCCCGGGCAGGTTCTGGGGAGACTTCCCACTGGCTGGCGAGATATTCGGCGATGGCCGCATCGTACTCCGCGGTGTGGCGGAAGGCCTTGAGCGCCAGGCGTTGCCGGGTTGCCAGGGAGACCTCACCCTGCTGGCGCAACTCGGTCAGCACGAGCGGATAGTCGGCGGGGTCGCAGAGGACGGTCACGGCGGCGAAGTTCTTGGCCGCCGCCCGCAGCAGGGTCACGCCGCCGATGTCTATCTGCTCCAGGGCCTCATCCAGGGGGACGCCGGGCCGGGCCACCGTCTGGGCGAAGGGGTAGAGGTTGACGACCACCATGTCCAGTGGGGCGATGCCCAGACGCCCCAGTTCGTCCAGATGGGCGGGCTCCCGGCGGGCCAGAATGCCGCCGTGAATGGCCGGGTGCAGGGTTTTGACCCGCCCATTCAGGATTTCTGGAAATCCGGTGACCTCCTCCACGGGTCGCACGGTAAGACCGGTCTCCTGGAGCACGCGGGCGGTGCCGCCGGTGGAGATGAGTTCCACCCCCATATCGGCCAGCCCCCGGGCCAGTTCCACCAGACCGGTCTTGTCGGAAACGCTGAGCAGGGCTCGCTGGATAGACATCATTCCCTCCTTGTGTTGACGGGCCAGTGGCTGTAGCGGCAAGAGGAATTACCTACCACAAGGGCACAAAGGACTCACAAAGGACACAAAGTTTAGCGGTGAGTGGTCAGGGGTTAAGGGTTAGAAAAACAGGCTAACCCTACCGACTGACCCTGACGGCGAAAATTTCTTCGTGCCCTTTGTGTGGCCTTCGTGTCCTTCGTGGTTTTGATGAAACGATTCCTGAGTCCCGCTCTCGCCCGGAATTACGAACTCTTCTTTGCGAAACGGCGGGCCAGTTCCGCCTCCACGTCGGCCCAGGAGAGGCCACGCGCGGCCAGGAGTACCAGCAGATGGTACATCAGGTCCGCCAGTTCGCTCACCAGCCGCGCGTTCCCCTGAGCCTGCGCGGCGATGAGGACTTCTATCGCCTCCTCGCCCAGTTTCTTGAGAATCTCCGGTTCGCCAGCGGCCAGCAGGTGGCAGGTGTAGGAACCTTCCTTCGGGTGGGCCCTGCGGTCCTGGATGATGGCCCAGAGACGGTCCAGCACCGGCTCTTCTTCCGCCGTCCCCTCCGGAGAGCCGGGCAGACGGCGGTAGAAACAGGTCGCGTGGCCGGTATGGCAGGCCGGCCCGCGGGGCTCCACCCGAAGGAGCAGGGCATCGGCGTCGCAATCGTAGCGCACCTCCACCACTCGCTGGGTGTTTCCCGACGTGGCTCCTTTGTGCCACAACTCCTGTCGTCGGCGGCTCCAGAACCAGGCCTCGCCCGTCTCCAGGGTGCGGGCCAGCGCCTCGGCATTCATGTAGGCCAGCATGAGCACCCGGCCCGTATGGGCATCCTGCACCACCGCCGGCACCAATCCCCGCTCGTCCCAGGCAATCTCCGCTTCTATCATCGGGCCTCCTCCCGCTGCGCCGTCCGCCTCACCGGGACGCCCCGCGCCGCCAGGTATTTTTTGATTTCGGCAATGGTCAACTGACGGTAGTGGAAGAGGGAGGCGGCCAGCGCCGCGCTGGCCAGGCCTTCGGTCAGGGCCTGGTAGAAATGTTCTGGTCGGCCCGCGCCGCCGGAAGCGATGACCGGGATGGAGACCGCCGACGCCACCGCCCGCGTCAGTTCCAGGTCGTAGCCGTCCTGAGTGCCGTCCCGGTCCATACTGGTGAGCAGGATTTCGCCGGCGCCCCGTTCTTCCGCCTCCTGCGCCCAGGCCACCGCATCCCGGCCTGTCGGGGTGCGCCCGCCGTGGATGTACACCTCCCAGGCTCCCGGCCCCCCTCCGCCGGAACCCGCCACCCGTCTGGCGTCAATGGCGACCACGATGCACTGACTGCCGAAGCGCCGGGCCCCTTCGGTGATCAGTTCCGGTCGGAGTACGGCGGCGGTGTTGATGGAGACCTTATCCGCCCCGGCCATCAGAATCTGGCGGATGTCCTCCACGTCCCGCAGGCCGCCGCCGACGGTGAAGGGGATGGAGATTTCGTCGGCCACCCGGCGCACCATGTCGGCCACGATCTCCCGTCGCTCGTGGGAGGCGGTGATGTCCAGGAAGACCAGTTCGTCGGCCCCTTCGGTATCGTAAATCCGGGCCTGCTCTACCGGGTCACCGGCATCCCGCAACTGGCAGAACCGGATGCCCTTGACCACCCGTCCGTCCTTCACGTCCAGGCAGGGAATGATGCGTTTGGCCAGCATCGGTCTCCTTTGGGCGGGCCGAAGTCGCCCATGCAACTCAGGTTTGGCCTTTTCGCCCGCGAGGATAAATGAAATATATTTTTCATTGCGGCGGCAAAGCCGCCGCAACGAAAAATATATTCTTTTTAACCCCGTCGGTCCGTTAGAGGCATTCTCTAAATATCCTTACCGGCCTGGCGGCCGGCGCTACGTCGGCCCGGCGGCCGGCGCTACGTCGGCCCGGCGGCCAGCGCGGACTGCGCCGAAGGGATCAGCCGTCAGCGATCAGCCGGTAGCCGTCAGCAAGAAAATCTCCCGATTGCCCGGCCAACTACCGGCTGGCGGCTGTCGGCTAATGGCTCATTTATCCCTGCCGGGCCGCGCGCAGGGCATCGGGGAGTGAGAGGGCGCCGCTGTATAGGGCCTGACCGATAATCACGCCGACGATGCCGCAGGCCTGCCGCGCGCGCAGGCGGTGGATGTCCTCCGGGGTCGCCACGCCGCCGGAGGCGATGACCCCCAGTCCGGTAGACTGGGCCAGCGCCGCGGTGGCCTCCACGTTCACCCCCGAGAGCATCCCGTCTCGGGCGATGTCGGTGTAGATGGCGTAGCGCACTCCCCGATCTCGCATGGCCCGGCCCAGCGCCACCGCTGTCACTTCCGACATCTCCTGCCAGCCGTGGGTGGCTACCCATCCCTGCCGGGCATCCAGGGCCACAGCCACCCGCACCTCCCCGAAGCGCCGGACTGCCTCCGCTACCAGTTCCGGCTCCTTCACGGCCGCAGTGCCCAGGACCACGCGCGTCGCCCCCAGTTCCAGCGCCAGCGCCACGTCCTCCAGCGTCCGCAGTCCGCCGCCAAACTGAATCGGCGTGTCGGGCACGGCCGCCCGAATCTCCCGCAGGCGTTGCAGGTTGAGGGGTAATCGGGATGGATGCCCTTCGGCGCGGGTCAGGCCGAGGGCACCGTCCAGGTTGACGACATGGAGCCATTCCGCGCCCAGGTCCACCCAGCGCCGGGCCACCGCCGCCGGGTCGTCGGCGTACACCGTTTCCTCCTGAGCCCGTCCCTGCCGCAATCGCACCACCCGCCCCTGCCGCAGGTCAATCGCCGGAAATACGATCACCGCCCGCCGCCCCCCGCTTCTCTGCTCATCTGCACGTAACTATTCAGGCTTCCTCACCCCACCCCCGTCGCCTGTGGCGGGCGGCGAAGCCGCTGGGGGAGGGGTGAGGCTGAACAGTTACATCTGCACGAAGTTCCGCAATATCTGCAGTCCCACTTCCTGGCTCTTCTCCGGGTGGAACTGCACCCCAAAGAGATTGCCGCACCCCACGACCGAGGCAAAGTCCAGGCCGTAATCCGTCGTGGCCAGCACGATGGCGTCGTCGGTAGGAAGAACATGGTAGGAATGAACAAAGTAGACGTAACTCCCGTCGGGCACGCCCGCCAGCAGGGGGCCGGGACGGCGGATGTGCAGTTGATTCCAGCCGATATGGGGCACTCTCAGAGGGACAGGCGGAAGGTCGGGGGAGCCACCTTCGCTTACCAGTACCCGGGATGGGAAACGGACCACCCGACCGGGAAGGAGGCCCAGCCCCCGATGGAGGCCCATCTCTTCGCTCTCCTCAAAGAGGAGTTGCATGCCCAGGCAGATGCCCAGCAGGGGTTTGCCCGCCGCGCATTCCCGCCGAAGGGGCTCTATCAGGCGGCGCTCCTGCAGGTTCTGCATCGCGTCGCCGAAAGCGCCCACGCCGGGCAGGATCACCCCTCGGGCCGCGCTCAACGTCTCCGCTTCGGCGGTGATGACGGCCCGTCCGCCCGCCCGCTCCACGGCCTTCTGGACGTTGCGCAGGTTGCCCATGCCGTAGTCCACAATGGCGATCATCGTGATTTCTCCCCAAATCGTAACTGCCTACCCGAGGGCCTCCGGGCAGGCGCCATCAAAGATGCGGCGAAGGTATTGCCCCTGTAGCGCAGGCCGCCAGGCCTGTATTCGCAGACTAAAGCCTACGCTACATCATCTGCAAACGGGTCACAGAATCCCTTTGGTGGACGGGACCGTTTCCCGGCGCGGGTCCAGGCGGCTGGCGCGGTCCAGCGCCCGACCCAGGGCCTTGAAAAGCGCCTCCGCCTTATGGTGGTCGTTGCGCCCGTAGAGCACCCGGGCATGCAGGTTCATCCGTCCGTGGACCGCAAGGGTCTCCAGAAAGTGGATGATCAGGTCACTATCCAGCGCGCCCAGGCGCGGGGCACGAAACGCGGCCCTCACGACGGCATAGGGCCGCCCGCTCAGGTCCACCACCACCCGGGCCAGCGCTTCGTCCAGCGGCGCGTAGGCGTGGCCCATACGGACGATGCCCCGCCGGTCGCCCAGGGCCTGGTCCAGCGCCTGCCCCAGGGCAATCGCCACGTCCTCCACGGTGTGGTGCTCGTCCACTTCCAGGTCGCCCCGCGCCCGCACCTCCAGGTCCAGATGGCCGTGGACGGCGACCTGAGCCAGCAGGTGGTCCAGGAACCCCAGGCCAGTCTCTATCTGGTAGCGGCCCTGGCCGTCCAGCGTCAGAGCCACCTCTACCTGGGTCTCCTTTGTTGTGCGCGTTACCCGTGCCTGTCGCTGGCTTCCGGAATGCATCGTTGACTCCTGTTTTCCGAACGTGCCAGGCACTTCCCAAAGTGCCTGGCACGTTCGGAAGAAACGCTTGCTGCGAATTACCCCCGTCGCCAGGCCGTCAACGGCCTGGCTCACGGAACCAGGGGCGCTCAAGCGCCCCTTTAGGCGGGGGGGAAAGCGCCGGATGCTGCCAGGGGGCGCTTTAGCGCCCCTTCCCTTCTGAGCCGGGTCGTTTACGACCCGGCAAGATTGCGGCCGGGGCCGGAATTCACAGCACGGGTTTGCAAGGCCGCAAAAGTGACTGCCTATCCTGATCGGTTTGCAGACAACGTTGCGCAGGCTGTCCAGCCTGCGTTACAGGCCTGGCGGCCTGTGCTACAGCGGTGAGCCCTTGGCTCCTCGGGCGGCGATGGCGGCGGCGTGGGCCGTGAGCCCTTCGGCGCACGCAATGGTTTGGGCCGCTGCGGCCAGCCGCCGAACCGACGGTTCGGCGGGTGCAAAGAGACTGGTCACCTTCATAAAGTCGCGCACGTGCAGGGGGGAGGCGAAACGGGCCGTGCCTCCTGTGGGCATAACGTGGCTGGGGCCGAGGATGTAATCGCCCAGGGCCTCGGCCGCCCCCTCGCCCACGAATATCCCGCCTGCATTGCGCACCCGTCCCACCAGCGGCCAGGGCTCCGCCACGGAGAGACAGAGATGCTCCGGCGCGAACTCGTCGGCCAGCGCCAGCGCCTCGTCCAGACCGGCGACCACGATGATGGCTCCCTGCCCGCGCAGCGCAGTGGCGATAATCTCCGCCCGCTCCAGCACCGACAGTTGCCGCTCTACCTCTTCCTGCACCGCCTCCGCCAGTCGCCGGGAAGGGGTGATCAGCAGAGGGGTGGCCAGCGGGTCGTGCTCCGCCTGGGCCAGCAGGTCGGCCGCGGCCAGGGCCGGGTCCGCCGTCTCGTCGGCAATGATGAGCGTTTCGGTCGGGCCGTAGAGGCCGTCAATCCCCACCTCGCCGTAGACCTGCTTCTTGGCCAGGGTGACGAACAGCCCCGCGGCGCCGAAAATCTTATCCACCCGGGGCACCGTCTCGGTGCCGAAGGCCATGGCGGCCACTGCCTGCGCCCCGCCCAGCAGGAAGACCCGCTCCAGCCCGACCACCCGCGCGGCGGCCAGGACCGTCGGCGAACCCCGGCCCTGGGGGCCCGGCGGGGTGGTGACCACGATTTCTTCCACCCCGGCCACCTGGGCCGGAACGACCGTCATCAGGAGCGACGAGGGATAGGCGGCGCGGCCGCCGGGCACGTAGACGCCCACCCGACGCAGCGGACGGAGCAGTTGGCCCAGGGCACCGCCCTCCGCGTCCCATTCCAGCCAGGAATGGCGCGGCTCCCGCTCGTGAAACGCGCGGATGCGTTCTGCCGCCAGGTGCAACACATCCCGCAGGTCTGCAGGCGTGGCCTGATAGGCGGCCTCAATGGCCGCGGCGTCGGCGATGAAGGTATCCAGTGCGACGCCGTCAATGCGGCGGGTGTACTCCCGCAGAGCGGCGTCCCCCCGCTGGCGCACATCCGCGATGATCTGCGCGACGGCCTCCTGCGGCGTGAGTTCCCGCCCGAAGAGTTCCCGCAGACGGGAGCACAGGTCCGGCGTCAGCGGAGGCTCCAGCCCGGCCCGCAGCCGCGCGATGTGTTCCCGTCCTGCCGCCATCCCGTCCAGGATGCGGAGTATCTCCCCTGCCTCCCGATGTCCGGATTCTTCCCTGGTACGCATCCGTTCCTCCGAACCTGTTTTATGAGAGTCTGTCCTGCAGGACGGCGCTCTGCTACGCTTCGTGCCTGACTACGAACCGCTCGTAGTCAGCCACGTAGCGAAGCGGAGTGGCGTCTGAATCGCCCGAAACGGCACTCTGCGTAACTGTTCAGCCTCACCCCTCCCCCAGCGGCTCCCCTCCCCTGAACTTTGTTCAGGAGAGGGGAGGGGGTGCCGCCGCAGGCGGCGGGGGTGGGGTGAGGAAGCCTGAATAGTTACCACTCTGCTACGCTTCGTGCCTGACCACGAACGAATTTTCAGACCCCGCTGAGCCCCCGTCCCCTGTGTTCCCGATGGCCCCCTCAATGGCCGCCAGCAGGCGACGGATTTCCGCCAGCCGGAGCCGGAGAGAGACGCGGTTCACAATCAGGGTGGCCTGACATCGGACGATCTCCGCCAGTTCCACCATACCGTTCTCCCGCAACGTCTGACCGGTCTCCACCACATCCACCAGCAGGTCGGCCAGGCCGACCTGGGGGGCCAGTTCCACCGCACCGGTCAGGGGGATGATCTCGGCCGAGATGCCCTGCTGAAGAAAGTATGCCCGGGCCAGGCGGGGGTATCGGGTCGCCACCCGGATACTGCTGACCAGCCGGAAATCACGCCCCTGGTGGTGGGGGGCCCCGGCGAGCACCAGCCGGCAGTGGCCGAATCCCAGGGGCAGCGGTTCATACACATCCCGACCGCTCTCCCACAGGACGTCCTGACCGACGATACCCAGGTCGGCTGCACCATATTCCACATAAATGGGCACGTCGCTGGCCCGGGCCAGCAGAAAGCGCAGACCGACCCCTGGCTCGTCCACCACCAGTTGGCGGGAGCCGTTGCCAATGGCACAGAGGTACCCCAGGCGCTGGAAGAGGCGCACGCTGGGTTCCAGCAGGCGGCCCTTGGGCAGGGCCACAGTCAATCGCTCCACGTTCTTGTCTCCTCCCAGAATTGTTCCGCCGTCACGGGCCGCTCGCCCCCTTCCTCCCCCAGCAGCCAGAGACCTTCCTGGTCGCTGCAACGCAGGACCCGAGGGCATCCCTGGCTCCGGGCATAGGCCAGCAAATCCCCTCCCCGGCGGTCCAGCACGTCTACCTCCACGCGGTATCCGGCCTGGCGCAACCGTTGCACCAGGATCAGGCAGGCGGCATGGTCGCAGTTCTGGACGATCAGATGGGGAGCCATCGGGGGAGTGAAGCAGGACGGGGAGGCCTGGGCCAGGAGGGCCCGCTCAATCCCCAGGCCGAAGCCCACCGCTGCCAGAGGACACCCGAACTGGGCGATGAGTTCGTCGTAGCGACCGCCGCTGAGCAGCGGCCATCCCACACCCGGGGATATGCCCCGGAAGGTGATGCCGGTGTAGTAGTCCATCCCGCGCACCTCGCCCAGGTCCAGGACGACGCGCCCGGCCAGGCCGCAGGCCTCCAGCAGGCGATAGACCTGGACCAGGGTCTGGGCCGCTTCAGCAACTGCCCCCCCAAAGGCGAAGGCATCTTCCAGCACATCCAGGCCGCCAATCCGGTCGGGCAAACTGGCCAGCATGGCCCGCCGGGGGCCAGTGATGCCCGCGGCATTCAGCGCGTGCCTCAGGCGGACAGGGTTCCGCTGGTCTATCGCCTCGCGGATGCGCTCCAGGTCGTCCCCCGGCAGGTCTGCGGTGAGGGCCCGGAAGAGAGCCATCTGTCCCAGAACGATCTGGAAGTCGCACACGTCCAGGGCCTCCAGCGCCGCCGCGGCCAGCGCCACCACCTCGGCATCAGCGGCGGGGGTGCTGGCGCCGATCAGTTCCACGCCCGCCTGAGTGAACTCTCGCTGGCGGCCCACCTGGGGCTCCTCGTAGCGGAAAACACTGCCGATGTAGAAACAGCGCAGGGGCAGGGGCTGGTCAAAGAGTTTGGTGGCCGCGATGCGGGCGACCTGGGTGGTGAAATCGGCCCGCAGGGCCAGGGTGTGCCCCTCCCGGTCAAAGAAGCGGTACATCGCCTGGCGCAGGTCCGGGCCGGCGCCGATGATCAGGGTCTCGTCATACTCAAAGGTGGGCGGGATGACCTCCCGGTAGGCCCAGCGGGAGAACAGGCCCCGCAGAACCGCTTCGGCCCGGCGACGCCGGTCCGCTTCGCTCAGAAACAGGTCCTGCACGCCGTGGGGAAGATGGTCGCGCAGGGAGTGCGGGTTCATCACCATAGGGCTACCTGGCCTGGTCAAAAATCAGAAAGGTATTTTACCATAGAGCATACAGGGATGCAATTACCGGCTACGGCTTACGGCTGTCCGCAGTTGCGCTTTCTACCAGGTTGTGGTAGAATCCACGTGGTTTTCCGTTCCCTGCGGAACGTTGAAAACGGAGCCGACTTTGGAAACATTCGGGGAAACCGAAAGGGACGTTCCTGAGGGAAGCGTTCCGCCGAAACCTGAAGGAAAGGGCGGGGTGCGTTCTATCGCTCAGTGGCGGGATGAGGTCCTGCCTCGCCAGTTGGCCCGCCTGGCGGTCTCATGGTGGCGGTGGAGCACCGACCGGCAGGCCTTCTGGCCGTTGCTGAGCCGTACCTCGGCGCACATCGCGCTGGTGATTGCCGCCTGTCTGGCCCTGCTCCTGAGCACAGTTCGCGCCCCGGTTTGGGCCGCCCGACCGCTTACCTCTGCGGCCGACCTCTTTGCCCATCAGAACACCACCCGGAACACCCAGGCCGCGCTGGCCGAGATCGCTGCCCGTAATGGCCGCGCCGCCAAACCGAATCCCTGGGCCCCCATCACCCTGCGCGCCGACCCCCATACCGAAATCCCCAAACGCCCGCGCCTGGGCATCATCACCTACACCGTCCAGTTAGGGGATACGGTACTGGGCATCGCCGCTCAGTTTGACCTGGAACCGACCACTATTATGTGGGCCAACCCCGCCGTAGAGGACGCCCCGGACCTGCTGCGAATCGGGCAGGAGTTGATCATTCTGCCAGTGGACGGGGTATATCACACCGTCAAAGAAAACGAGACGCTGGAGTCCATCGCCAAGAAGTACAAGGTGGAGGTGGAGGCCATCACGTCCTGCCCGTACAACCCCCTTCAGCCCCCCGACTTCGCCATTGAGCCGGGGATGAAACTGATCATCCCCGGCGGCCGGAAGCCGTGGGTGCCGAAGGTGGTGACCAGTTACACCGGGCCCATCCCCCAGGGGGCCCGAGGGACCGGGCTATTCCAGTGGCCTGTGCTGGGGACCCTCACCCAGGGGTACTGGTACGGCCACCGGGCTGTGGATATCGCCGTCCCGGTGGGCACGGCGGTCCGTGCCGCCGATGGCGGCTTCGTCAGTTTTGCCGGATGGACTGATATCGGCTACGGCTACCTGATCGTCATCGACCACGCCAACGGTTTTGCCACCTACTATGCCCATCTGAGCAACATCTACGTGACGGCCGGGCAGAAAGTGGAACGCGGCCAGGTCATTGGCGCAGCAGGTAACACCGGTTGGTCTACCGGCCCCCATCTCCACTTTGAAATCCGTTACATGGGTGTCCCCCAGAATCCCCGCGCCTATCTCCCGTAGAGCAACTCCCGCTCGCCGCAACTACCTACCCGAATCGGCTTGCAAGTAATGTAGCGCAGGCCACGAATGTTCTGGTATTCTTATGGAACTTTGCCAGCCTGCATACAGGCCTGGCGGCCTGCGCTGCAGGGGCATACCTCCGCTGTGTCTTTAATAGCGCTTGCCAGGAGGCCCACCGGTAGGTAGTTATCGCCCAGAGTGGGTGTGTCCCAATTTCGTCGGGCTGGGCTTTCGGCCTTTCCGCCTGGCCGTAAACGGCCAGGCTCAGGCGAAAGGAAGGCGCTAAAGCGCCCCTTTTCGCCCGGGCAACCTGTGTTTCCGAAAGGCTACCGAAGGGAGAGGGCGCTTCCAGCGCCCTGCGCCACCTTAGCCAGGCCGTTTACGGCCTGGCCTACCGGGCTCCCGACGATTTTGGGACACACCCCAGAGTTGGCTTTCTTGACGCCACCGCCCTTATCGGGTAGAATATCGCCACAGACTGGAGATTTGCTGGCCCTCTCCCTTCTCCCTCAAAAAGAAAATGTTTTTCATTGCGGCGGCGAAGCCGCCGCAACGAAAAAAGAGCCGATTGAAATCGTCCTCCCTGGGCCATGCGTGCCGGGTGTCGGCCTTCGCCGACACCCGTCCACGGGCATCCCAAAAGAGGGGGTCGGCGAAGGCCGACCATCGGCCGCAGGCCCAGGAAGGGTGACTTCAGTCAGCGCCTGAAAGGTTACGGCTGGGGCCAGCAGAGGCCTATGCAGAAAGGCCGTGGGCAAAAAATCAGAGTTCAGGGAGGGGGGCAAGGGGGTAGGGAGAGTAACTATTCAGGCTTCCTCACCCCACCCCCGCCGCCTGCGGCGGGCGGCGAAGCCGCTGGGGGAGGGGTGAGATAGCATCTGTTAACCACCCACTTCCGTACAGGAGCAAGACCATGGCAGAGACTCCCATTCGCATCGGCGTCATCGGCGGTTCCGGCCTCTATAATATGGAGGGGCTGAGCGACGTGGAGGAGCATCGCATCTCCACTCCCTTTGGCGACCCATCGGACGTCATCGTCATCGGAAATCTGGAGGGCGTGCGGGTGGCCTTCCTGGCCCGCCACGGGCGGGGCCACCGCATCATGCCCACCGAGGTCAACTACCGGGCCAACATCTACGCCCTCAAGACCCTGGGGGTGGAGCAGGTCATCTCCATCTCCGCCTGCGGCTCCCTGCGGGAGCACATCCGCCCCGGCGAAATCGTCATCCCCGACCAGTTGTTTGACTTCACCAAGAAACGGACCTACACCTTCTTCGGCAACGGCCTGGTGGCCCACATCGGCGTCGCCGATCCCTTCTGTGCCCGCCTCTCCGCCATGCTGGCTGATGCGACGGAGGCCGCCGGCGGCCGGGTCCACCGGGGCGGACGGTTCATCACCATTGAGGGGCCCCGGTTCTCCACCAAAGGGGAGAGTTTCACCTACCGCGCCTGGGGCATGGACATCATCGGTATGACCACCAGCCCCGAGGCCTTTCTGGCGCGGGAGGCGGAGATGTGCTACGCGGTCATGGCCCATGTCACCGACTATGACGTCTGGCACGAGACGGAGGAGCCGGTGAACGTGGAGATGCTCCTGGCAACCCTGGCGGCCAACGCCCAACTGGCCCAGCAGGCCATCCGCATCCTGATTCCCCGCCTGGCTGCTGCCGAACGCACCTGCGACTGCGGTTCCACCCTCTCCACCGCTCTCATCACTCAGCCCGACCTGGTCCCCGAGAGTCTCCAGCGGGACCTGGCGCCCATCGTGGGGAAGTATCTGAAGTGATGTCACCGGCCGCCATCGTCGCCCGTACTCGGCTTCTCCTGCAGACGAGACAGAAGGAAGTCACCCGCTTCCTGAAATTCTCCACCGTTGGTGCTGTCGGCGCGGTGTTGGACCTGGTCATCCTCTACTATCTCCACCTCGTCGCTGGACTCCCTATCGTCCTGGCCAACACCTGCTCCTTCACCGCTGCGGTGCTCAGCAACTTCATCTGGAACCGGTATTGGACATATCCGGACTCCCGTTCCAAGCCCATCCGCACCCAACTGGCCCAGTTTTTCGCCGTCAACATCGCCGGATGGGGGATCAACACGACCATCCTGGTTCTTCTCCTTCACCCGTGCATCTCGCTGATGGGGACAGGGACCCGCACGATGGCCATCAGCCTGACCCCGGAACTTCTCTACAAACTGGGCTACAACACGGCGAAAGCCATCGCTACTATCGTCGTCCTGTTCTGGAACTTTTTCATTAACCGCGTCTGGACCTTCTCCGATGTCTCCTGAAGGCCGACCCGTCATCCGGATTCTCTTTGACGGCGGGAGCCGGGGGAATCCCGGCCCGGCCTACGGGAGTTACCACATCCGGTTTCCAGACGGGCGCGAGGAGACGGTCCATCTGGACTTCGGGCGACGGATGACGGGCAACGAGGCGGAGTACCAGACGCTGCTGACAGCGCTGGAAGACCTGCTGGGCCGGTTGCAGAGGGACCATCTGGAACCGCGGGCGTTCACGGTGGACATCCGGGGCGACTCCGCGCTGGTCATTCGTCAGGTGCGGGGCGACTGGAAAGCCCGCCACCCGCGCATGCGGGCCCTGCGGAACCGGGTCCGGGAGCAACTGGGGCGCTTCGGTGGGTATCGTCTGGAGCAGGTGCCGCGCGGGGTCTCACTCCGGCATCTGGGGCATTAAAAGAGTCCGCATTGCTCCTGACCTGGAAAATCTCTGAAGCCATCTATCGGGTGGGGGCGGAACACGACCGGTTCACAGTTCAGGAGGATTGAGAACGAGAGGCCCAACCTGGCGGAGAGGCTTCTATCCGAACTCGCCGCCGCCTACGGCTTCACCCCCGCGCCGGAGGAGGTCCTGGCCTACATCATCGCCATGGCCATTGCCCGTACGATAGACCTGCAGCGGGAGATAGACGAGATATATCCGGAGGTGGAACGGAACGTTTTGCATCCGTTCGCCCAGGCCATTCTCGCTACTCTGGAGGAACCGTAGTGCTGACGCCCCCGGTCCGAACCCTGTTAACCTGGCTGACCCTTCTGGTCGTTGCGGTGATGCTCATCAGCGGCCTGGCGGGCATACTCCGCATGCTGGCCCGACCGTCCCGCAGTTTCTCCGCGCTCTCTATTGCGCCGCCGGAGGTGACCCTCTGCGCGGGCGAGAGCGTGACCTTCGCCGCCGCGCCGCTCCCGGCGGCCCGCTGGGCCGCCACTGGCGGCACCATCGGCGCCGACGGCCGCTACATCGCTGGCAACCTGCCCGGCAACTACGAGGTCCAGGCCGTCGGCCCCCAGGGGGAGCGCGGCCGGGCCTACATCCACATCGTCATCTGCACCCCCACCCCGCCCCCCACGCCGACGCCCATTCCCACCCCGACCCCGACGCCCACGCCGCCGCCCACGCCCATTCCGGAGGCCGACCCGGCGGGTGACCTCTTCGTCTACAACACCGGCGCCGCGGCCTCCGCTCCCTTTGACGGCCTGGACATCCGCAACAGTGCCTTCGCCGCCGACAGCCGCCTCCTGACGGCTGGCCTGCCCTCCGAACTGGCCGGGTGGGCACAGGAGGGAGAAACGGTCCTCTGGATGGCCCTCCACACCCCCATCCCGGAGGGGATGCCGGTGCGGGCGGACTGGTTCTTCGTCCTGGACCTGGATGGGAATCCCGGGACAGGCCGTCCCCCGGGAACCCGCCCGGTCAACCAGGGGCTGGGAGACGAGGTGGCGGTGGGACTCTACTACGACCCGACTGACGGCGCGTTCCACTCGTACCTTCTGCTCTGGAACGCGGCGCGGAGGGATTTTGATGACGGTGGGGAACCCCGCTACTGGCTTTCTCCGGACCGAACCCTGGTAGCCCTGGCGGTGCCGGGGGACGTTCTGGGGGCGCGAGGGTTTGTGCCGGAGGCGGCCCGGGGCCGGGCGGCGACCATCGCCTACACCACCCCCAACATCGTCGCCGATTTCTACCCCCAGTAGGGGCGAGGCATGCCTCGCCCCTACCTGCGACCTGCGCCATGCGACCTGCGACCTGCGCCATGCACCCTGCTCCCTGCGACCTGGGCATCGTCATTGTCAACTACAACACCCGCGATCTGCTGCGGGCGTGCCTGCGCACCGTCTACGCCAGCCGGGGGGATTTCACCTTTGAGGTGTGTGTGGTGGATAACGGCTCCACCGACGGGAGCGGGGAGATGGTGGCGGCGGAGTTCCCTCAGGCCCGCCGGGTTCTCAACCCGGATAACCGGGGGTATCCAGCGGCCAACAACCAGGGGCTGCGCCTGCTGGGGTTCCCGGACGGCACCGACGCACCCCGGTTCGCTCTGCTGCTGAACCCGGATACGGAACTTCCACCCGACGGGCTGGCGAAGATGCTGGCTTTTATGGACGCGCATCCGGAGGCTGGTGTCGTCGGGCCCAAATTGGTGCGGCAGGATGGGTCACTGGACCTGGCCTGTCGCCGTTCCTTCCCATCGCCGGAGGTTTCCTTCTACCGGTTCTCGGGCCTGGCGCGCCTCTTTCCCCGCAGCCGCCGCTTCGGCCGCTACAACCTCACCTACCTGGACCCGGACGAGATGGCCGAGGTGGACGCAGTGGTGGGAGCCTTTATGATGGTGCGTCGGGAGGCCATCGCACAGGTCGGCCTGCTGGATGAGGAGTTCTTCATGTACGGGGAGGACCTGGACTGGTGCTACCGCATCAAAGGAGCGGGGTGGAAAGTCTACTACAACCCGGAGGTGACGGTCCTGCACATCAAACGGGCTGCCAGCCGCCGCAACCCGCGGGCCCAGGTGGAGTTCTGGCGGGCGATGGACCGGTTCTACCGCAAACACTACGCGGCCCACACTCCCTGGCCCGTCCACGTCCTGATTCTGGCGGCCATCTGGACCCGGACCCACCTGGAACAACTGCGCTGGCGACTGGCAGGGGTGGACATCTGACAGGTCAGGGCCTGGTCTGCTTGCGCGAAGCGGCGATGTGTGGTATAAATACGAACAGATGCCCCCGTAGCTCAGCAGGATAGAGCACCGGCCTCCGGAGCCGGTGGCCCGCGTTCAAGTCGCGGCGGGGGTACTGGTGGCCAAGGGGATGGCGTCCCCTGGTGACCGGACGCCACCACAAGGCCCGCCAACCGTCGGAGAACGGTGGGCGGGCTTCTTTATATCTCACACAAAGACACGGAGACACAGAGATGAGGCACGAAGAAGCCTCTGGGCTTTTGTGTCTCCACAATGTTGCACATAACGTATCTTCTCTCTGGCAGGGAGATCAGCGTGAGCAAGAGGCCCGTTATCATCGGCGTCGCCGGGGGAACCGGATCCGGCAAAACAACGGTGGCGATGAAGATTCTGGAACGGGTGGGCACGGAACACGTCGCCTACATTCCCCACGATGCGTACTATCGGGACCTGAGCCACCTGCCCCTGGAGGAGCGGGCCCGCATCAACTTTGACCACCCGGACTCGCTGGAGACGGAACTCCTGGTCCAGCACCTCCGGCAACTGAAGGCCGGACAGGCGGTGGAAATCCCCGTCTACGACTTCACCACCCATACCCGCACCGCGCAGACCCGACGGGTCGGCCCGGCGCCGGTCATCCTGGTGGAGGGCATCCTGGTCTTCGCGGAACCGGCGCTGCGGGAACTGTTTGATGTCAAACTCTACGTGGACACCGACGCCGACATCCGCCTCATCCGCCGCCTGCAGCGGGACGTCCAGGAGCGGGGCCGTTCGGTGGAGTCGGTCATCCAGCAGTACCTGACGACGGTCCGCCCGATGCACCTGGAGTTCGTGGAGCCCAGCAAGCGGTACGCCGACGTCATCATCCCGGAGGGAGGGCACAACGAGGTGGCCATTGAGATGGTCGCCGCCCGCATCCGGGGATTGCTGGAACAGCGCGCGGAGGAAAACTGTGGGGGCTGATATGGACCCCGTTCTGGTGACCGGCGCCACGGGCTTCGTGGGCCGCAATCTCTGTCCCTATCTGGTGGAACGGGGGCATCGGGTCCGGGCGCTGGTCCGCCGGACCTCCGACCACGGCTTTCTGGACGGGCTGGGGGTGGAGAAAGCCTGGGGGGACCTTCGCGATTCCGGGGCGGTGGCGGCGGCGGTGGAAGGGTGCCGCGCCGTCATCCATGTCGGGGCCGTCTTCCGCTTCTGGGGGCGACGGGAGGAGTTCTGGGCGACCAACGTGGAGGGGACCCGGAACGTTCTGGAGGCCGCCCGCCGGGCCGGGGTGGGCCGGTTCGTCCACATCTCCACCATTGCCGTCGTCGGGAAGCCCCCGGCGGAGGGGCTCATCACCGAAGAGACGCCGTGTCGGCCCCAGGACGCCTATCAGGAAAGCAAACTGGAGGCGGAGCGGCTGGTGATGAGGTCCGGGCAGGAATGGGGCCTGCCCGTCATCGTCCTGCGCCCCGGCGCCATCTACGGGCCCTGGAGCCGCTACGCCTTCAACCGCCTGTTCGTGGAGGACCCACTGCGGGGGCTGGCCTTCCGCGTCCACGGTGGGCGGCACATCACCTTTCCGGTCTTTGTGCGGGACGTGGCATGGGCGGCGGAGGCGGCGCTCACGCGCGGCCGCCCGGGCCAGGTCTACAATATCTGCGGGCCGTGTATGACCCACCGGGAGGTCGGGGAGGTACTGGAGCATCTCATCGGCCGACGCATCCGCTGGATTCCGGCCCCCGCCTGGGGGATGGTCGCGCTGGCATGGGGGTGGACGGCCCTCTCCCGCTGGACCGGTCGGGAGCCCCACTACCCCATCGGCCTCTACCCGTACGTGTTTTACGACTGGCGGGTGAGCACGGAGAAGGCGCGGCGCGAACTGGGTTACGAGCCGACGCCGCTGGAGGAGGGGCTACGGGAGACGCTGGAGTGGTATAGGAGCCAGGGATGATGCGGACGGCGGCCTGTGGCCGCCGTCCGCATCATCATCCCAGCAACTGGGAAAGGCAGGCCAGGACAGCGTGGGTGCTGGCCCGCTGACGGGGGTCGCAGGCGACGACCTGCTGGGAGGCCACCCCCAACGTCCGGGCAATCTCCTTCGGGGGCATCGGGCGATGCCCATCCTGTTTGGTCGCCACCACCAGATAGGGGGTCCGCCGACGGGCCAGGCGCCGCAGGAGTTGACGGGCCAGCGTCAGCGTGGAGCGGTCGGTGCTATCTACCAGGACCAGCAGAGCGTCCGCATCCCGGGCCAGGATGTCCCACATAAAGTCAAAGCGCGGCTGGCCGGGGGTGCCATACAGGTGAAAGAGCCGGCCGCTTACCGTCGTCTGTCCGTAATCCATCGCCACCGTGGTGGTCTCTTTGACCTGAGACAGGTCATCGGTGATGCGCTTTTCCGTACTGACGACCGGGATATCGGAGGCCGTCCGGATAAACGCGCTCTTCCCCGTGTTGAATGCCCCGGCGATCACCACTTTGCAGGACTTCATTGGGCTCTTTCCTCCGCATCCTGCCGGAAATCCACAAAGCGATACCCCACGCCTCGCTCCGTGAGGATGTAGCGCGGGTTGGACGGGTCCGGCTCAATCTTTTGCCGGAGATAGGTGATATAGAGCCGCACGTAGTGGGTCTCATCCCGGTATTCGGGCCCCCAAACCTTCACCAGCAGCGTCTCCTGCGGGACCACCCATCCGGCATTCTCAATCAACACGCTCAGCAGGCGGAACTCCGTGGGGCGGAGTTTCACCCGCTTTCCCCCCACAATCACCTCCTGCAGGTTATAATCCACGCTGAGATAATCGTCAATCTTCAGGATGGCGGATTCCGGCGAGGCCAGCGGTCGGGCCCGCCGGAGGACGGCCTGGATGCGGCTGACCAGTTCCCGCACGCTGAAGGGTTTGGTGACGTAGTCGTCGGCTCCCAGCCGCAGCCCGTGGACGATGTCGTCCTCATCGGAGCGGACGGTCAGCATGATGACGGGCACGTCAGAGAACTCGCGCAGGAGCCGGAGGGTCTCAGACCCGTCTATGTCGGGCATCATCACATCCAGCAGGACCAGGTCCGGATGGAGGGAGCGGACGCGCTGGAGAGCCTCCAGGCCGGAAGTGGCCGTGGTGACCCGAAACCCCTCCAGTTCCAGGTTCATGCGCAGGAAACGGAGGATTTTTTCCTCATCATCCACGATGAGGATCAGGGGGCCAGCGGATTTCTTGCTGCTCATTTTATTCCCGTACGAAGGTCACCAGTTTCTCTTCCTCGCCGGTGGGCAGAATCTCCACGCAGTGAATCCGGTGCCAGGGCAGAATGAGGGAGCGGACTTCAGGGAGCAAATAGTTCACTTCCCGGCCATCCCGTCGGCGGGGGTTCTCACAGACCAGGAACTGGTCGGTGGGCTCCGGGATGCGATCAATCTCAGCCACAATGGGGTCTTCGTTCATCATATGGATCAGAACGGTCATCGGCATTCGGAGCCTCCTGGGGTGAGAGTGGTCGTCATACAGGGTAAATCCGTACAGGATAAATCCTGTGCTACGGCTGCTGCGATTCGGTGCAAACGGTGATGTGGAGGCGCAATCGGCCCAACTGGAGTTCGGCCTCTCTGGGCAAAGGATAGGGCAGGTAGGGAGTCAGGCGCTGGCCATTCAGGAAGGTGCCGTTGGCGCTTCCCACGTCCTCAACGTACATTTTTCCTTCCCGCTGGACGATTTTGGCATGGCGACGGGAGACGCCCATCTCCAGCCCTCGCTCCGCCCCCAGGTCCAGATGGGGGAAGATGCCGTGGGTGGGGTCCAGCCGCCCCAGCAAGAGTTCAGGAAGAGCGGGAAGGACAATCTCCCGCCCGGTATCCACAATCCGTACCCGGATGACGGGCGGCGCCTTCTCCCGGTCATTGCCGGGCACCTCGGTCTCCCAGGTCGCCGCCCGCGGCGCGGACAGTTCATCGGTGGGAAATGGCTCCGTCCGCAGTGTCTTCCCGGAAGGAAGATAGACACCGCACTCACTGCAAAAGAGAGTGCCCAACCGATGTTTCTTACCGCAAGACGGACACTCTATCATTGCCCCCTCCTATCTCAGTCCCAGGCCCCGGGTCCCATAGCGAATGGTCTTCTGCCCCTTGCTGGACATCTGGCCTCCCTGAGCGATACGACTGGCCTCCAGCAGCGCCACGTGTGCCAGTTCCGCCTCCCCCATATCCAGCAGGCGGGTCGCAATCGTTTCCAGCCGTCGCCGGGCATCTTCTATCTGGCCGGTATCCAGGGCTTTCCAGACCTGCTCCTGCATCCGGAAAATGGTGAGTCGGCTGAGGACGTTGACCAGAGCCGGGGGGACGGGCTCTTCTACGGCTTCAGGGACGAACTCCCGTTCCAGGTCAAAAATCAGCCGCTCCTGCCGGTTAAAGGTGGGAATATGGGCGCTCATCTCCAGTTGGAGCAGGGGGTGGAGCCCCGGCCGGCTTTCCCGAACGACAATCTCAAAGAGGACCTGCGTGGCCTTTCCGGCCAGCAGATTGCCCAAATGGTATACTCCTCCTTCCGAAGTGAGACGTTCTATAGGGGGTGCACTCCGGAAGCAGTTTTCCACCCACGCCCGTTCGGTCGTGCGAACCGTCAGGGTGACATCGCGGGCCAGCAGCATCGTCAGCCGCTGAACCAGTTCCCGCATCACCCCGCGAACCTGCTGGGGATAGGCGATGTAACTGGAGGTCCCGCCGGTCTGACGGGCCAACTGGTCCAGAAAGGCGTCGTTCCAGTCTTCGCCGATACCCAGCACACTGATTTCAATCCCTTCCAGCCCGGCCCGACGGGCCTCCGCCAGGCACTGCTCCTCGTCCCCATATGTCCGCCCATCGGTCAGCAGAATCAGATGGCTGAGGGTATCCTTTCTGTGGTGACGCCGGATTTCCTCCAGGCCGGCCTGTAACCCCTTCAGGATTTCCGTTCCCCCACTGGCCCATATGGAGGAAATACGGGCGTGAATCCGCAGCGGATCGGTCAGCGGCTGGCTGGGATACATCACCGTAGCCCGGTCGTTGAAGGCGACCACCCCGACCATATCCTCTTTCGTCAACTCGTCCACAATCTGGTGGGCCGCCGCCTTGACATGGTCCAGCCGGTCGCCGTCCATAGAGGTGCTCTGGTCAATGACCAGGCACAGGTTCAATGGGACCCGTTTGAAGGCGGTCTTTCCGGACGGTTTCAGGTCCACCAGGAGATAGAGCATCTGCTCCTCGGGCAGGGCCTGAAGTTGCTGGCGGCTGACCAGGATGTCCCAGGCCAGAGCCACGTTCAGGTCTTTCCCCCGCTCCGCCCGCCGCCGGTCATAGGCCTGCCGACGGGCCAGGTCGCCCAGAACCCGGTACGCTTCCTGGACCTCCTGGAATCGCTCTGCGGAGGCCTCTTCGGACCCGCTATCGGGATGAAACCGGCGGACTAACTTGCGGTACGCATGCCGAATCTCCTCCTGGGTGGCCAGCGGGGAGACTCCCAGAACAGCGTACAAGTCCTTTTCTTCCTCCCGCATGCTCATCTCTCCAGCAGGTGCACTTCCGACCCGGCGATTTCCGGAGGAGCCGCGAGGATAACGCTGATGTTGTCCTTTCCTCCAGCCTGATTGGCCTTCTCCACAAGGGCATCACACGCCTCTTGCAGGGAAGAGGATGTGGTCACAACGTGGGCGATTTCTTCTTCGCTCACCATCTCCCAAAGTCCATCGGAGCAGAGCAGGAGAACCCCTCCTGGCGGTATGTGGCAGAAAAATGTATCCACCTCCAGTGGCCCTCTTTGCCCCACCGCGCGATAGAGCACGTTTCGTTGCGGGTGATGGGCCGCCTCTGCCACGGTCATCTGGCCCAGTTCTATCATAATATCCACGAGGGAATGGTCGCGGGTAATCTGACTGCAACCTTCGGGCGAGATCAGGTAAGCCCGACTGTCTCCGACGTTCGCGATGTACGCCTGGTTTCCCAGGACCAGGGCGCACAGGAGCGTGGTCCCTCCTCCCGGCACGCGCTCGGTGACCAGTTCGTTGGCCTTCTGAAAGGCTTCCGTCAGCAGTTCTTTCAGCGAAGGCTCACTGGCGCTGTGCTCGCGCAGGGGAAGCGGGGTCAGGCAGGCCTGCAGGATGTGCCGGGCGGCTGTACGGGCCGCCAGCGCACTGGCAACCTCGCCCGCGAGGTGTCCACCCATCCCGTCGGCCAGGACCAGGAGGGCGGTGGGCAGGGTACTGTGATAACCCGCCTGTTCCAACTCCACCACCAGTACGGTATCCTCGTTATGACCCCGTTGCCGCCCGACATCGGTGGCCCATCCCACCTCCAGCCGGGGGCGCGGAGGGATAGCCCCCGCTGGCGGGGCCGGCGCAGAGGGGGCGGGGGGACCCTCTTCACGGGGTTCTGCCCGCCGAAAGCGACCCAACCAGGATTTCCAGTTTGGTTTCATATAGGAACCACGTTTGTAGGACAACTGCTCGCAGTTGTCCTATACCTAAATCGGCAGCGCGTACACGTTGTGGTCCAGCGACCCGACGTAGACGATGTCGTTCGCCACGCGGGGGCTGGAGACAACGGGGCCGCCGGTCTGGAACCGCCAGCGCAACTGCCCCGTCTGGGCGTCCAGCGAATAGACGTACCCATCCACCGACCCGACGTACACCGCCCCCTGGTAGACGGCGGGGGAGGAAGTGACCTGTTCCCCGGTCCGATACCGCCAGACCAGGTAGCCGTTGGTGGCATCCAGGGCGTACACATGCCCATCCGCCGAGCCGACGTAAACGGTACCCCCCGCGACCGCCGGGGAGGAGACAACAGGCCCGTCGGTCCGGTACCGCCAGACCACCCAGCCCGCGCGCAGGTCCAGCGCGTAGACATGCCAGTCCTGAGAGCCGACGTAGAGCAGGTCCTGGCTGACCACGGGAGACGATGTGATGGCCCGGCGGGCCCGGAACCGCCAGAGCAGGCGGCCGTTGACCCCCACCGCGTGGAGCACCCCCTCCTCATCCCCGACGTAGATGGCATCCGGGCCGGTGGCGGGCGTGGAACGGACCGCCCCCTCTGCCTCCATGCTCCAGGCCATCCGCCCGCTGATCGCGTTGACCGCGTAGAGATGGCGGTCGTCCGACCCGATGAAGACATGCCCGAACTGGACCCGGGGGGAGGAGTAGATGCGCCCTTTGGTCGGGTACGTCCAGAGCAACCGCCCGGTCTCGGCGTTGAGCGCGTACAGGGAGCCGTCGGTAGACCCGAAGAAGAGCCGCCCGTCCGCCACCGCCGGGGAGGACGCAATCCCGCCCCCGGTAGCGTACTTCCAGAGAAACTTCCCCGTTTCGGCGTCCAGCGCGTAGAGGTTGTTGTCGTAGGCGCCGATGTAGAGAACCCCTTCGTGGATGCACGGGCTGGAACGGACCTCGTCCTCGCAGGCGAACTGCCAGATGACTTTCAGCGCGTCCGGGCGGACCCCCTCGGGGGCAGGCATATACGCGGTGGCCGCCAGCCCCCGGGCGGACTTCAGGGAGAGCAGGGCCCGCTTCATCTCCTCGGCGGAGCCGAAACGTTTCTGGAGGTCGTACTCCAGCGCCCGGTTGATAATCTCCTGCAGTTCGGCCGAAACGGCGGGATTGTATTGATGAATCGGGCGCTTATGGAAGGTGAACGGCGGTTCCAGGCGGGGGTCCTGTTTGGTCAGCAGATGGTGGAGCGTCGCCCCCAGGGCGTAAATATCCCCGCGCGGCTCGGCAATCCCCCGATACTGCTCCGGCGGGGAGTACCCCTCCGTGCCGATCATCGTCCCTTTCTCCCCGCTCTGGAACACTTTCGCAATCCCGAAGTCCACCAGCCGGATCCGCCCCTGATTGTCCAGCATCAGGTTGGAGGGCTTCATATCCCGGAACACGATGGGCTGGGGCTTGTGGGTGTGGAGGTACGTCAGCACGTCGCAGACCTGAATGGCCCACTGAACCACCTGCGCCTCGGGGAAGAAGCCCTCGGTCTCGTTCAGCAGGGCCTCCAGGTCCTTGCCGTGAATCAGTTCGGTGACCAGGTACGCCCGGTCGCCCTCAATGAAGTAGTCGTAGACCTGGGGGATGGCCGGGTGGTTCAGGGTCGCCAGGATGCTGGCCTCCCGCTCAAAGTTCTGCATCATCAACGCCCGCACGCGGGGGTCGGTCGCGGTGTTGATCATTTCCTTCACCGCGCAGAGGCGCTGGACCTTGGGGAAGCGCAGGTCCTGAGCCTTGTAGACGGTGCTCATCCCCCCGGAGCCCAGGACGCCCAGGATGCGGTAGCGGCCCTGGAGAATCGTGCCCTCCGCCAGTTGCCCCGATCCGGGTCGCGCGGGCTCTCCCCGCCGTGCCGAATCGGGGGGGCGGGGAGCCTCCGCCCCGGGCCCCGGAGCGGGTATCCCCGTCAGGCGCGTGCTGCCGACCCGGGCGGCCAGCCCCGGCATCACCCGGGTGCTCAGGTCCTCCTTCGGTGGCGTCCCGGCGCCCTCCTGCGGGTCCTTATCCTGTCCCTGTGCCAATTCCTTTCTCCTTACGGCTAACCGCTGACGGCTGACGGCTAACCGCTAACCGCTGACGGCTAATGTCTCCCCGATCAGCGACCACGGCCCGGCCCAGGTGATGCGCACGACAACCCGCTGACCCGTCAGGTCGCGGGGGTCCTCAAAGAAGACCAGTTTATCCGTGCGGGTGCGGCCCCACCAGCGGCCCTTCTTCCGTCCCTCCACCAGGACCTCCACCGACTGCCCGACCAGGCGGGCGTTGATCTCCCCGGCGATGCGGGCCTGCAACTCGTCCAGCGCCTTGCGGCGGCGCTCCTTCTCCTCCGGCGGGACGTCGTCGGGATAGCGGCGGGCCGCCAGGGTTTGAGGACGGGGGGAGTAGCGGGCGATGTGGGCCTTATCCAACCGCAATTCGGCCAACAGGTCGTAGGTGCGCATGAACTGCGCCTCCGTCTCCCCCGGGAAGCCGACGATGACATCGGTCGCGATGGAGACACCGGGAATCGTGGCCCGGGCCCGCGCGATCAGGCGGCGGTAATCGTCGGCGGTATAGCCCCGGCGCATCCGGGCCAGCACCTCGTCGTCCCCGGCCTGGACCGGCACCTCCAGATGCTCGCAGACTTTGGGCAGACGGGCCACAGTCTCCAGCAGTTCATCCGTCATCCAGGACGGGTGGCTGGTGAGGAAGCGGATGCGTTCCAGGCCCTCTATCTCGTGGAGGCGCTCCAGCAACTCCACCAGAGGGGGACGGTCTGCCTGCGGGAAGAGGTCATACCCGTACCGGTCCACAATCTGCCCCAGCGGGGTGATCTCTTTGACCCCCTGGGCGACCAGCGCGCGGGCCTCGTCCAGAATCTCCTCCGCCGGTCGGCTGCGCTCCGGCCCCCGGCGGTAGGGGATGATGCAGTAGGTACAGGCGTGGGAGCACCCCAGGACGGCGGGGACGTAGGCGGTGACCTGCCGGCCCCGCTCCTGGCGCGGCAAGAGGAAGGGAACGGGGATGCGCCGGGCGGCGTCCTCTGCGGCCAGCGCCCGCCCCGCGTCGGCCAGCCCCCGCTCGGCCAGGTGGTCCAGCAGCGGCCCGGGGTCCGACGGCGGGGCGAAAACGTCCACCCACGGGAACCGCTCCCGCAGCGGCGCCGGGTCCCGGCGCCCCACCAGGCAGCCCATCAGGCCGATGACCACGTCCGGGCGGCGGGCCTTCAGGGGGCGCAGAGAACTCAGCCGCCCGTAGACCTTATCCTCCGCCTGCTGCCGGACCACGCATGTGTTCAGGACAATCACGTCGGCCTCTTCGGCCCGGGAAACCGGAGCGTACCCCAGATGCTCCAGCGCGGCCGCCAGCCGCCGGGAGTCGGCTTCGTTCATTTGACAACCGATGGTCCAGATATGATATCTCATCTCCACAGAGAAACGCTACTGCTTATTATACACGTTTTCGGGGAAGAGACAATCTTCTGACCCAGGGCTTATCAACGCTCTAACGAAGATGCTCGTAGTAAGCCACGAAGCGAAGCGGAGTGGCGTCCAAAAGGCGCGGAACGGCACTCCGCTGGCGCTCCGTGCCTGACTACGAACGAAAAATATTA
>Ga0308395_1000358_pt1 | contig 36960 bp, 32 predicted proteins | sample Hotspr20SampleP4_FD_202097 | JGI IMG/M metagenome (GOLD analysis project Ga0308395, IMG submission 202097) | Hot spring phototrophic mat microbial communities from Mushroom Spring, Yellowstone National Park, Wyoming, United States - 20050930_P4 ... | reverse complement strand
GGTCTCACCAACATCCACGGGCGGCTGAGGGCTAAGAGAGGCCAAGCTGGCTGTAATGAGCGCTACCGCAAGCCACCACAGCATTTGTACCTGGGGACGATACCAGATGGTATCCACCAAGCCGTGGACCATCATGCCGGTGCAAGCAGCCAAGCCCGCTGCCACCCACAGACCCTGGGGATCCCGCAAGTTGAGCAAAGTTTTCCAGCATCTCCAGCCGTGATCCCAGAGCACCAAGAGGAACCAGGCGAAAGTTAAGGAGCCGATGAAGCCAGTCTCCACGGTGAGCTGCAGCGGCACCGAATAGGCTCCGAGGGCGCTGAAGTTGCCTCGTTGGTAGAGGGGATAGACGCGGTTAAAGGCAACATTGCCGGGGCCGATCCCCAAGATGGGAAAGTCGCGGATCATGTCCAAGACCGCCGCCCAGACATTGAGGCGAAAGTTGTTGCTGGTGTCTAGCCGCCCCCAAAAAAGGCTCTGCACCCGCAGCCGCAGGGAGCGTACCGTCAGGATCCCAAGCAACAGAGCAGCCCCCCCTCCACTCAACAGAACCGGCAAGGCCCAACGCCGCCAACGAGCCGGCAAATCGACAGAATGCCACTGTGCCAACAGCACGGCCATCAGGGTGAGCATGGCCAGCCCCCCAATCCAGGCGCCACGACTGTAGGTGAGCAACAGGCAAATCAGGTTCACCGCCGTCGTAAACCCGGCCAGGAGTTTCGCCCCCCAACTGGGCCAAATCCAAGTGGCGGCCAGCCCCAGAGGAATGACCGGGATCAAGTAGCCCCCATACAGATTTGGATTGCGCAGATAGCTGTACACCCGCGTCAGACCCGCCAAACCCGACTCCGGATCCACCCAGGTGGCCAGCTCGGCAGCCCCGTAAAAGTATTGCCGCAGGCCATAGACCCCCATCGCCAAGCTGACCAAAAGCAGGGATCCGACGATCCAATCCCGAAACTGCAGTTGGCGAAGCAGACGCTGCAGCAGCAGATAGCCGGCCAGGTAGAGCGTCAACTTCAGCCAGCCCTCCCGCGCTGCATAGGGAACCGGCGAAAGGATCGTGGCCAGGGTGGCAATTCCCCAAAACAGGCCTAGGGGCAGATGGACGGGCAGCCAAGTTGGGGTTTCCACCAGCCAGCCCAAGACCACAAGCGCCGCCATGGCCAGCAAAATCAGACCTAGGATGCCGGTGGAGCTTTGCGCCGAAAAGACCCAATACAGCAGCACCAGGCCCAAACCGATCCAGTCAGAGGTTTGCACCAGTAGGCTGCTTTTGCCCCAACTCCGCAGGGATCCCGACACTCGGCTTAAAAGGCTGCCCTGCCACCAGGACTCGATAGGAAAATCCCGCAGCAGCAGGCCGCGCCACAGTCGCGTTGCTCGTTCCATGGCTCCTTCCAGCGCCCTGGGCACTTGTGCTTCAGGCCTATCTTCCGAGTTTATCTCCCCAGCGAACAGGGGCAAGGGCGGGAAGGCAAGCGGGATCCCCCTTCTAGAACTCGCAGACTCATTGCTAGAGTTAGCTGCCTCGCCGACCTCGAAGCGCCCTTTAGGCAAACGAGGCTAGCGGGTGGGGCTGGGATTTCCCAACCTCTTCAGAGTTGAAAGGGGAAACCCCTGCTCCCAACTGGCCTGCATTGAAGACTTGGGGATTACAATAATGAATTTGCACACGAATAGGCCGGCCTAAACCCAGAGCAGATCCCAGGCAGCGGGCTAAAACCTGCACCTTGAACTCCAGTTCGCCAATGGTGTCCATACGCTTGCAGCCCTCCCTCCAACCCCGTCTCTAAGCCCAGCTTAGGAGAAGATTGATGATAGTTCTTCAGTGGGAACACAGAATTTGCCAAGCTAGATCATGCAAAGCTGGCGTTTTTTTAGAGAGAAAAGAAGCTGAAACTTGGCCAGGCTTTCTCCGGAAGATCCCGGATAAAGACCCGGAACCTGCCGCTGATTAACGTAAGCAAAATAACGCCTAGAGAAACTACGGAAAAAAGCTGGAGACCAAGCTGAGGGGACTTGGGGGAGTATGCCTGTCTACCTTTACTGGGGAGATGACACCTATCGGCTGATGCAGGCGGTGCACCAGTTGCGGGAGCAAGTGCTGGATCCCGACTGGGCCGCTTTTAACTACGATCGCCTGCCGCCGGAGTCCACACTGGCCGGACTTAACCTGGCCATGACCCCGCCCCTGGGATCCAACGCTCGCCTGGTTTGGCTGGAAGAGACGACGCTCACCCAGGATTGTCCGGAAGAGTGGGTAAGGGAACTGGAGCGGACGTTAGCCTCTTTACCCCCCACCACCCATTTGTTGTTGACCACCCGCAACAAGCCCGATGGACGGCTCAAATCCACCAAGCTCCTCAAGCAAGTGGCCCTTGCCCGCGAGTTTCCCCAACTGGCCCCCTGGGATGAAGAGGGTATCCTGAGGCAGGTATACAGCGAGGCCCGGCAGCGGGATCTCAAGCTCAGCCCAGAGGCAGCCCAGAAGTTGGCGGAAGCCGTGGGCAACGACTCCCGCCGCTTGGCGATGGAACTGGAAAAGCTGGCTTTGTTTACGGTCAACCAACGGGATCCCATCTCCCCTGAGCAAATCGAGGCTTTGGTGCCCGCCAGCGCCTACAACAGCTTTCAACTGGCCGCCTCCCTGCGCCAGGGCAACTTGGATCAGGCCCTGCGCATCCTGGCCCATCTTTTGGATCACAACGAGCCGGCCCTGAAGATCCTGGCGGTGTTGGTGGGGCAATTTCGCACCTGGCTGTGGGTAAAGCTATTGCTGGAGGAGGGAGAACGGGATCCCAAAGTCATCGCCCAAAAAGCAGAGATTGCCAATCCCAACCGGGTTTATTTTCTCCAAAAAGAGGTGGGATCCCTAAAAAGCTCGGCGCTGCTGCAGGTGATGCAGCAACTTTTACAACTGGAGTATCAGCTCAAGCAAGGTCAACCGGAGCGAGAAGTGTTTCAAGAGGCTCTGATCCAGATTGTGGCCATTCTCCAGAAATCCTGAGCCTTTTCGTTCAGGGACAGTTCTAGCAACGGGCAGCCTACCCACCGGGATCAGATCCTTCACCAGGGAGGATCCCTCTTCGGAACTCAGAGTAGGTAGAGCAGGATAAACAGCACAATCCAAACCCCATCCACAAAGTGCCAGTAGATCTCAGCAGCCTCGACGCCAAAGTAGTGTTGGGCGCTGTAGTGACCCGGCTTCAGGGATCGCCAAAGCACCGCCAAAATAAACAGCAGCCCCGCCGCCACATGTAGCCCGTGAAACCCGGTCAAGACATAGAAGGTGCTGGCAAACAAGTTGGTGGTAAGGCCAAACTCCAGGTGGCTGTACTCGTAGAGCTGCCCGGCCAAGAAAATCGCACCCATCAGGGCAGTGAGGGCAAACCACAGCCGTAGCCCCTTGACGTTATTGGCCTGGATGGCGGGCTTGGCCTGGTGGATAACCAAGCTGCTGGCGAGCAAAATCGCCGTGTTGATCCCAGGCAAGAGCAATTCCCGCTCCGGCGTCCCTTCCGGCGGCCAGACGGGGGCCGTGAGGCTGTAAGCCAAGTAAGCCATGAACAGGCCCAAGAATAAGCAGCCTTCCGCCACCAAGAACATCAGCAGACCAAAAATGCGATGATCTGGGTGCTCAGCGTGAGCGGTGTGGGCCTGAGTGTGGCCGGCTATCAAGGCATCAGCAGCAAGGGATCCTTGCATATTCTTCTCCACTCAAAAAATAAACCAATCGAACCTTAGAATTCCTGAGACCGTGTGGCCAGCCCAGCCGGGATCAAGACTGGAATGCCCGGTGAGTAGAAGATGGAGACCCCCTGCTAAGAAGAAGTCGTAGGCTCTGCTTCCGCCAACGCCAGCTCCCGCAAGCTCTGCAACTGGGCGGCAAAGTAATCCAAAGTCTCCTTGCTGTGCAGGCCGTAGTCGTAGGGGCCGGTCAGCAGAATGGGATCCCCGTAGAAGTTGTGGGCAGGCGGCGGGGAAGAAGTCGCCCACTCCAGGGTTAGAGCCTGCCAGGGGTTGTCGCCGGCCTTGGGCCCGGCCACCCAGGAGTAGATGGCGTTCACCAAGAAGGGCAGCGTGGAAATGGCTAGAACAAAAGCCCCCACGGAGCTAATCCAGTTGAGGTCGGCAAATTGCGGGTCGTACTGGGCCACGCGGCGGGGCATGCCCATCAGGCCCAGCTTGTGCATCGGCAAAAAGCACATGTTGAAGCCGACAAAGGTCAACACAAAATGCACCCGCCCCCAGAACTCGTTCAGCAGCCGCCCGGTCATCTTGGGGAACCAGTGGTAGAGGCCGGCATAGATGCCAAAGACGCTGCCGCCAAACAACACGTAGTGTAGGTGGGCCACCACAAAGTAGGTGTCGTGGACGTAGATATCCAGGGGAACTGAAGCGAGGATAATGCCGCTCAACCCCCCAATGACAAACATCGAGATAAAGCCAAGGCTAAACAGCATGGCCGACCGGAAGTGGATTTTGCCGCCCCACAAAGTGGCTAGCCAACTAAACACCTTGATCCCCGTGGGAACAGCAACGGACATAGTAGCAATCATGAAGAACACCCGCATCCAGTCCGGGGTGCCGCTGGTAAACATGTGGTGCGCCCAGACGATCAACCCCAAAAAGCAAATAGCCAAGCTGGAATAGGCGATGGCCTTGTAGGCAAAGATAGGCTTGCGGGCATGCACCGGCAAAATCTCGGAGATGATACCGAAGACCGGCAAGATCATGATGTAAACCGCCGGGTGGGAGTAAAACCAGAACATGTGCTGGTACACCACCGGATCCCCGCCACCGCTGGGGTTAAAAAAGGACGTGCCCGCCAACAGGTCAAAACTCAGCAAGATCAACGCGCCAGCCAAAACCGGTGTTGCAATGAGGGTGAGAACAGACGCTGCTAGCATGGCCCAGCAAAACAGCGGCATGTCCTGCATCCTCATGCCGGGCATGCGCATTTTCAGGATGGTGGTGATGAAGTTAACTGCGCCTAGGATTGAAGACGTCCCCGCCAGCAAGATACTCAGGATCCAGAGCTCTTCCCCCACCTTGCCGCTAACTAAACTCAGAGGCGGGTAGGAAGTCCAGCCAGCAGATGGGGGTTCTAGAAACAAGCTAGCCAAGAGCAAGATCCCAGTAGGCGGAACCAGCCAAAAGGCCACTGCATTGAGCTTGGGAAAGGCCATGTCCCGTGCCCCAATCATCAGCGGCACGAGGTAATTGCCGAAGCCCCCCACCAAAGCCGGCACGATCCACAAAAAGATCATGATCGTGGCGTGCAGGGTAAAAGCGCCATTGTACCGCTCAAAGCCAAGAAAGTCCGCCTCTGGGGTAGCCAGTTCGGCTCGTACTGCTACAGCCAGCGCTCCCCCCACCAAGTAGAAGAAAAAGGTGGTCACCAAATACTGGATCCCGATGACCTTGTGATCCGTAGAGAAGGTCAAGAAGCGCCACCAAGGTTCTTCAGGCGGATCCAGGCTGCCCCTGGGGGCAGCAACGAGGCTAGGATTGCCCTGTAGCTGAGTCATTGCAAAAAAGCTCCTAGTTTCAGCCTGTTCCCGTTCGCGTCAGCAGGACGGAGTCCTTGTGGAGTTTGAGAGAGGTCAAATCCGCAGGCGAGACCCCCAAACGCTGGTGGTGGACTTGGGCAAAAGCCGAAGCAGCCGCAGGGGAATCAGCCGGAGGGTGATGGTGAGTGGGGGGAGAGTCTGCAGCAAGAGCTAGGGCACTGCTATCGCCGCGAGCGGCTAAAAGTTGCTCCTGCTGCCAGCGCTCGAAGTCTTCTGGTCTTTCCACAATCAATTGCGTAGCCATCACCCCGTGGTAGGGGCCGCACAGCTCCGCGCAGATGATGGGGTAAGTCCCCAACTGGGTAGGCACAAACTCCAGGTGGGTCTCTCGGCCTGGAATGAGATCCTGCTTTAGGCGAAATTGCGGCACCCAGAAGGCATGGTTGACATCAAGGGCCGTCATATTCAAGCGCACCCGCCTGTTGAGGGGAAGGTGCAGCTCACTAGTCACCAAGCCCGATTCATAGGTAAACAGCCAACCGTATTGCATGCCCTGCACCTGAACGACCAGATCCGGCTGGCCCATCTCTTTCCCAGGTAGCACCACAGGGGTATAGGCATAGCCCGGCTCCCCTGCCTTGGCTTCCTCGGAAGAGCCCATCCCCATGGCCGCGTGCATATGCCCGCCCACATTGGTGCCTCCGTAAATAGCCTGGTAGACATCTATGCTGGCTAGGCCCAACCAAAGGATGATCAGAGCCGGCACTGCTGTCCACACGATCTCCAACAGCACATTGCCGTGACTGGGATCCCCGTCGCCGTGCTCCCCCCGTCGCTTGCGGTAGCGGATGACACAGTAGAGGAGCACCCCTTCCACCACTAGAAAGATGCCGGTGGCGATGGTGATGGTGCTGTTGAAGAGGCTATCGAAGAGGGGAGCTGAGTTGGCTGCCGCTTCGGGGAGGAGATGGTGATTCTGGCCATACCAGAGGCTGGCCAGGGTCAGCAGAACCCCAATACCCACCAAAATGATGTTACTGAGCGCACTCACGACTGCTCTTCCCCACTGCAAATGCAAGGCACGCCCGCCCTAGACAAAATCTGTTCTGCGAACAGAGCCGAAGCGGGCCACACCCATCCTTCATATCCATTTAGGTCACGGGAGCTGGAGAGGATTGCCCAGGCTTAGGGATCTCTTCAGAATCTTCATCGCTGGGAATTGGTAGAGGGGAGCGGCTTGATTGGCAGGATCGACAGAGCTTCTGGAAGATGAACGATGCATGCAGAGGAGGCGTGGCTCAGCACAAAGAAATTCTTAAAAAGCCTTCGCCAGCCGCAAGTCTGCATTTAGGATCCGTTACAGGGGAGTCAGTCTCCTTGTCTGCCTATAGCTAGATGCTGAGCCAGTTAGACCTCAAAGACCTATTGAATTAAGTTCGCTAACTGAAATGGATAGCTTAAGTATCGATCTCGATTATTTTTTATTTATGCAGATTATTCCGAGCTTGGATTGACTTGCAATAACTTTTTCAACGGCGATGGACTCTTCGATTTCCCAATCTCACGCTCATCCCTTGCCGTCTAGGGAGCTTTCCCTGCGCATGGGGCAAGCCTTGCTGGGTTTAGCAGCGGCCACTTGGCTGTTGATGGGACTGGGCAGTGCCACTCGAGTCATGAATGCTGGCTTATCCTGTCCAGATTGGCCCCTCTGCTATGGAGAGCTTGTCCCCACTGAGCAGATGAACCTGCAGGTGTTTCTGGAGTGGTTTCACCGCCTGGTGGCTGCTGGGGTGGGCTTGGCCACCCTGCTGCTAACGGGGTTTGCCTGGCTGAAGCGCAAGGCCTTGCCCGCTTGGCTGCCCTGGGGCCTGAGCTGGGCTTTTGTCTTGGTCGTGGCCCAAGGGATCCTGGGCGGGCTGACGGTAACGGAGCTGTTGCGCTTTGACATTGTGACGGCTCACCTGGGCACGGGCCTGCTGTTTTTTGCCACGCTGCTCACCTTGGGATTGCTGGCCCTGCCAAGCGTCGCTCCTTCGGAGGAGGGGAGAGCTTCTGTTGGCTACTTGCCCTGGCTCGGCTTGGGGGCAGTGCTGCTGGTGTACGTCCAGAGCCTTCTCGGAGCTTTGGTGGCTTCCCAATGGGCGTTGCACCAGTGCTTAGCTGCTGGCGAGCTGTGCGGGGTGATGAACGGTCACTTGCTGGGGGTGGCTCCGGCCACACTGGCGGTGTTGGTGGTGGCGGTGGCCACAAGTTGGCGACGCCGGCAGCTCCCGCGGATTCTCAAGCTGCTGGGCCATGGTTCGGTGGGCCTTTTGCTGGCGCAAGTAGGGGTTGGCGTTCTTACCTATCGCTACCGGCTGCAGGTGGAGCCCTTGACGGTAGCCCACCAGATGATTGGGGCAGCTTTGCTGGGGTGCTTGCTGGGCTTTACGGTGCTGGCCTGGCGTACGAGCAACAGCCTTGAAAGCCAGGAGGAAGGAAGCTCTCCCCGGAGCCCTCGGAGGGTAGCCGCGGCCGCAGAAATCAACGGCAAGTAGTTCCATGGCAGATATCCTTCAAACCTACCGTCCAGATCCTTGTCAGAACACGGTGACAGGGATCCCTTTTGGCCATCACCAAAGTCTTGCGCAGGTTTTGCGCAGCTATAGCCAGTTGGTGAAGCCGAAGATCATCGCCCTCTTGCTGATGACCACGGCTGGAGCCATGTGGATGGCGGGCAATACGGATCCTTTCAAGTTTGGCGTCACCCTCTTGGGGGGGGGGATGGCGGCGGCAGCAGCCAATGTCATCAACATGGTGTACGACGCCGATATTGATCGGATGATGGAGCGAACCCGCCATCGTCCTTTGCCTTCTGGCCGCATTCGGGCACGCCATGCCCTGAGGTTTGCCGGGATCCTGGCTGTGATGTCCTTTGGCTTGCTGGCCTGTTTTACCAATTTGCTGGCTGCCAGCTTGGCCATGGCGGGGATCCTGGTGTATGTAGGGGTCTATACCCACTGGCTGAAGCGTTCCAGCCCCCAGAACATCGTCATCGGCGGAGCAGCGGGGGCGATCCCCCCTTTAGTGGGCTGGGCAGCGGCTACGGGCGAGCTGAGCTGGGCTGCTTGGGTGATGTTTGCCCTCATCTTTTTGTGGACCCCGCCCCACTTCTGGGCCCTAGCGATTTTAAAGCGAGAAGACTATGCCCGCGCCGGGGTGCCGATGCTGCCGGTGGTGGCCGGAGAAAGGCCGACTGCCGCCCAGATTCTTCTCTACGCCCTGTTGCTGGTGCCGGTCAGTCTACTGCTGGTTTACCCTTTGCACGTGCTGGGATCCTTTTACTTGAGCGCGGCGACCCTGCTGGGATCCCTTCTAATTTGGAAGGCGGTGCAGTTGCTCCAGGAGCCGCACAGCCGGGAGCGGGCAGCCTCCCTCTTCACCTTTGCCAACCTCTACTTGCTGCTGTTGTGCGGTGCCATGGGGTTGGACAGGTGGTCGCTGACCCACACCCTTTGGGATCAAGCCCTTGCCTCTCTCCAGGGTGTCTATGCCAGCCTGGGGGCGCTGGCCAACCACCTTGGGGCAATGGGATCCCTGGGTTGACGACTTAACCAATTGACATCCTCCCCGGCCTGAAGGCGGGGGATTCTTACACGGTCGTCGCAAAGGCGTTGTCAAAGCGCCTCTAGACAGTTCCTGAAGGCAAAGCCCCAAGGTTCTGCTGACTTTCTTAAGCAGGTTGGCGGCAGCATTCGCCTCAGCGTTGACCAACCACCCCTTTGCCGTTTGGTACAGGCCCCGCTTGACACGCTTTCCAGAGGGTCTCCACCCGTCGGGTTTTTCACCATAATTAGGTAGCTCATCTCCATCTAGGAAGCTTGCCTGAGAGCTGTACGCTTCCTCTACCTCAATAAACTCCATGCCATAATGCCGACATAATTGCGCAATACGCTCCTTGAACCGACCTGTTGGGACGAAAACAAAGTTTTGGTTATTGACCTTCCCTAAACCGCATTCTTTGTTCCAACCAAAGACTATTCTCCCAATTGAGTGGTGCAAACAGAAGTCAATGACCTTGCCCGCAGCTTTGTGGATTGCATTCTCCGGTTTCCGTAATTCGACGAAGCTTTTGCAACCAAAACCCCCGCAGCTTGTGAGTCTTGAGCCTAGCCAGCTCCTTGTTGTACCCCTGGTTAAAGGACTTGACTTTGCGGCCACCAATGATGAAGCTATGTCCTAAGTTGCTAACGCACGTAAGCCAGTTGTTGACTCCGTGGTCAATTGCTAGAGCTTTTCTCGGATCCAGCGATTTGGGCTGGGCAGGCTTGGCATAGACCCACTCCAGCTACAGACTTACAGGTCTGTTGCGCGGCGGAGACATACATTGCGATAAAGTGCTTGTTTTGGGTTCTCACCATCTCAGCGCAAAGCGCACCATAGCTTGCCCATCGCTTCGTTTTGAAATAGACTTGTCTCGCATAGTACAAAGCACAGTTGTACACCTTATTAGACTGTTGACACAAGTACTCTAGTAGGGGGACTAGCTTCCTGTTCCTGACTCGAACCTGCTGACAGCCGTACTCCATCATTGTTGGCAAGCGGCATGACAACCGCAGTCTGACATGGGCAAGCGATAATGCGAGAGGAAAGTCAACGGTACAATCACTACAACCATGGTGTGGGGCTAGCGGTTGTTTATCTCATTTTTTGGCCAAAGAGAAGGAAAAAGGTCTTGGTAGGAGAAGTCAGGAAGAGGTTGTTTGAGCTATGAAACTATATCAACGACCCCCATCATGGGTAAGCGACCAAAGTCGCTAGCGGGCTTTTCCGGCGCGCACTCAAGTGCGGGGCTACCAAGCTATCCTTTTGTGTCTCGAGACCTGTTGGGGCTGGTAAAGAGGGGCCCTGATGGCGCAGAAGATTTTCCTGCGGGCTGTCTGAAGGTTCGGCTTCCTGCCACCGGCCCAAACAGAGCGGCAATCAAGCCTGTGGAAAACCGTCTTATCTTCGTCCCTTCCTTTGCGATACTGCTAGAGGTGATGTTGAGAGTGATAACGCGATGGCGATGCAGCATCTAGCCAGGGGCCAGCTTCGACGTCCTCAACGACAGCCAAGCTCGGCGGGATCCCGGTCGTCCCTTAGCCGGTTTGCCCCCTGCGGCCTCCTGTTCAGCCTGCTCTGGGCTGTGCCTGCCTTTGCCCAAGAAACGAAAGCGCCTGATCCTGCCGCCTTGGTTCTCCCAGATAGCCGAGCCATCCGCACCCCCAACCTGCCTCCCACCCTGTCGATCCCGCCCGAGGCCCGCCCTGCCACTCCTGCCCCGGTCTCGCAGGGGGCTGCTAGGGCCGAAGAACTGGTGGTGCCTCAATCCCCTTTGGAGGTGCGCATCGAGCGGACGGAGGGCTTGTCCTTACAAGAAGCCCTGGAGATTGCTGTTGCCCAAAACCCAGCGGTGCAGCAGGCAAGGCTGGCTGTAGAACGGGCTGAGGCTGGGGTTGCCCTGGCGCAGGCAGCTTTTGCCCCCACCCTCTCCACTCGAGCCAGTTACCAATACAGCGAACCTCCCTCGCCTGGTGGCAGGCCAAGCCGCGAAGTTCACACTCTCTCAGCTAGCGTGGTGCGGGTGGACTACACCGCTTTCGACAACGGGATCAGAGAACAAAACCTAAGACTGGCCCAAGAAGCTCTGCGCGTCGCCCAACTGCAACTGGAGCAAACCCTGCAGACAGTGAAACAAGCTGTGGCCAACGCCTACTACGATCTGCAGAGCGCCGATGCCCGAGTGGCCATCAGCCAGGCTGCCGTTGCAAGTTCTGAAGCCACCCTGCGGGATGCCCAAGCCCGAGAGCGGGCTGGGGTGGGTACCCGCTTCGAGATTCTCCAGGCGGAGACCGAATTGGCCAACAATCGACAAACCCTACTGGTGGCCCAAAACACCCAACAACTGAGCCGCCGCCGCCTGGCCGAGCTGCTGAACTTTCCCAGTCCCACTGATGTGCTGGCCAGGGATCCCATCGAGCCTGTGGGAGAGTGGGACCTGAGCCTAGAAGAGACTATTGTTGCCGCTTTTGCCCAAAGGCAAGAGCTGGAGCGCCAACGCCGAGAGTTGGAACAAGCCCAAGCTCGTGTGCGCCTGGCGCAAGCCAGCAACGGTCCCCAGATTGGTTTGTTCGCCACCCTCGATGCGGTTAACGATTTCAAGGCCAGCCGCGACAGCTTCGATATCGGCTACTCGGTCGGCGCCAATTTCAGTTTGACTTGGCTGGACGGGGGTAAGGCGGCCGCCCAGGCTCGCCAAGCCGAGATCGACGGGCAGGTGGCCGTGAACAATTTCATCGGCAGCCGTAACGAAATCCGGCGCAGTGTGGAAGAGGCTTTCCTCACGCTCAGCTCCAGCCGCGAACAGATCGACTCAGCCAAGGTAGCGATTGCCTCGGCAGAGGAGAGCCTGCGCCTGGCGCGGCTGCGCCTTCAGGCCGGGGTGGGCACGCAAACAGAGGTGATCAACGCCGAAACTGCCCTCACCACCGTCCGTGGCAACCTCTCCAATGCTGTAATCGCCTACAACCGCGCCCTGGTACAACTGCAGCGGGCCGTCGGCAGGCTTTGATCTCTGCTCGGTTCTTTCTCCCTCACCCCCAACCCCTCTCCCTCTGGGAGAGGGGAGCTAGGGCAGCTCGTTCGCGACAGCGTTGCGTAGTAATAAGGATGTGGAGAAACGTTTCGAAATAGCCATGGTGCCAAGTACCGCTGGCGCCAGCAGAAGAAACGCGACGAACTGAGAAAAATCGCCCCCTCTGGGCTTAGCCCCTGAGGTTTCCTCACGATCCGCAATGACGGCAAAAGAGAGGCCTAGAGTTTACGGGAATAGAACTCGACAACCAGCAGCTCGTTCACTGGTGCGCAGATCTGCTCTCGGGGAGGCAGTTCTTTGATACGCCCGCGCAGCTTCTCTTTGTCAAATTCCAGGTAATCGGGCAGGAACAGCCCCGGATACTCAGCGTAGGCGGCCACCAATTTGCGAGAAGACTCCTTGTTCCTTACCGTGATCACATCCCCAACTTTGCAGCCATAGCTGGGGATGGTGACTTTGCGGCCGTTGACTTCGATGTGGCCGTGGCTTACCAACTGCCGAGCCGCCGGAATGGTTGGAGCCATGCCGAGGCGAAAGACGATGCAATCCAGCCGCATCTCCAGCATCTGCAGCAAGGCTAGCCCGGTGGATCCCTTGGAGCGCCGCGCCTTGCGCATGTAGCGGAGCATCTGGCGCTCGCTCACCCCGTAGTTGAGGCGCACCTTCTGCTTCTCTTCTAGGCGGATGGCATACTCGGATTTTTTCTTGCGCTCGGCCCCGTGCATACCAGGTGGATTGGTATTTTTGGGGCGCTTGCGCGTCAAACCGGGCAGATCAAGTCCCCCGAAGCGACGAATGATCTTGAGGCGGGGACCTGTGTAGCGGGACATGCGGGCGTTTCTCCGAAATCGGCAAAGATACTCAGCAGAAGAGCACAGGCGAAAACATTGGCCGTGCGCCAAAAGAATTGGCGATCTCCTATATTAAGGTCTTAGCCCGGCCTTTAAGCAAGGGGTGAGAGCCGTTTTTTAGCTGACTTTGGGGAGCGGTGCCATTAGTCGTAGCGAACCCCCAGTTGGGTGCGGATGAAGGCGCGATCCTCGCTCAGCAGGCCGTTGAGGGTGCGCCGCTCCCCCAGGATGGGATCCGGATCCAAGCCGATGGCCTCCAGATCCGCCAGCACCATCAGCTCCACCAGTTGGGCAAAGGTCACCTTGGGCTGCCACCCCAGTACCCGCTTGGCCTTGGAGGCGTCCCCCAAGAGCAGATCCACCTCCGTGGGGCGGTAGTAGCGGGGATCGATCTCGATCAGCACGCGATCTTTGTAGAGTCCCTGTTCTTCCAGTCCGGATCCCCGCCAGGTAATGGGCATGCCCACCAAAGCAAAAGCGCGTTCGGCAAACTCCCGCACGCTGTGGGTTTCGCCAGTAGCCAGCACGTAGTCGTCCGGCTGGGGTTGTTGCAGCATCATCCACATCCCCTCGACGTAGTCCTTGGCGTAGCCCCAGTCCCGCTTGGCATCCAGGTTGCCCAGGTAGAGCTTGTCCTGCTTGCCGGCCACGATGCGGCTGACGGCGCGGGTGATCTTGCGGGTAACAAAGGTTTCTCCTCGCCGTGGGCTCTCGTGGTTGAACAAAATGCCGTTGCAGGCAAAGAGGTTGTAGGCTTCGCGGTAGTTGACTGTTTGCCAGTAGGCGTACACCTTGGCGCAGGCGTAGGGGCTGCGGGGGTAGAAGGGGGTGGTCTCCTTTTGCGGGATCTCCTGCACCAGGCCGAACATCTCCGAGGATCCCGCCTGGTAAAACTTCACCCGGATCCCCGTGCGCTGCTGGTAGTCGCGGATGGCCTCCAGGAGGCGTAGGGTGCCCATAGCCACCGCATCGACGGTGTATTCTGGCGCCTCAAAGCTGACCCGCACGTGGGATTGGGCCCCCAGGTTATACACCTCCGTCGGCTGCACCTGTTCCAGGATCTTGCGCAGGGTGGTGCCATCGGTGAGATCCCCATAGTGGAGAAACAGCCGGGCGTTGGGATCGTGGGCATCCACATAGATGTGGTCGATGCGGTCGGTATTGAAGGTGCTGGCGCGGCGGACAATGCCGTGGACTTCATAGTTTTTTTGCAACAGCAGCTCGGCCAGGTAAGAGCCATCCTGGCCGGTGATGCCGGTAATTAAGGCACGTTGGGTCATAGAGCTGGAGGCGAAAACAAGCACTTGTAAGACTTCAGCCAGAGCGGGGACTTCAGCGCCTTGCCAAGCACAAACTCGCAAAGCTGAAACCCCAAAGCCAGAATATTATAGAGCAGCGGGAACCCCTTCTCTGGGGTTCTGCTTGCTTAGGAAGAGCCCAGGTGACGATCCTTAACCTGCTGCAGGGCAGGGGTCAGGGCCATAGGCCAGGGAGCCGGCTGGCGCAGTTGCCGCACTGCCTGGGGCAGGCGCAGGACCGAGGCACGGCTGGTGCGGGCAATCGCCTCCAGATCCGGCAGGGGCTCCAACAGCACACCCTTGCGCAGGATCGGGCGCAGCAGCGGCTGGTAGCCAGGGGGCGGGCTCTCGTCGGCCTGGCCGAGCAAGTCCCCTGTGGGACCGCGGAAGATCTGCTTGCGCCCCGGCAGGGTGGCTTTGGCAAAGGAGGCCTTGGCCACTGGGATCCCGTTAATCTCCACCAATTTGTACACTCCGTTCACGCCCTCGCCGGTCACCAGCCGCGTCCCCACTCCATAGCCGCTGATAGGGGCTTGGGAGCGGTGCAGCCGTTCGATCTCGTACTCGTCCAAATCGCCGCTGACAAAGACCGGCGCCCCCTGGGGCAGGATGGCCTTGACCTGGTGGGAGAGGGCCTCCAGGTCCCCGGAGTCGATGCGCACGCCGCCGATCTCGCCTTGGGATCCCAGTTGATCCGGATGGGTGGCTGCAAAGAGCTGGGCCGCTGTGCGCGCTCCCTGGATGGGATCGTAGGTATCGATGAGCAGAACCGCCTGGGGAAAGTAGCGCCGGAAGGCTTGAAAAGCGCGGGTCTCATCGCCGGAGAGGGCGGCAATGGCCATCACCAGAGAATGGGCCATCGTGCCTGCCGGCTTGCGCCCCAGCTTGAGAGCTGCCAAGACGTTGGAGGTGGCGTTGAACCCCGCCGCCAGCGCTGCCCGCGCTGCCCACAGGCCCGCCTGGGGGCTAAAGGCTCGCCGCGTGCCGAACTCCAACAAAATGGCCTCATCCCCGGCAGCATCCCGCATGCGGGCCGCCTTGGTGGCAATCAGGGTTTGGTAGTTGAAGGTGGTCAGCAAGTAGGTTTCCACCAGTTGCGCCTGCCACAGAGGAGCCTCTACCCGCAGCAGCGGCTCGTTGGCGAAAACGGCCGTTCCTTCCGGCACTGCCCACACATCCCCCTCGAAGCGGCAGCTAGCCAGCAGCTCCCAGAAGCGTTGCGGTGCCTCGGCAAAAATGCCCGTCTCCCGCAGCGCCTGCAAGGCTTGCGGCGGAAAGTGCAACTGCTGCAGGTATTCCACCGCTTGGGCCAGCCCCATGGCGATGAGGTAGCCATAGTCGCTAGGCAAGCGCCGCACAAACAGCTCAAAGGCCGCCGGCTGATTCTCCAGCCCCTCCCCCACATAGCAGGCAGCCATTGTGAACTGGTAGAGATCCGTCAACAGGCCGTAGTCCTGGGGCTGCAGGGAGGAGAAGTCTGAATTCACCATGGAAACCTCAAGGGACAAGCCGCTGAAAAGCTAGGGGAGCGGGCAAAGAAGTCCTTGCCAAAGTTGGAGCTACTATGGTAACAGGTTTGGCCTGCCAGGGATCCCGGCGAGGTGGCCCCAGCGATAAGAGCTTGACTGCACTCTAAAAAGCCATGAACACCACTGTCCAGGGAGTAACGACTCAAGCTCCGCCGACACTTCCCTTGCCTGTTCATTTTGATCCCGAGCGGGTGGGGGAGATTTGGCGGGTGCCCTACCAACAGCGGGCCCTAGAGGCGGAGCAGTGGGCCCAAGAGCACCGCATCCCATCGGCAGAATCCGACCAGGTGCGGGTAGGCTTGTTGCTCATCGATGTGCAAAATACCTTCTGCATTCCTGGCTTTGAGCTGTTTGTGGGTGGTTCTAGCGGCCTGGGGGCGGTGGAGGATAACCGGCGTCTGTGTCAATTTATCTACCGCCACCTCGCCCACATCACCCAGATCGTGGCTACCCTGGACACCCACACCGCCATGCAGATCTTCCACCCCATCTTCTGGGTGGACGCCCAGGGATCCCATCCCGAGCCAGCTACAGCCATTTCTGCCGCCGAGATCCGCTCCGGGCGCTGGCGGGTCAACCCCGCGGTGGCCGCCAACCTCACCCAAGGGGATCTGACGCGGCTGCAGGTCTACGCCCTCCACTATGCCGAGCAATTGGAGAAAGGGGGGAAATATCCTCTCATTGTCTGGCCCTACCATTCCATGCTAGGTGGGATTGGCCATGCCCTGGTGCCGGCGGTGGAGGAAGCGATCTTCTTCCACACCATTGCCCGCTGCAGCCAGCCCAGCTTGCAGCTCAAGGGGGCCAACCCCCTGACGGAAAACTACTCCGCCCTCAGCCCGGAAGTCTTGACCGGCCCGGAAGGGGATCCCATCGACGAGAAAAATGAATCCCTTATCGGCCACCTACTGGAATTCGATGCCCTGATCGTGGCTGGCCAAGCCAAAAGCCACTGCGTCGCCTGGACGGTAAGCGACCTGCTGCAGGAGATCCAGTCCAGGGATCCCGCCCTGGCCAAGAAGATTTACCTTCTGGAAGATTGCACCTCGCCGGTGGTGATCCCCGGCGTAGTCGATTTTAGCGAGCAGGCGGAGGCGGCCTTTGCCCGCTTTGCCGCCGCGGGGATGCACCGGGTGCGCTCCACCGATCCCCTCTGGACGTGGCCTGGCTTTCCGTGGCGGAAGACTTGATCTCCTCTACCCCAGTGCTAGGATGCGGCAGGACAGGCTGTGGGAGTTTGCCTGTGGACGATCGTCCTGGCGGTGCAGATTTGCTTTGGGAAACCAGTTCCCTGCGCCCTCCCACTGGCGCCCGCGACTTTTTGCCGCGGGAAGTCCAGCGGCGGGAAAGGCTAGAGGCGCAGCTAACCCAGGTTTTTCGCCGTTACGGCTACCAACGTATCATCACGCCCACCCTGGAACGGCTAGAGACGCTACTGGCTGGGGGATCCATCCGCGCCGAGGCAGTGCTGCAGTTGCGGGACGGGGAAGGGACAATGCTGGGGTTGCGCCCGGAATTCACCGCTTCCATCGTGCGGGCAGCAGCCACGCGTCTGGCCAGCGGGCCCCTGCCGCTGCGGCTTTACTACCACGGCAACGTGTTCCGCAATAGCCGGCGGGAGGAGGGCTCCTACAGCAGCCAGGAGTTTTTCCAGTCAGGGGTGGAGCTCATCGGCGCGGGCGGATGGCTAGCCGACGCTGAGATCTTGCTGCTTTTAGCCGATTGCGTGCGCGCTGTTGGCCTCAGCAACTGGACATTGCTGTTGGGAGATGTGAGCCTGACTGAGAGCCTGCTTAACTCTGTTACTCCCAAGGCCCAGGCGGCGGTGCGCCGTGCCATTGCCCAGCTTGACTACGTTTACCTAGAAGCGGCTCCGCTGCCAGAGGCGGCCCGCCAGATTGGCCTGCAGATTCTGGGATTGCGTGGCCAGCCGGAACAGGTTCTACCTCAGCTGGCCCAGCTTCCTGTGTCGCCGGAGCGGCTGCGAGATCTGCGGCAGTTGTGCCAGATTCTGGAAGCCCAGCAAGTGCGGGTGGTGTTGGATCTGAGCTTGCTGCAAACCTTGGCCTACTACACCGGCATTGTCTTCCAAGCAGTGGTGGGGGGAGAAATCATCGCCTTAGGCGGGCGCTACGACCGGCTCTATGCCCTCTATAGCCCACAGCAACTGGAGCAGCCAGGGATCGGCTTTACCCTCCTGCCGGATACCCTGCTGCGGCTTTTGCCCCCCACTCCCCAGGACGAGGCAACGGGGTGCAAGCGGTTGGTGGTGCCACTGGTGCCGGCAGGGATCCCGGCGGCGCTGGCCTTGGCCGCCCGCTGGCGCGAGTCAGAGGCGGTGGAGCTGGAGTTGCTGGATCGGACGCCCGAAGAGATCGAGGCCTACGCCCGCCAGTGCCGGATCCCCGAGATTGCCTGGGTGCAGGCCGATGGCAGCTACCACATCTCCCCCGTCAAATATCCAGAGCCGCCAGATCCAACTGGGCACTGTGGGCCTCGATGAACTCCCGACGCGGCCCGACGGCATCCCCCATCAGGATGGTGAAAATGCGATCGGCTTCGGCTGCGTCTTCGATGGTGATCTGCTTGAGGACGCGCGTTGCCGGGTTCATGGTGGTTTCCCAAAGCTGCTCCGGCATCATTTCCCCCAAGCCCTTGAAGCGCTGGATGGTGTACTTGGTGTTGGCCGGCAGGCTGCGCAGGACTTGCTCTTTCTCGGCCTCGTTGTAGCAGTAGCGCACGTTGTTGCGGCCCCACTCGATCTTGTAAAGCGGCGGACAGGCAATGTAGACGTAGCCCTGCTCCAAAAGCGCCTTCTGATAGCGGTAAAAGAAGGTGAGCAGCAGGGTGCGGATGTGGCTGCCGTCCACGTCGGCGTCGGTCATGAGGATGATGCGGTGGTAGCGCAGTTGGCTGGGATCGAACTCCTCGCCCTTGACCCCCAGGCCCAGCGCTGTGATCATGGCCTGAATCTCGGCGTTTTTGTAGATCTTGGCGGGATCCGCCTTCTCGATGTTGAGGATCTTGCCCCGCAAAGGCAGCACCGCCTGAAACTGGCGATCCCGTCCCTGCTTGGCGCTGCCCCCTGCCGAGTCGCCCTCCACCAAGTACACCTCCGACTCCGCCGGATCCCGGCAACTGCAGTCGGCCAGTTTCCCCGGCAGGGTGGAAGATTCCAGGGCAGACTTACGGCGCACCAGCTCCCGGGCCCGACGGGCCGCCTCGGCCGCGTTGAAGGACTGGATGGCCTTCTCGACGATCCCCCTGGCCACGTTGGGGTTGAACTCTAGGTATTCTGTAAGGGCTTCCGAGACAAGGGTCTGGACAATGCCCCGCACCTCGGTGTTGCCCAGCTTGGTTTTGGTCTGCCCCTCAAACTCAGGGTTGGGCACCTTGACTGCAAGGATGGCGGTCAGCCCCTCCCGCACATTTTCTCCCGCCAGGTTGCTGTCGGAGTCCTTGAGTTTGTTGAGCTTGCGGGCTTGGCTGTTGATGGTGAGGGTAAGGGCGGTCTTCAATCCCTCCAAGTGGGTGCCCCCCTCAGTGGTGCGGATGTTGTTGGCAAAGCCAATCAAGGTATCGGTGTAGACATCCGCGCACCACTGCAATGCCGCTTCTACCTCGACGCCATCCCGCTCCCCGCGCACATAGATAATATCGGGGTGGATGGGGGTTTTTTCGTGGTTGATGAAGGCCACATATTCCTTAATGCCGCCGGCAAATTGATAGACTTCGCGGTGAGGCGGATCCCGCCGCAGATCGCTGAAGATGATTTTCAAGCCGGCATTGAGGTAGGCCAGCTCGCGCAAGCGGGCCGCCAACAGGCTGTAGTCAAACTCCCGCTCCGGGAAGATGAGCTCATCCGGCTTAAAGCGCACCTCCGTGCCCCGCCGCTGGGCACCGGCAGGCTGCGGCTCGGACTGAAGGGATCCCACCACCGCCCCTCGCTCGAAGCGCTGGAAGTAAACCTTGCCCTCCCGCCAGACTCTGGCCTCCAACCACTCGGAGAGGGCATTCACCACCGATACCCCAACGCCGTGCAGCCCCCCGGAGACCTTGTAGCCGCCGCCGCCGAATTTGCCGCCAGCGTGCAACACAGTCATGACCGTCACCAGCGCCGACTGCCCGGTCTTGGGGTGGATGTCTACCGGGATGCCGCGGCCATTGTCCAGCACCGATACCGAGCCATCGGGGTGGAGAGTAACCTCAATTTCGTTGCAGTAGCCAGCCAGAGCTTCATCGACGGAGTTGTCCACCACCTCGTACACCAGGTGGTGCAATCCCTTCGGCCCAGTGGAGCCAATGTACATGCCAGGCCGCCTGCGCACAGCCTCCAAGCCTTCCAAAACTTGGATCTGCTCTGCACCGTAGTTCTCCGTCATTCGTAACTCCAATCCCGAAGAGAGATCCCGGCCCCCGCCGACCTAAACCCAGAGAAATTGACGCCAGAAGCCAGAGATAATCCAAATGCCAAAAACCTGCCCCCATAATAGCACAAAAGGCTAAAACGGCCACACAGCCGCTTCTGAGGGCAAACTTTGGCAGGGGATGCAGGGATGGAGATCAGTTTCTTGCCCGATCCTGGCCGAGAAAGCTCTCCACCAATCCCGGTGGCGGCTGCACCTGCAGCTCACCTTTTTCCAAATCCACAACCGGCACCAGAGCCTTCACAAAGGGGATCAACACCTGCCGCTTGTCGGGGGTGGCGATCTCCAGCACATCTTGGCCAGCGGCCCAGATGGCCGAGACATGCCCCAGCAGCCGCCCTTGATGGTAAACGGCCAGGCCGATGAGATCGGAGTAGTGGTACTCCTCCGGCTCGAGGGGCAGGCGCTGGGAAGCCGGCACCAACACCTTAGCTCCCACCCAAGCCTCTGCCGCCGTCCGATCGGGAATTCCTTCCAGCCGCACCAGGTATAGGCCCTTGGCGGGAAAAAACTGCCCCTCGATCAAAGGATGCAACAGAGGCTCCGGATCGCTATCCCGCTGCAGCCAGCGCGGCCCTGGCTCGGTAAGGCGCTCCGGAAAATCCGACCAGCACTTAACCCGCAGCCAGCCCCGCAGTCCATGAGCAGCCACCACCTGCCCCACCAGCAGCCAAGCGGTATCCCTTGAAGCTACCATAGCTGTCGCTGCTAGTCGAGCTGAGGAAAGTTCACCTCGGTCGGGAAAGCCGTGGAGCTGCCCAACTTTTGGGAAGCCCCGGAAGCGCGGGATCCCTGTTCTCCCTTGGCCACATCCACCATAGAGAGCAACCCTTGCAGGGTAGCGGGGATGGAATTGGGATCCATAAAGATCACCTTCGAGCTGGGGCTACTGCCCACCTTGAGACCCATATCGATGTAGTTTTGCGCCATCAAGTATTGCAGCGCGTTGGCTGCCTCTGGGTTTTCCTGCAAAGTGGCGGCAATGGTTTTGATGGCCTCAGCCGTGCCCTCGGCTAGGAGCAGCCGCTCGCGCTTCTCAGCTTCTGCTCGCAACAACTGCGCCTTGGCAGCCCCCGCCGCTTGGTTGATGCTGGCCTGCTGCTCCCCCTCGGATTTGAGAATGGCCGCTCGCTTCTCCCGCTCGGCAGCCATCTGCTTTTCCATCGAGTCCTGCACGGTTTTGGAGGGCTGAATATCTCGAACTTCCACGCGGGTGATCTTGATCCCCCAGGGATCGGTGGCCTCGTCCAGTTCTGTCAAAAGGCGGGCGTTGATCTCGGCGCGGGAGGAGAAGGTCTGATCTAGATCCATGCGGCCAATTTCGGCCCGCAGGGCCGTCAGCACCAAGTTCACCAAAGCCCGCTGTACATCCTCTACTGCATAGCGAGCCTTGATCATATCCGTAATGCGCCAATAGACCACCGCATCCGCCATCAAAGAAACGTTGTCGCTGGTGATGCACTGCTGCGGCGGCACGTCCAACACCTTCTCGCGAATGGTTTCCTGGAACACAATCCTGTCGATGGGAGGAAAAATGACGTGCAGCCCGGGTGTTAGCTTGCGGTGAAACCGGCCCAGACGTTCTACCAGCGCCTCATAGCCCTGGCTGATGATCTTGACGGAGTTAAACAGGTAACCGAGGAAGATCAGGGCGATTGCCGCTAAGATGCCTGGCATAAGACGTCTCTCCTGAGTGGTAGCTTTGCCTCTTATCTTAGACGATTGTTCTCTGGGCTTGTCGGCCTTGACCTCGAGGCCCCTGAAGGCGGAGACTCTTTCTGGCTTTTTCCTAAAATTTTAAGGTTTGATGTCTTGACCCATACCTCATTGACCGGTGGGGGCAACCGGAAAGACTGAAAAGCACCTAAAGGGAGTCTGTCTATGAAACTAAACAGCAAGAACCTAGAAGTTGGCTTGAACAAAACCTACGACGTCATTGTCGCCGGTGGCGGCGCAGGGGGGCTGTCGGCGGCAATCTATCTGGCTCGCTATGGCTTGAGTTGTCTGGTGGTGGAAAAAGGCAAAGGCCGATCTTTTTGGATGCAGGATCTGCGCAATTATCTGGGCCTGCCGCCAAACACGCCAGGACGAGAGCTGTTGCGACAGGGAAGGGAGCACGCCCTCAGCTTGGGGGTGGACTATCTATGGGGCTATGTGGAAAATGTGAAGGATGAGGGAGACCTTTTTGCCGTCAAGGTCAAGGTGGGAAAAGTCAACAGCCTCTACCCCGTTTTTCGCAGCAAGTATTTGATCGCGGCAACAGGCATCATCGATCATCTGCCGCAATTGCCGGACATGCAAAATGTTTACGACTATGCCGGCTATTCATTGCATGTCTGTATGATTTGCGATGGCTACGAAATGCGGGATCAAAAGGCAGTTTTAATCGTCGGCTCAGAGGCTCAAATCAACACTGCCTTTGTCCTCAACTGGTTTACGCCTTATATCTCGGTGTTGACTCACGGCCTCTGCTCGGTCGGCCCTGAAATGCGCCAAAAACTGGCCGAGCACGGCTATCCCCTTTACGAATCTCCCATCCGCCGCTTTCTGGGCGAGAACCACCAGATGCGCGGTGTAGAGCTCGCGGATGGCACCTACATCGAGGCAACTACCGGCCTGGTGGCCATGGGAGCCAAGTACCACAACGACTATTTGAAAGGGATCCCCAACTTGCAGTGGCAGGGCGAAAACCTCGTGACCGACGAGTGGTGCCGCACCACCCATCCGCGGCTGTTCGCGGTAGGAGATTTGAAGCAAGGCCTCAATCAGGTGGCGATTGCGGTTGCTGACGGAGCGCTGGCGGCCACAGCCATTTGGCGGGACATCCGCCGAGCCTCCCCTGCTCGTCAATGGGAAGAGCGCCTGCGCTCTTAGTTTGGGCTCATTCCGCCCTCTTGAGGGAGCTGGGATGGCCCTTTGCCCTATGATTGTTGCGAAGCCCCGAGAAACTCCCATGCGTTCTCTGAAAGCGGCGATCTTTTTTTTGGTTTTCCTATTGGTGGGGCTGCAGTACTGCGCGGTGGAGGCCCAGTCTTTTTTTGATCTAAAGCTGACTCTAACCTCAGAATACGATCCTGTTCTCCCGATCGAGAGCGTTCGGGTTGTGCGCGGCAGCCCTCCCCAAGACCTGCTGGTTTACCTATCGGCTCCTTCTGCTGCCTGGGTTTACCAAGAGCGGGTAAATGGGCATTACTTGATCGATATTCCCTATGCGGTGATTACGCCCTCGACCGCTGTTGAGGTTCCTAGGGAGCTGCCCTACCGGCTGAGCTGGGGCAACCGAGACGAACAGACTGGGCGCCTGCTGATCACCCCTGCACCTGCCCAGGTAGAGGTCTTTTTGCAGCATGGCTGGACAGCGGATCCCACTTTGCTCGATCCGCTGGAAAATAGCCGGCCTTTGCAACTGCCTTTGGAAGAGGCGCTCGGGCCTTTGTTGGAAGTGCCACCTCGCTCTGCCTTTCTCACCATTGACGATGGACCTTGGCCGCAGTCCACCCCTCGCCTTTTAGAGGTTTTGGATCAGCTACAGATTCCGGCCACCTTCTTTCTCATCGGCAATCACGTTTCTCGCTTTCCAGAGTTGGCCAAAGCCATTCAAACCCACGACCACACTATAGCCAACCACACGTTTACTCACGACTATCGACGCCTCTATAGCAGCGACGAGATATTCTATGCCGAGGTGGATCAGACAACCCAACTGCTCAAGACGTTGGGCTTGGATCCCCAACTGGTGGTTCGCCCACCGGGCGGTTTTCGCTTAGACTCTGCTTTGCGTCGCGCTTTGGAACAGGCAGGGTATCAGGTTCTCTACTGGAACCTTAGTCCTGAGGATGCCTATGCCGGCCAAACAGTAGACCAGCTTTTGCAGCGGGTTCGATCCCAGTTGTCGGTGATGAAAGCCTCTGAACAACCCCTGGTTTTGCTGCTGCACGACCGCTGGCCCCATACTGCAGAAGCTTTGCCGGAGATCGTTGCTGCCGTTGAAGAGGCGGGCTATCGCTTTTTGCCCTGGCCCACTTCTAGAGATTCTGCTTGAGGGAACTGCCAACTGTCTCTTAAGCAAAACCGGGCAATCTCTTAAAATCTTAGGGTCGAGGAGTGGGGAAGTATGCGAAAGCCCTTGGATTTCTGGGGTCGGATAAGTTGGGGAGCAGCCTTGGCTCTGGCGCTACCCCTTGCTGTTAACTCTGCCCACCCCCAGCCGCTGCTTCCGCTGTTGCCGGCTGTTTCTGAGGGAGGCACCGCGCGCGAGGGAGTAGTTGCCCTCTTTCGTCAATCCATCTGGTGGGAGTTCATCCGCGGCAATCGCGGCCAAAACCTGCGCCTGTTTGCGGCCAGCCTCACCGCTTCCGATCGGCAGGATGTGGTGGCCGTGTTTGAAATCCAGCGGCAGCCGACAGTGGAGCCGGTGGTGCGCGTTCTCAGCTTCGCCCATCAGGGAGGATACGATTTTCGCCTGCTCCATGCGGCTGAGCCGATCCCCGGACGGCTGGTGGAGGCGCACCTGCGCACCGACATTACCTCCAGCGCCCAGCCCAAGCTGGTACTGCTCACCGAGCGAGGGGGAATCAGCCTGCTGCGGTCTGTCTTGATCTTGGAACACCAGCCGGAGGGGTTTGTGCCGCTGCTGAGCGTAACCGATTTAAGCAATGCCAGCTTGCGGGTCAGCTCCCAAGGGCTCCTGGTCATCTCCAGCGTGCCGGGATCCAACCGCGACTCGCGCGCCACCCTCTACCAGTGGGAGGGAGATGGCTTTGTCCGCCGCGATCTGTAACATCCCAAGTCTTCCGATTGGCGACGAGACAATAGACCGCTGGGATTCGTTCCAAATTGCCACAAAGCAGTCCCTTGCAACTCCCCTCTCCCACTGGGAGAGGGGTCGGGGGTGAGGGGAGACTCCCACTGGGAGAGGGGTCGGGGCTGCGGGAAATGTCTCTAGTCTATTGAGGAGGGCCAGAGAGCTGTTGAGCCTGCCAGCAGGCGCCTAGGCTGGGCGCTTGGCCCACCTGCCAGAGAAACAGGCTTTCGGCTCCCAGGGGATGCAGGCTCCAGGGATCCAGGTCAGCCCCAAACCAGCCGTAGGGATCGACAGGGGCGGGCTGGCCGGAATTGGTTTGGTCAAAGCGGCGCACCTCAAAGTGGAGATGGGGCCCGCTGGCACAGCCGCTTTCCCCTGACAGGCCAATCACCTCCCCGGCGGCTACCCTCTGTCCCTCCTGCACCTGGATTTGGCTGAGGTGGGCGTAGAGGGTTTCCAAGCCAGCTGGCTCGTGCAGAATGCGCACCCGCAACCCCCTGACCGGGCGACCCAAGGCAGGGCAGAAAAACGCTGGCTCCGGACGCGCTACGGTAACCCGTCCTGGGGCGGCGGCCAGGATGGGGGTGCCCACCGGCATGGCCCAGTCATAGCCGGCATGGCCATCGCTTTTGCCGCAGGGGTGCAGCGGGCCAGGGATCCAGACTTGGCCTTGCCCACTGACAAACCGTCCGTTGCCATCCTCCTCCCCCAAGGGCAAGTCGTGGTCGAAGAGGTTGGTGACGGGAAATTCCCCGACAAAGGGCTTGTGCAAAAACGGCCACTGGGGCGGCGGCGGATCCCCATTAGAAGAGCGATGGCTCTCCAGCGCCAACCGATAGTGCTCCAGATCCTGACGCTGGGCGGGATCTGGGGACCGCTGCAGCAGAAGATCCACCAGGCGCAAGGCCTGAGCCCAGTCCCGGCGCTCCACAGCCCGCCTCAACTGAGCGTACACTCCCCTCAGGGATCCCTCTGACCAAGAGGAGCTCTGCGGAAAACCAGGCAGGATGTTTACGAATTGATACAATAGGCAGCAAAATATCAGCAGGCCTACCCTGGTCAGGCCAGGCAGTTTGCTTTGGCCATCCGCTTTTCTCCTCAGCCGCTGCTCAAGCGGTGGGGTAGCGAGGCGGCTCTGATCAACCACCCTACGGGAGCTTCTCATGCGTTGGCTGTTCTCCTCGTTATCCTCTGGTGTCCTTGTTAGCCTGCCTTTCCGGTTTTCTGATAGGCGAGGTGTTCTCCTTGGGTTTGGGTCAATCTGGCAGCGGTTGGAGGCTTTGGCGCTGGGCTTGCACATTCTCTCCTTGCTCTTCGGGCTGGTGGGCCTACTGTGGGTAGTACCGCATCCCGAGTGGGTGGCCAGTTTACCCCCCATTGGTCTGCAGGCCTTCTCTTGGAGCATGGGCAATGGCGGCGTGGCCTACATGGTGTCTGGAGCGCTGGCGGCGGCTTTGATGGGATCCCGGCTGTTGGGGGTGCGGCGCCTGTTGATGTTTTTGATCCCGGCGGTGGGCATTTCCTTGGCCAGCGAGCTGCTGGGCACCAGCACCGGGATCCCTTTTGGCGACTACGGCTACCTGAGCGGGCTGGGCTACAAGATCGCCGGACTGGTTCCCTTCACGATCCCTTTGTCTTGGTTTTACGTGGGGCTGTCGTCCTACCTGTTGGCGCGGGTGGCGTTGCAAGCGGGGCGCCATTGGCTGATCCACTGCGAGGCCATCCTGTTGGGGGCGCTGCTGCTCACCGCCTGGGACTTCGTGCTGGATCCGGCCATGACCCGCGGCCTGATCCCCTTTTGGACGTGGTTCCAGCCGGGGCCCTTTTTCGGCATGCCTCTGCAAAACTTCGGCGGTTGGATGCTCACCGGAGCTGCCTTTATGACCGCGGCCAACCTCCTTTGGGGGAAAGATCAGCCGGTCTTGAACCGCCGCCAGTTGCTGGGGCCGCTGCTGCTCTATGTAGCCAATTTTGCCTTTGCCCTGCTGATGAGCGTAGGATCCGGCATTGTCGCGCCAGCAGGGCTGGGGCTCTTGCTGGGATTGGGGCCAGCTGTGGGGTTGTGGTGGAGCGCTCCGCCGGATCCTGAGGCTCCCTCGCAGCCTGAGTTGGCCGCGCAAGAAGCTGGGGATCGCCAGTGGGCGGGGGCGAAGTAGGTCGCCTAGGGTCTCGGCGCCGTTTTTTTCGGGCTGCCCTGCCACAGGCCAACCAACAAGCAGGCCACCCCCACGTTGATGGCCACGTCCGCCACGTTAAAGACGGGGAAGCCAATCCAGACGAAGTTGAAAAAATCCACCACATAGCCGTTGAGAAAGCGGTCGATGCCGTTCCCCATCGCTCCTGCCCAGACCAAGCCGTAGCCCACCTGTTCCCAACGGCCCAGGCTGCTGCCGCGAATCGCCAGCAGCGCCAGCGCCACCGCTACCCCCAGCGAGACCCACTTGAGGAACTCTGCCGAATCGGCAAATAGGCTCCAAGCGGCGCCGGTATTTTCCACATAGGTAAGGTGAAACACCCCTGGCCACAGCTCGATTTCCGGCCCCGGCAGCAGCCGCTCCACCGCCCAGCGCTTGCTCGCCTGATCCAGGAGCAACCCCAGGATCCCGGCCAGCCAAAAGCCCGTGTTTTTCATGCTTTTTCACCTCACTACGTCCACCGGCAAGAGCGCTCAGAGGAGCACTTTTCCCATCCTGACATCCTCTCTTCTTTTGTGAGCGGCAAACCGCAGGAGCAAGGTTGGGGAGGGTGGAATAGAAAGCCAGGGAGCCTCAGGCCAGCAATTGTCTGCCTGGAGGGCAAAACAAAGAAAAGCGTCCGGCTAGCTGAGCCGGACGGGGATCCTACAGTCTAGAGGAGAGGAAAAGAGCAGCTACCGCCCCCGCTGCTCCAGGGATCGGCGCAACTCGCTGGCCATCTGTATAAACTCTTGCGGATTGCCCGCCTTGCCGTAGGAGGAGCGATCTTGAACCTTTTTGCCGCTACCTTGGCGGGTGCGGGTGTTGATCAGAGAGCTGGCCATTTCCAGAAACTTGGCAGGGTTCCCTTCGCTGCTGCCCCGCATCACAAAGGTTCGTCCGGCACGAGTCACTGCCATAGCTACCTTGATTCTCAGAAACGAAATGCTTGTTCACATCTTCCCACAAGGATCCCAAACCCGCCAGGCCCAGCGCCCTATTGGAGATAGCCGTGGCTTCTCAGGCTTTGCATCACCAAGTCGATACATTCAGAGATGCTTTGCTCGGCGGTTTTGCAGACCACCTCTGGATATTCTGGCGGCTCGTAGGGGTCGTCGATGCCGGTGAAGTGCCGGATGAGGCCTGCCCGCGCTTTGCGGTAGAGGCCTTTCACATCGCGCTGTTCACAAACTTCCAGGGGGGCGTCCACAAAGACTTCGATGAAGTTGCCGATCTGCTGCCGCACCTCCTGCCGGGTGGCGCGATAGGGGGAGATGGCCGACACCAGCACGATCACCCCGTGGCGGGTCAGCATCTCTGCCACAAAGCCGATGCGACGAACGTTCTCATCCCGATCCGCCCTGCTGAAGCCCAGTTCCTTGCTGAGGTGTTGCCGCACCAGGTCTCCATCGAGCACTTCCACCGGCAACCCCAAAGCCTGTAACTGCTGGGCGACACCGCAGCTCAGGGTGGTTTTGCCCGCGCCGCTGAGCCCCGTAAACCAGACCGTTACCCCCCGCCGCCCCATGGGTGTAGATCCCTTCTCCTTGGGCTTTGCCAGAATATCATCCCCCGCCCAGAGTGATACACTCGAGACATTGTCCATTCTCCCTCTGCCATGCCGCCGCTAAGCGCTTCTCTTGTCGACTTGGGCTCCGGGACAACCGCCGAGCTGTTCGACCGGCATGTGATGTCCACCTACGCTCGCTATCCTTTGACCCTGGTGCGGGGGGAAGGCTGCCGGGTTTGGGACGAAGAAGGGCGCGAGTACCTGGATTTTGTGGCTGGCATTGCCACCTGCACGCTGGGCCATGCCCACCCCGCTTGGATCCAGGCGCTGACTCAGCAAGCGCAACAGTTGCACCATGTTTCCAACCTCTACTACAACCGGCCCCAGGCGCAACTGGCCCAATGGCTGACCCAGCACTCCTGTGCCGATAAGGTTTTTTTCTGCAACTCAGGGGCAGAGGCCAACGAAGGCGCCATCAAGCTGGCCCGCAAATATGCCCATACGGTGCGCGGGATCCAAGATCCGGTGATCCTCACCGCCCAGGCTAGCTTTCATGGACGCACCCTGGCTGCCCTCACCGCTACCGGCCAGCCGAAATACCAAAAAGACTTTGCCCCGCTGGTGCCCGGCTTCGACTACGTTCCCTACAACGATATCGAGGGTACGGCGGCAGTGCTGGAGCGTTGGGGCGAGCGGGTGTGTGCCGTGCTGCTGGAGCCGCTGCAGGGAGAAGGAGGGGTTGTGCCCGGGGATCCCGCCTACTTTCAGTGGCTGCGCCGGGTCTGTAGCGAGCGGGGCATCTTGCTGATGTTGGACGAGGTACAGGTGGGGCTGGGCCGCACCGGCAGGCTCTGGGGCTACTGCAACCTGGGGATAGAGCCGGATGTGTTTACCCTGGCCAAGGGCCTGGCGGGCGGGATCCCAATTGGCGCCCTCCTGGCCAAAGACTTTTGCGCCGTGTTCCAGCCGGGGGATCACGCCAGCACCTTCGGCGGCAACCCCCTGGCCTGTGCGGTTGGCCTGGCGGTCTGCCACACCCTGATGGTCGAGAGCCTGGTTTGGAATGCCCAGCAGACAGGAGCCCATCTGCGCCAGGGTCTATCTCGCTTGGCCAAGCAGTTCCCGCAGCTTGTGCAGGAGGTGCGCGGCTGGGGCCTGATCCAGGGCCTGGTGATGCGGATCCCGGCGGCTGAGGTGGTCAGGGCGGCCCTGGAGCGAGGGCTGTTGCTGGTGCCGGCGGGATCCCAGGTGGTGCGCTTGGTGCCCCCCTTGATCGTCACGCCTGCGGAAATTGACGAGGCGCTGGCGCGGCTGGAATCGGCTCTGCAGAGCTTGGCCCTTGGCAATAGCGGGACGGAGTCCTAGCCCTGGCAGACCTGCTGCAAAAAGGCTTGCAGCCGCTGGCGGGCCTCCTGGGGCAGGGGATCCCCGGCCTGCTCCAGCAGCGGCAGCACCTCCTCGGCGTAGGCCGGGACAAAGCCGGCAGCCGGCCAGAGCAAATCCGAGGTGGATCGCAGGTTCCAAACTTGGGATCCCTGCTTGAGCAACAGGGGTCGCACCCAAAGCAGAGCTGGGGATCCCGCCTCAAGATTGTGAAGAGAAACCTGAATCAGCTCCACGTAGAGGGTGGCCTGCGACCCCGGCAAGGCTAGGATGGGGCGGGGTGAGGTGAGGACACTCCCTACTTCCGTCCTCCCAGCAGGCAGAGGACGTCCCCTAATGGGGAGATCCTCACCAGAGCCACATTGAGCGGGCAGACAGGGCCACAGGGTCATGGAACGGCTGGCTTCCGCTTAGGAAAGTTGAGACCAACTACACCTGATCTTAAGGGATGCCTTCTCAGGTTCTGCGAGGGGATCCCAGATTGCCCATGGTGCTAGTCTTGCAGGCAAGGCTCCTCCAAATTCCTGGAAACCGGATCCCGCCATGATGCACACCTTTATCCCGCCCCACCGTTTCTTTCCCTACCTGACCTGGACGGAGATCCAGGCCATGCCCGACAAAGAGAACGTAGTCATCATCCAGCCGGTGGCCTCAATCGAGCAGCACGGTCCCCATTTGCCCCTGGTGGTAGATGCCTGCATCGGCACGGCAATCATCGGGCGGGCCATGGAAAAACTAGAGCCGGAGATCCCGGCCTATGTCCTGCCCACCCAGTGCTACGGCAAGGCCAACGAGCACTGGCATTTCCCCGGCACCATCACCCTCTCGGCGCAAACCCTGATGGCGGTGTTGACCGAAGTGGCCGAAAGCATTTACCGGGCTGGGTTTCGCAAGCTGGTGTTCCTCAACTCCCACGGCGGCCAGCCCGAGGTGCTGCAGATTGTGGCCCGCGACCTGCACCAGAAGTACGAAGATTTCCTGCTCTTCCCGGTGTCCGTCTGGCGCGTTCCCCACCAAGGCCAGGAGCTGATGACCGCAAAAGAGCAGGAATTGGGCATTCACGCCGGAGACGGCGAGACCAGCATGTTGATGTACCTGTTGCCCGAGACGGTGCGCACCGACCGCTTGGTCTGCGAGTACCCCTCGGATCTGCCGCAAGATAGCTTGCTCAGCCTGGAAGGGCGGATCTCGTTTGCCTGGACAACCCGCGACCTCAGCCGGAGCGGCGTCCTGGGGGATGCCACCGCCGCCACGCCCGAAAAAGGCAAGCTCCTGGTCGAGTCGATGGCCGACGGCTGGGTGCGGCTGATCCGAGATCTGCACAAGTTCCAACAGCCCCAGGCCTGGCGCAAAGCCCCGCTGTCGGTCTAGGGATCCCGGCAGGTTTCCTGACCTTTTGAGGCTTCTGGCCGGCCCTAGCCTGCTTCTCTGGAGCGGGAGGAGCGACTTCTCGAGGGCTGATGATAGGCTTGAGGGAAACCCCCTGAGGGAAGACCGATGGTTCTTGCCTCAAAGCCAGCCACCCCCCCTGTCCTTGAGCGGCACGACGCCACTTGGCAGGACTATGTGGCCATCCGCAGCCATCCTGACCTGGAGTGGCAAAAACTCTCCTTTCATCGGGGTTGGTTGTGGGTCAACATGGGCAAAGAAGGGCCGGAACACGCCTCCGTCAGCGATTTCATCACCATCATTTTCGGGTTTTGGGCCTTTTTGCACCCGGATGTGCCGCTGCAGTCCTATGGTCGCTGTCTGATTGAGTACCCAGAAACCCACGCCTGCGCCCCTGACCTAGTGCTCTACAAAGGGGAGAACATCCCCAAATACCAAGCCGGCGAGCCGCGGCGGATTGATTTGCGTTTCCAAAGACCTCCCGACCTGGTGGGCGAAATTGCCGACACCACCCTGGCTCTTGACCTGGACGAGCAGAAGCAGCTTTATGCCAGTCTGGGCATTCGCGAGTACTGGGTCATCGATGTCAAGGGGCGGCGTGTTTTTGCCTTTGCCCTGGCCAAGGACAGGCGCTATCGGGCCATTGCCCAGTCACAGGTGCTGGCAGGCTTGCCGATAGCCCTGCTTGAACAGGCTCTGGAACGCCTGGCCAGCCAGACCAACACTGCTGCCGCCAACTGGCTCCTCCAACAGCTCCAACGCCAGGCTTAAGATTCCCAGCTTCAGGATGGACTATGACTGTAATCTCTCTCAAGACCTCGACTTCCCCCATCCTCGAGCGGCACGACGCCACTTGGCAGGACTATGTGGCCATTCGCAGCCATCCTGACCTGGAGTGGCAAAAACTCTCCTTTCATCGGGGTTGGTTGTGGGTCAACATGGGCAAAGAAGGGCCAGAGCACGCCTCCGTCAGCGATTTGATGACGGCCATTTTTTTCGCCTGGGCCTTTTTGCACCCGGATGTGCCGCTGCAGTCCTATGGTCGCTGTCTGATTGAGTACCCAGAAACCCACGCCTGCGCCCCTGACCTAGTGCTCTACAAAGGGGAGAACATCCCCAAATACCAAGCCGGCGAGCCGCGGCGGATTGATTTGCGTTTCCAAAGACCTCCCGACCTGGTGGGCGAAATTGCCGACACCACCCTGGCTCTTGACCTAGACGAGCAAAAGCAGCTCTACGCCAGCCTGGGCATTCCTGAGTACTGGGTCATCGATGTCAAGGGGCGGCGCGTTTTTGCCTTTGCCCTGGCCAAGGACAGGCGCTATCGGGCCATTGCCCAGTCAGAGGTGCTGGCGGGCCTGCAGATAGCTCTGCTTGAGCAGGCGCTGGAACGCCTGGCCAGCCAGACCAACACCGCCGCCGCCAACTGGCTCCTCCAACAGCTCCAACGCCAGGCTTAAAGCCGTCAGGGCGTTTGGGCCAGCTTGATGATGAGATGGCGGTTTTTGTCCACCGCGATCCAGCCCTGCTGGCGGAAACGGTTCAAAAGACGGGTGATGGTGACGCGGGTAGTGCCGATGGCATTGGCCAAGTCTTGGTGGGTGAGGCGCACCTGCAGGCGCACCCCCGTCGCCATTGGGGATCCCAACTCCACCGCCAATAGGGAGAGCAACTGGCGCAGCCGATCCTCCACCCGCCGCCGCCCGGCCAAGGCCAGCAGCGCTTCGGTTTGGCGCAACCGCCGCACCAACTGCTTGAGCAGCCCCTGGCTCAGGGTTGCTGAGGCTTCCACCTCGGCTGCCGGCAGCCGCAACACGTCAACCGCCGTCAACGCCTTGGCTTGGTAGGGATCCAACATTGTCAGCGGGGATCCCAGGGGCATGGAGGGGCCAGCAAATCCCAACAGCGCCTCGCCGCCATTGGGATAGAGGGTAGTCAATTGCACCACACCCCGACAGACGATCACCCACTCCTCGGGAAACAAAGGGATGACCTGGCCGGGACTGTAGGGAGATAAACTGCGGCCTCGGTAGAGGTCTTCTAGCAATTGCCGCTCCCGTGTAGGCAGGCCGGCAGCAAAATGGCCGGGCATCGTTTCAGGCATAGGCTAGCTCCGCTAGGGCAAACTGGGCACACTGGTCGTTGGGCTTTCCCCTACCAATAACAGCATGGGGTTGGCTTCGCGGCTGAGTTGGGGTAGAGGACAAGTGTTCCCGACAACACCTTACCGCTTGCCTCTTCGACGGAAGTAAAGGAGAGGTTATGCCCAGGTTAAGTCTCGCCACGCAGAGGGGCAGAACCGAGAGCAACCGCGATCCGGTAGGATAGAAGTGCCAAGCTCAACCCTTCAGGAGACCTGCTGTGACGCTGATGGTTCGCGTGATCACCCCCGACCGCACGGTTTGGGATGCCCCCGCCGAGGAAGTGATCCTCCCGGCTACCTCAGGTCAGTTGGGCATCCTCACCAACCACGCCCCTCTCTTGACGGCCATCGGCAACGGCGTGATGCGGGTCAAGGCCGGTGGCAAGTGGTCGGCCATTGCCGTGATGGGCGGGTTTGCGGAAGTGGAAAATAACGAGGTAACCGTTCTGGTCAACCGCGCCGAGCGGGGAGAAAAAGTGGATAAGGCCGCAGCTCAGGCCCTCTTGGACAAAGCGAGCCAAGTTTTGAACACCAGCAGCGACAAGCAAGAGCGCCTGCAGGCCAAGTTGGATCAACAGCGGGCCAGGGCCTTGATCCAAGCCGCCGAGATGGGCCACAAAAGCTGAGGGATCCCCGCTTTTCTTGGCAGGGGATCCGGCTGGCGGGGCTGGCTTTGTTAAGCTGAAGCTCTTGGGGAGCTGGTGGTGCTATGTTCAGTCCTGCAGTTGCCGATGGCGCATTGGGCAGCTTGAGAATTAGCCAGGTGGCGGCGGCGGCGGGGTTGCCGGTGCGCACGGTGCGCTACTACGAGTCGCTGGGCCTGCTGAAGCCAACGGTGCAGCGGTCGGAGTCCAGCTATCGCCTCTTCCATCCGGCAGTGCTGGGGCGGCTGGCTTTCATTCGCCGCTGCCAAAGCCTGGGCCTGAGCTTGGAGGAAATTCGCCAGATCCTGCAGTTGTACGACCGGGGGGAGCAGCCCTGCCCAGAAATCCGCCAACACCTGCAGGAGAAGCTGTGGCAAATCGAAGAGCGCATGGCCGAATTGCAAACTCTAAAAGGCCAAATTGAAAGCCTCCTTTCCGATTGGCGGATCCCAGCGGAACCGACGGCCCAGGAGGACGTGATCTGCCCGATTTTGCAAAAGCCAGAGGCCGGCGGTGACAAGGTTGGCAGACGCTACTCGACGGTTACCGACTTGGCCAGGTTGCGGGGCTGATCCACATCGGCCCCGCGGCGCAGCGCCATGGCGTAGGCAAACAGCTGCAGGGGGATGACGTTCAAAACCGCCGACAGCAGAGGTGTGGTGCTGGGCACCTCGATGACGTGGTCGGCTTTTTCCCGGACCTGGGTATCTTCCGGATTGATCAGGGCAATGACTCGCCCGCCCCGCGCCCGCACCTGCTCGATGTTGGAGAGCATTTTTTCGTAGACGGGATCGCGGGTGGCAATACACACCACCGGCATGCGCTCGTCGATGAGGGCAATGGGGCCATGCTTCATCTCCCCTGCTGGGTAGCCCTCGGCGTGGATGTAGCTGACCTCTTTCATTTTTAAGGCCCCCTCCAGGGCTATGGGGGCGTTGACCCAGCGGCCCAGGTAGAGCATGTCGGTGACGTGGTGGTACTGCTCCGCCAACTGCTCGTAGAGGGCGGCGTCTTTCAACAACAGGCTGATCTTGCCCGGCAGCTCGATTAAAGCTTGCAGGTGGGATCGGATCTGGGCCGGGCTGAGGATCCCTTTGGCCTGGGCCAGTTGCAGGGCCAGCAGGTATCCTGCCACCAGCATGCCGGTAAACACCTTGGTGGAGGCGACGGCGATCTCCGGCCCGGCGTGGATGTAGATCACCCCGGAATCCGCCAGACGAGTGGCCTGGGATCCGATGGCGTTGACGATGGCCAGGGTGGGGATCCCCTGAGTGCGGGCCTCGCTCATGGCCGCCAGCGTATCCACCGTCTCACCGGACTGGGTGAGGGCCACCAGCAGGCTGTGGGGGCGCAGCACCGGCTGGCGGTAGCGAAACTCGGAAGCATAGTCCACCTGCACCGGGATGCGGGCCAGGCTCTCGATGAAATACTTGAGCACCAGGCAGGCGTGCCAGGCGGTGCCGCAGGCCACGGCGTGGATCTGCTCTATCTGGGCCAGTTGCGCTTCTGTTAGCGCCAGCCCCTCCAGCGTCACCCGCCCCCCTTCCAGATCCACCCGCCCCCGCAGCGTATCGGTGGTGGTGCGCGGCTGCTCGTAGATCTCCTTTTGCATGAAGTGCTTGTAGCCCCCCTTGGCCGCCGAGACGGGATCCCAGGCTACGGTGATGGGAGTCTTGCGCAGCTCTTCGCCGGTAATGCGCAGGTAGCGCACGCTGGAGTCGGTGAGGATGGCCATCTCCCCATCTTCCAGAAACACCACCCTGCGGGTGTGGCGGACGATGGCGGGCAGATCCGAGGCCACAAAATTTTCCCCTTCCCCTTCGCCAATCACCACAGCCCCGGCATTGCCCAGGCGGGCGGCAATCAGACGATCCGGCGCCTCCCGATCCAAGGCCACCACGGCATTGCCTCCCCGCAGTTGTCCCATGACTTTGGCAAAAGCTGCCTCAAAGCAGCCCAGCTCCTCCGTGTACAGGCCCAGCAGGTGGGCGATCACCTCGGTATCGGTTTGGGAGCGAAAAGGGATCCCGCGCTGCAGCAGGTGCTCCTTCAGCTCCAGGTAGTTCTCCACAATGCCGTTTTGGATGACCACGATGCGCCCGCGCGCGTCGCAGTGGGGGTGGGCATTTTCTTCGCTGATACCGCCGTGGGTGGCCCAGCGGGTGTGGCCAATCCCCACCTTGGCCGTGGGCATGTTGGCCGTGAGCTTCACCAGCAGGTTGTGCAGCTTGCCGGTGGCCCGCACAATCCTCAAGCCCTCTTCTGGATCCACGGTGGCAATGCCGGCGGAATCGTAGCCGCGATACTCCAGGGTGCGCAGGCCCTCCAAGAGGATGGGAGCTGCCCACTGAAAGCCCACATAGCCGACAATGCCGCACATTCCTCACACCTCAACCCGAATATCCGCAAAGCCTACCCCAGCTTCCGGATCCCTTCAATGGTTTTTGCCGCCGCTGCGGGAGTAGACCTCGGCAGGGATCCTGGCTTCCTACTCAGGAACGGGCTGCTGCTGCCGGAGCTCAGGGGCCAGAGCAAAAGAAACCGGCGCGAAGTGACATCCTCTCCCGCTAAGCCCTGACGGGCTGTAGACGGGAGCTTCCGAGAATCACTTCCCGGAGTTGCTGCTTCAACGGACTGGTAAACCAGGATCCTCCACAGCCAGAGAGCGGCAGTCCC